>Ga0209058_1001534_pt1 | contig 19620 bp, 16 predicted proteins | sample GraSoiAngelo_147_FD_185904 | JGI IMG/M metagenome (GOLD analysis project Ga0209058, IMG submission 185904) | Grasslands soil microbial communities from the Angelo Coastal Reserve, California, USA - 14_1009_05_40cm (SPAdes) (version 2) | ecosystem: Environmental > Terrestrial > Soil > Grasslands ... | reverse complement strand
GCCAAAGATCTCGATCCACCGTCCCGACACGGGCACGAAGACCACGTCCGTCTCGAAAACCAGCGGGTTACCCGAAAGATCCCCCGCGGTGCCGTAGCGAACGAGATCCACACCGAGCGAGTCGGGGCCGCGACGAACGACGATCCCGCGCTTGGCCCCCCCGGGGCTGATGCCGCCCGCGGCCTCGATGGCCTCGGACGCACGCACCGGGGCCGTCAGGGTCACGGCCCCCGGGCGCCTGACCTCCCCCAACACGGGCAAGCGGAATTGCCGCGGACGATACAGCGTGAACACGAGCCCTTTTCCCCGAACGTATGATCGTAGCGATTCCCGGACCTTGGCCTCCGCCTCGCGCAGCGTGAGTCCCGCGACGAAGACCGCTCCCGCATCGGGGAAAAGGATCTCGCCGGCGGGACTCACGCGGAGGATCTTCGGATCGAGAAGGTCGGAATGGCGAAACGCGAACTCGTCCCCTGGTCCGACGCGGTACGTATCCGGATCGACACGCCCCTCGATCGGCGGACTGATCGTCCTTGGATCCGCGGGAGAAAGGATCGCGCGAGGCGACGAAAGCTCGCCCGTTTGAGCTTGGGCCGGCGGGGCCCCCCAGGCTCCCACGACGAGCGGCATCACGAGAGCGGCGATTCGGAGGGCGTGAGGGAAGCCGGGCGGAAGGCCCCGCCCGGCGGGGGAAGTTGGGCTTGGAACCATTCCTTACCGCACGCCGGCGGCCCGCACGGTTTCAGGGCTCGACGCTGGTTCGATCCGAGACCGGAACTCGGCGATCACTTCCTGGAGCGTCTGATCCAATGGGATGCGAGGCTCCCAGCCGACCAGGCCGCGGATCCTCTGGGTATTCGGAACGCGCCGGCGCATGTCCTCGAAATCCGAGCGATACGCGCGCTCGTAGGGGATCAACTCGACCGACGATTCGCTCCCGGCGAGCCTGATGATCCTCCGCGCGAGCTCCAGAATTGTGATCTCGTGCTCGCTTCCTACGTTGAAGATTCCTCCCTCGGCGCGCGGATGGAGCCCTAGCCCCACGAGCGCCGACACCACGTCGCGCACGTTGCAGAAGCAACGTGACTGACGGCCGTCGCCGTAGACGGTGAGCGGCCGTCCCTCGACGGACTGGCGGACGAGGCGCGGGATGACCATGCCGTAGGTGCCCGTCTGGCGCGGACCGACCGTGTTGAAGAGGCGCGTAATTACGACCGGGACGCGGTATTCCTTGTGGTACGCGAGCGCGAGAAACTCGTCGAGCGCCTTGGATTCGGCGTAGGCCCAGCGGCTGCGCGTCGTCGGGCCAAGGACCCGGTCGTCATCTTCCTCGTAGGGATGGTTGTCGCTCTTCCCGTAAACCTCCGACGTCGAAGTGATCAAGACTTTCTTGTGATGACGGCGCGCTAGCCTCAGGACTGCCTCGGTGCCGAGGACGTTCGTCTCGATGGTCCGAACCGGGCTCTTGATGATGAGGTCCACGCCGACGGCGGCCGCCAGGTGGTAGATCATGTCGCATTCGCCGACGAGACGATCCATGACGGTCTCGTCGGTCACGCTTTCGTACACGAATCGGAAGTCGGTCCGCTCCAACACGTGCGCGATGTTCGCGAGGGATCCGGTCGAGAGATCGTCCACGGCCGTGACCTCGGCGCCCTTAGCGAGCAGATACTCCGCCAGGTGACTCCCGATGAAGCCGGCCCCCCCGGTGATCAGGACCCGGAGAGGCTTGGAGAGAATCGCCGGGGTTTCGCTTCCGTTTTCGCTTCCGTTCCCGTTCCCATTCCCGTTCAGAAGCATCATGCCCTCGCGTTCTGGATAAGTCCGGATCGATGTGGGCGCGCTTCGAGCCGTCCCATGGGCGCCGGGGAAACCTTTCCGGCGGGAGCGCGCATTTCCGGCTTGGTGTCGGGTATTCGGCCGCTGACTCGCGATGTGGGGGAATCGTCGCCTTCCTGACCCCATGATGCCATACCCTGCATCCTCTTGCCAGGGTCCTCCGCGTCCGCAAGAATCCTCGAATGGAGTACCTATTCTTGCTGGCTTCCGCCTTCACCTCGCGTCTGGTCAACCTCCTTGGGGCGTTTCGCCGGAGGCGCCCACCCAAAGTCCTTGTGGTCAAGCTGGATCACCTGGGGGACGTCGTCACGGCGACTCCCGTGTTCCGGTCCCTGCGACGGGCCCTCCCCGGGGCGCCGATCCATGTCATGGTGGGTCCTTGGGCGAAGGAGCTCCTGACCGGGAACCCTTGCATCGACAAGATCCTGACGTACGACGCGCGGGCCTTTCGCCGGGCGGTTTCGCCGCGTGCCGACGGGCGGCACCCGTTTCGGGTCATGCGGGAGATCGCAGGTGCGCGCTACACCCACATCATCGATCTCCGCGGGGACGGTTGGACCCTCCTCCTCCCCTTCCTGTCCGGGGCGATCCTGCGGCTGGATCGCGGCACGGTCCGATTGAGCCGTTGGATCCGCAGCCGGGCGTCGGCCCTCGGCGCGCGCGGGCGGACCGGATCGCCCAACACCGCCGTGATGCCCCTTCACGAGGTCGAAACCAATCTCCTCGTCGTGCGACCGCTCATGGGATCGTCTGCTGCGGAAGAGGCGCGGGTCGAGATCTTTACCGCCGAGAGCGATCGCGCGGCGATCGGGGCCAAACTGCGCGGCCTCGGAATTGAGGAAAGTGGTCTTATCGTGACCATTCACGCTGGCGCCTCGTGGCGACCCCGCGCATGGCACCCGGAGCGATTCGCGGAGGTGGCGCGAAGGCTTCTGGAGCGGCATCCAATAAACATTCTCCTCGTGGGAGGGGAGGAAGAGCGAGACATCGCGGAACGAATCCGCCCGCTCGTTCCCACCGCGCGGGTCCACTTCCTATTCGGATCGCGCCTGGCTGAGACCGAAGCAGTGATCGAACGATCCGCTCTTTTCATCGGGAATGACAGCGGCCTCGCCCATATCGCCGCGGCCTGCGGGACTCCCGTTGTGGCGCTTTATGGTCCACAGGATCCGAAGAGGTTCCGGCCGTGGTCGACCCAGGCGATCGTGCTGCACAAACCCGTGCACTGTTTTCCGTGCCGTCAGAGCGTCTGCGTGCACCCCGAGCTTCCGTGCGTGAACTTGATCTCCGTGGACGAGGTGATGGAACGAGCCGAGGCATTACTCGACCAGGCGATGCCGCGGCGGGCCGCGACGTGAGCCGGCGAAGCGCCCTGGTCCTCACTCCCCGATTTCCATGGCCGCTCGATGATGGAGGACGGATTGCGGCGTGGCAGTGCGTGCGGGCCGCGGCTAGCGAGTACGAGACAACCCTCGTCAGCCTGGTTCCACCGGGTGAGGACCGAGCACCGATCCCGCGTGAATTCCAGGAGCGCGGTATCCATGTGGTGCGGGTCGCCCACCGCCCGCCCGCCGTGTTTTCCGCGGCGCTGGACGGGCTGATTGGTCGCTGGCCTTACACGATCACGCGTTACCAAAATCCAGAACTCTCGCGGAAGCTCCGGGCGCTCACTGCCGAAGTCCGGCCCAGCTTCGCGCTCGTGAACAATCTGCATCTCGCCCCTTACGTCGACGACCTGAACGGCGTCCCCATGATTCTCCGCGAGCAGAATCTCGAGCACCTATGGATGGACCGATACGCCCGTCGCCTCGGGTGGACCCCGGCCGGGCTCTACGCCCGAATTCAGGCCAAGCGGCTGCGCGCGGCCGAATCGGCGCTCTGCCAGCGGGCCGCCCTCGTCCTGGCAATCCAGGAAGAGGAGGCCGCGCAGCTCCGAAAGCTGGCCCCCGGTGTGCGCGTCGAGGTGCTGCCGGTCGGCGTGGATCTCTCCCGCTTTGTGGATCCGCGCCCGGTCGAGCCCCCCATCGTGCTGCTCGCGGGATCCTTCGCGTGGCGGCCGAACGTGGACGGAGCGATCCAGTTCTTGCGGAAAGGATGGCACCGGGTGCTGGCGCGCATCCCGGCGGCGAGGCTCCGAATCGTCGGGAAGGATCTGCCCCGCTCCCTCGTGACCGCCGCGAACAAGGTTGGAGCGGATCCGGTGGGCTACGTGGAAACGATGTCCGAGGAGTTTGCGCGGGCCTCCGCGTTCGTCGTGCCAGTCTGGGTGGGGGCAGGCGTGCGCGTCAAGATCACCGAGGCCATGGCAGCCCGCGTCCCGGTGGTGGCCACCCGGCTCGCCGCGGAGGGGCTGGGCCTGAACCCTGGGGATCACTACGCCGCGAGCGACACAGCGGAAGGGTTGGGGGAGCAAGTGGTCGCACTCTTGCTCGCCCCCGCGTCCCGCGCGGAGATGGCAAAGCGTGGTAGAGCACTCGCCGAGGAGCGGTGGTCGCTGGAATCAGCGGCGCGGATTCAGAACGGCCTTTGCGCGACGATCGCCTCCGGTTAGGCCGCGCGCCGCGAGTGCGGTGTGCGGATGCGGATGATCGCGCCGGGTCGCGCGACCCTGTAGACCTCGCCCATGACGCCAAGGACGTCGTCGAGGTGCTCGATGACATCCTGCATGATGACGAGATCAAAGGAATCCGAATCGAGCGGATAGGGGAATCGGTTCAAATCATGGAGAATGTCGGCCTGCGAGCGCGGGCTGATATCCACGCCGACGATACCGGACGCGGCCCTTGCTTCAGGAAAGTCGTCCTTTCTACGTCCGCAGCCGAGGTTCAGAACACGCATGGGTTCCGAGTCTACCGGGGGCCCAAGGAACCGTCACTCGTACTTTCGCGACCCCCCAGATAGCGCATTCCCTTCCGCCACACCGTCCGCCACTCGTCGGGGCGGACCACCAGCGCCGCCCACAGGGTGAGCGATGCCACACCGAGCGCCACGCCGAGGATCCCCCGCGGAGTCCAGAGGGTCAGGCCGAGCAGAAGCGCGAGCGACGCAAGAAGGAGCCGTCTGTTATCAGGTCCGAACCGGAAGCGGAGCGCTCTTCGCGCGAGCGCGTAGTGGAGCACCGCGTGGCTCATGTGCGCGACAACGTAGGCGATCACGGCGCTCTTAAGACCCACGCGGTCCACGAGCAGGGCGAACGTGACGAGCAGCGCGACGCCGTAGACCACGTCGTAGAGCACCCAGGGCTTCAGGCGATTCCTCGGCACGAGCCAGATGGAGCACATCCAGGAGACGGTGCGGAAGTAATCCCCCAGGAACTGAATCGGGAGCAGATCGAGCGCGGGCAGGAACCTGTTGGAGTAGAAAAGAGGAATCCAGATCGGGGCTCCCGCGAGCATCGCGCCGGTCGCGCCGGTCATGAGCAAGAGGCCGAGCCTGAGCGCCTGGCGCATGGTCGCGGTCGTCTCTTCGTCATTCCTCTGCCCCGCGATCTGCGGCCAGACGATCGCGGTGATCGAGTTCAGGATGAGCGGCATGTAGAGACCCGAGATGCCGATGCAGACCTGGTAGATCCCGTTCGGGCCGAGCCCGAGCTTCGATACGAGCACCGAGCGCAGGATGAGGACCGTCAGGGTCGCGGCGAGCCCCACCAGGAGCGCGCTGGATCCGTAGCGGAGGAGCGGGCGCACCAGCGGACGATCGATGAGGTTGCCCCAGGAGTGGCGTTTCTCAGGCTCCGGAGACGCATGCCGCGCGACCAGCCTCCCGCTCGCCCAAACGTAGACGCCCCCGACGACCACAAGCTGCGCCACGGCACCGCGCAACCCGAAGAACCACGCCAGCGGGACGATCGTGGCGATGCCCGCGGCGGCGACGATCCCGTTCAGGGCCGCCATCGCCTTCACCGCCTCGTGTCCCTGGAGAATCGAGACTCGCAGGGAGGCGATCGCCGATAGGGGTACCGTCGCGGCTCCCACCAGCACGACCCACGTCCACGCGCGGTCGTGGTAGAGCAGGTCCGCGAGCCAGGGTGAAGCGAGCGCCGCCACCAACGCGAGCGCGAGGCCGGTGAGCCAGGAGAGCGTGAGGGCGGTGGTGCGGACGCGCCGCACAAGGAACGCGTCCCCGCGGGCGCGCGCGTCCGCGATCATCGCCGTGACGCCGTTCCCCATGCCCAGCGTCGCGAGCGGGACCAGGACCGCGGTCAGGGTGGAGAGCTGCGCCAGAAGGCCCGTCCCCTGCGGCCCCAGGAGCGCGGCCAGGACCTTGGCGCGAAGGATCGCGGCAACGACGGTGGCGGCCGAGCCGAGGCCTAAGAGGGCGGTCGACCGGATCAGGCGGCGCACGGCGTTCCGGGTTGTCCGGTCGCCCTAGCGGGCGCCGTACATTCGTTCGTAATAGTGCCGGTATTCCCCGGAGCGCACCGATTCCCACCAGGAGCGATTCTCGACGTACCAGTCGATCGTCGCCGCGATCCCGCGCTCGAACGCGACGGATGGCTGAAACCCGGTCCGCTTCGCGAGCTTGCTCATGTCGATGGCGTAGCGGCGGTCGTGCCCCGGCCGGTCGGTGACGTGCCGGATCAGGCTCTGGGGCTTCTTGAGCCTATCCAAGATCAGAGCGGTGATCTCGAGGACCGATTTCTCGTTCCCCGCTCCGATGTTGAAGGTCTCCCCTTCGACGTCCTTCGCGGCGAGAATCGCAAGCATCGCGGCGCAATGGTCGTCCACGTGGATCCAGTCACGGGTGTTCTTTCCGGTTCCGTAGACAGGCATCGGCAGCTCTTGCAGAGCGTTGGTGACGAAAAGCGGGATGAGCTTCTCGGGATGCTGGAACGGGCCGTAGTTGTTGCTGCCGCGGGTCACGATCGTAGGCACGCCGTACGTGGCGAAGTAGGAGTAGGCGAGGCGCTCCCCGCCAATCTTCGAGGCGGCGTAGGGATTCCGAGCCAGGAGCGGAGACTCTTCGTTCGCGGCCTCACCCAGGATTTCCCCGTAGACCTCGTCGGTGCTTACCTGCAAGAACCGACGGACTCCGGCGCGGCGCGCCTCCTCGAGGAGCACGTACACGCCGAACGTGTCGGTGAGCACGAACTCGTGCGCCTTCTCGATCGACCGGTCGACGTGGGTTTCGGCGGCGAAGTTGACGACCAGGTCGCAGCCTTCCATCGCGGCGGTCACCGCCTTCGCGTCACAGATGTCTCCTTTGATGAACCGGTACCCCGGATCGCCGGACAATGATTCCAAGTTCGCGAGGTTTCCCGCGTAGGTGAGCTTGTCCAGGACGGTGACGCGGGAATCCGGGAACCGTTTCCGGATCATGCGGACGAAGTTCGATCCGATGAATCCGGCGCCCCCCGGGACGAGGAAGCGACCCCGCTTGAGATCCGGCGCCTCAGCCATCGTTTCGATCCCAGTTGTAGGGAATATCGTTCTTGTGAGGATCGATGCGGTACTCGTCGGGCTTGTCGTAACGATACAACTCGGTCGGGACGTTCACGAGCATTGCGGGCTCGGTCCCGATCCCCTTCATGCCGTGCACCACGCCCGGCGGGATCGTGACGAGGATCGGATTCTTCTCTCCCATGAAGAACTCGTTGATGAGGCCTTTGGTCGGGGACCCCTCGCGCTGGTCGTAGAGCACTACCTTCATCATGCCTTTGACGATCACGAAGTGGTCGGTCTGGACCTTGTGGAAGTGCCACCCCTTGACGACGCCCGGGTAGGCGACCGAGACATACGCCTGGCCGAAGCCCTGGAAGAAGGAGTCATCGGAGCGCAGCATTTCCATCAAGTACCCGCGCTCGTCCGCGATGATCTTGAGGGGTTTCACATGAATGCCGTGAATCAGCTGCATCACGCCCTCCCCACCGAGGTGTACGTGAACCCGAGCCGCCTCACCGTCTCGGGATCGTAAACGTTCCTCAGATCCACGATCGCCCGTCGGCGCATCACGCGGCGAATCTTGGGCAGATCCAGCCTCCGAAATTCGTTCCACTCCGTCACCAGAACAAGAACGTCCGCACCCTTGGCTGCGTCGTATGCGTTCTCCCCGAACGTGACGCCGGAGGGAACCCCGGCGGTTCCGCGATCGACGGCCGGGTCGAAGACGCGGACCTGGACTCCTTTTCTCTGGAGCGCGCGGATCAAGTCCAGGGCCGGCGATTCGCGGAGGTCGTCCGTGTCCGGCTTATAGCTCAGGCCGAGGATCGCGGCCGTGCGCGTCCCGCGTCCCTTCAGCGCGGCGAGGACCTTCTGGATCGCGATCGCGCGCTGCGCCTTATTGGTCTCGATGACCGAACCCACGATCCGGACCGGCACCCCCGCCTTTCTCGCGAAGGCCCGAAGCGCCTCCGTGTCCTTGGGAAGGCAGGAGCCGCCGAACCCGGGGCCGGGGTGCAGGAACTTCGGCCCGATGCGTCGATCCAGGCCCATCCCTTTCGCCACGTCCCGAATGTCCGCACCGACTGCCTCGCACAGATTGGCCATTTCGTTCACGAAGGAAATCTTCGTGGCCAGAAACGCGTTGGCGGCGTATTTCAGGAGCTCCGCCGTACGCACATCCGTGAGCACGGCCGGCGTCTCGAGAAGATAGAGTGGGGCGTAGATGCTGCGAAGAATCTTCCGCGCGCGCTCCGTGGCCGTGCCAATCACGATCCGATCCGGACGCATGAAGTTCTCGACCGCCGTACCCTCGCGCAGGAATTCGGGGTTCGAGGCGATGTCGAACGGGATCCCACGCTTGGCATGGCGCTTCAAGATCGCGTGGACCTGGTCTCCGGTCCCCACGGGCACCGTGCTCTTCTGGATGACCAGCCGGTACGCGGGCATCGCCTTCGCGACGGATTTCGCCACGGCGAAGACCGCGCGCAAATCGGCGGTACCGTTCGGGCGCTGCGGGGTGCCAACGCAGATGAAGATCACCTCACCCCAGCGCGTCGCCTGCTCGAGCGAGGTGCTGAACCGAAGCCTCTTCTCCCGGATGTTCCGCCCGACCAGATCTTTGAGTCCGGGCTCGTAGAATGGAATCTCGCCGCGCTCCAGGAGGTCGATCTTGCTCTGGTTGACGTCCACGCAGAGCACCTCGTTGCCAAAATCGGCGAGCCCCGCGCCGCTGACGAGCCCGACGTAACCGGTCCCAACCACGACGATCCGCAACGTTCCCTCCTTTAACGGCCGGTTTCGCGCCGGAGCCGTTCTCGTGTGTCCCGGTATAGATCTTCGAGCGTCCTCTCCATCGGAATCTCGGGAGACCACCGAGTGGTCGATTGAACCTTCGCCGGATCGCCCACCAGGTAGTCGGCGTCCCGGGCTCGCATCCGTTCCGGATCCTGGACGATCGTGGGCTTGAATCCCGCGACGTCGCACAAGGCGTCGAGCAAGTCACGCAAGAGGTGCCCCCGACCGGTGCAGACATTATAGGCTGCGCCCGGCGCGCCGCGCTCGAGAAGGAGCCCGTAGGCGCGCACCACGTCCCGCACGTCCCCGTAATCCCGGACTCCTTCCAGGTTTCCCACGCGCAGCTCCGCCGCCACGAGGCCGGCGTCGATCCGCGCGAGCTGATCGGCAAAGCCGGCCAGCGCGAAGCGCGGGTGCTGCCCCGGCCCGGTGTGGCTGAAGGTGCGCGTTCGCAGGATCTTCAAACGATACGTCGCCGCGTATAGCTCGCCGAGCGAATCCTGAGCGCCTTTGCTGAGCGCGTAGGGGTTCAGCGGCTTCAGCGTGGCGTCCTCGCGGATCTTCTGCCCCGGCGCGCCTGTGCCGTAGACGTCGGCCGAGCCCACGAGGAGGACGCCGGCTTCCGGCGCCTCGAGGCGCACGGCCTCAAGCAGGTTCAGGGCCCCGACCGCGTTCACGCGATAGGTGACCGCTGGATTCCCGATGGATTCGGCGCCGGAGGATTGAGCTGCGAGATGAACGATCCGGTCCGGCCGCCATTCCCTCACCCACGCGCCCACCTCATCGGAGTCGGTGACGTCGAGGCGACGATGGCTCTTGAGCCTCGCCCGAAGACCCTGATCCGATTCGGAGGCCCCGAGCGGCACCTGATCCGCCCCGTGGAGCTCTTCCTGGGGCCGCTTCGCGAACTCGCGAACCAGGTGACGCCCGACGAACCCCGCGACGCCGGTGATGAGGGTGCGCAAGGGGCTAGCGGTCCCTCCAGTACTGCAGGAGGTCGCGAAGGGTCTGCTCGAAGGGGATCGTCGGCTCCCAACCGGTCACCTTCTTGAACTTGCCGGCGTCCCCGAGCAGTACGGGGACGTCCGACGGGCGCATGCGGGCGGCATCCGGCTCGACCTTCACCTTGGCCTTCGTCATACCGAGAAGAAGATCGAGCATCTGGCGGATCGTCCACGCGCGTCCGGAACAGATGTTGTATACCTCCCCCGGCTCGCCCTTCTCGAGAGCGAGCCAGTACGCGCGCACGACGTCGCGCACGTCGGAGAAATCCCGGCGCGCGTCGAGATTGCCGACGCGAATCACGGGCGGGCGGAGCCCCTTCTCGATATCGGCGATTTGCTTCGCGAAATCCGAGCAAACGAAGACCGGGCCGCGCCGTGGGCCCTCGTGGTTGAAGCCTCGTGTCCGGATCACCGGAAGCTTGAAGCTCATGAAGTATTGGTACCCGAGCATGTCCTGCCCGACCTTGCTGACCGCGTACGGTGAGAGCGGCCGGAGCGGATTTGTCTCGCGGATGGGAAGCTCGTTCTCATACACCATGCCGTACTCCTCGCTCGAGCACGCGAGCTGGATCCGCGGCATGATATGCAGCTTCTTCACGGCCTCGAAAACGTTGAGCTGGCCGATGACGTTCGTGACGAGCGACTCCGTGGGGGCGGTCCACGAAGTGGGCACGAAGCTTTGGGCGGCGAGGTGGAAGATCCAGTCCGGACGAGCTTCCTCCAAGACGTCTCGCACCGAGGATGCGTCGCGGAGATCGCACTCGAACATCCGCACCTTCCCCACAAAGTGCTCGATGTTCTCGGTCCGGCTTCTCCAGCGCTGAATCCCAACGATCTCGACGTCCTTTTTCTCGCCGAGGATGTAGTCGACGAGGTGGCTTCCGGCGAACCCAGTGATCCCCGTGACCAAAGCCCTCATGATCCGGTCCTTTCGATGGAAAGACTGGAGGTGAGCGAGGCCTCGTATGCGGCCACCACGGCCCGCGGGTCTTGTGCCTCGAGGATCGGCCGCCCCACGACCACGTAGTCCGCCCCGCGCGACAGCGCCTCCTTGAGCGAGAGCGTTCGCTTCTGGTCCTGCGCGGAGTCACCGGGACCGCGGATGCCGGGCGTGACGATCAGGAATGGAGCCGCGTGCTCGAGGCGGAGCGCCTGGAGCTCGAGGGGCGAGGCGATGACGCCCGCGACGCCCGCCTCGCGGCACACGCGGGCAAGCCCGAGCACCTTCTCTTCGAGATTCGTCGTCGGGTTCCAGAGCGCCGGGAGCTCCGATCCGTCCAGGCTTGTGAGCATCGTGACGCCGAGGACCCCCGGCCGCGAGGACAAGGACCGCGCCGCGTCCGCGGCCGCGCGGAGCATGGCGGGACCGCCGGCCGCGTGCACGGTCAGGAGCGAAACCGGGAGCCCGTCCAGCGCCCGTATGGCCTTCTCGACCGTGGCCGGGATGTCGTGGAGCTTGAGATCGAGGAAGATCCGCTTGCCCCGCTCGGCAAGGGCCGAGACGGCGGTCCTTCCGGCGGCGAAGAAGAGCTCCATCCCGACCTTGTACCAGGTGATCGCATCCCCGATCCGGTCCACGTGCAGGAGCGCGGATTTCAGGTCCGGGCGGTCGAGGGCGACGATGAGCCGGTCGCGCAAGACACCGCTCACGAAGCGCTCCCGCGGCGCGCGCGCGGCAGCACGTGCCTTCCGGCGCGGATCACACCGCGTTCCGACGGCACGTCCAGGGCGCCGATCAAATCAACCACGGACGCCACGTCCGCGCGGCGCAGATACGATCCGAGCTCCTCGACGCACGCCTCGGGAAGACCCGGGTTCGCGAAGAGGGCCGTTCCCACCTGGACCGCGGTAGAGCCGACGAGGATGAACTCGACCGCGTCGGCGGGGCTCGTGATCCCGCCCATGCCGATCACGGGGATGTCCACCGCCTGGGCCACCTCCCAAACCTTCGCGAGGGCGAGCGGTTTGATCGCGGGACCCGAAAGGCCGCCGACGACGGTGCCCAGGATCGGTTTGCGCGAGATCGAGTCGACCGCCATTCCCACGAACGTATTCACGAGCGACACCGCGTCCGCGCCGCACGACTCGCACGCCGCGGCGATGTCCGCGATCCGGGTCACGTTCGGGGTGAGCTTCGCGATGAGCGGCAACGTGGTCAGGGGGCGGATCGCGGTCATGACCTCGCGGGCCATGTCCGCGTCGGTCGAATAGCGAAGCCCGTGCGGCCCGACGTTGGGGCAGGAAATGTTCACCTCGATCGCGTGGGCCACCCCCACGCGGCTCACGCCCTCGACCAGCTCGCAGAACTCCCGCACGTCCTCCCCTTCCACCGAGACGACCACCGCGCAGGGAAGCTCGCGAAGGATCGGGACTTTGCTCTCGAGAAAGCCCTCCAGGCCGGGATTCTCGATTCCGATCGAGTTGAGCATTCCGGAAGCCGTCTCCACGACCCGCGGAGGCGGATTCCCCGCCCGTGCGTGCCGGGTTACGGTCTTCGTGACGATGCCTCCGATCGCGTCCAGGTCGACGAGGCGAGCGTACTCGATCCCGTACCCGATGATTCCCGAGGCGACGAGCACGGGGTTACGGAGCTGGAGGGATCCGATGTGCACTTCGAGGTTCGGGGTCACGGCAGCCGCTCCCAGTCCACGACCGTCGCGTCCATGACCGGGCCCTCCACGCACATCGCGGGGTAGCGGTCGCCGTTCCCGGCCGCTGCGCGGTGGAGCGGAACCGGGCACCCGCGGCAGGCGCCGACGGCGCACGCCATCGGCCCCTCGAGCGAGGCTTCGCACCGGATTCCATGAGCGTCGGCGAACGCCGCCACCTCGTGGAGGAGCCCGTGCGGGCCGCAGGTGAAGATCTCGGCGTTGAGCGGCGTGTGGCCCCCGGTTTCCCATTCGCGCTTCACGAGCGTGAGCACGCTTCCGCGATATCCCACCGATCCGTCGTCGGTAGCGAGGTGGAGCCTTCCTCCGCGCACGTCGCGCACACCGTACAGCTCGCGGCTGGATCGCGCCCCGAAGAGGAAGATGAAGGGGCGTTTCCTTTCGCGGAGCTTCCGACCGAGGAAGAGGAGCGGCGCCACGCCGCGACCGCCCGCGACAAGAATCGGCATGCGGCGGGGACGCGGCGAAAACCCGATTCCCAGGGGGCCGATGAGATCGAGCTTCTGCCCCTTCGGTTGGGACGAGAGCGCCTTTGACCCGCGCCCCACGACCGAGTAGTAGATCCGGACCGCGCGGATCCCGCCGCGTTCCACGAATCCTTCCAGGCTGTAGGGTCGCCGGAGCAGGGGCTCGGATACCGTCGAGACGCGCAGGTGGACGAACTGGCCCGGTTGGGGCCGGGTGAATCCTCGTGGCACCTTGAGCGTGAGCAGGAAATTCCCGGGGGTGAGCTCGCGGTTCTCGACGACCGAGCACGGCACGAGGTTCATCGCGACGGGCCAATGAGCGGGGTCGAGGTCGTATCCGCCCGCTGGGGCCGAGGCTTTGCGCGCGAGGTATCCGCGTCGGCCGGTCGAGGGAGGGGCGACGGCCCCGGTGGTGCCTTCCCTTCGCGCTGTGCCTTGTAGAGCGCCCGCGTGTAGTCGGCCAGCGAATCGCGCCGGGCTTCCTCCGCCGGCGTCAGCCCCGGGAGCGGCAGGGGAGGCGCCTTCAGGCTGTCCTGCGACGCGGACCCGGTCGGGAGCAGCTCCTCCATCCGCTCGCGGGCGAGGCTCGTGTCGGGGTGCGCGAGCATCGAGTCCAGGAGCGCGGTCCTCGCGTCCGTTTTTCCGCTCCAGCGCTTCCACAGATAGAGCGCCGACTCGGCATAACGCGTCTTCCGATACATGGCCGCGATGGAATCCGTGAGCGCGGCGGCCGCCGCGGTGTCGCCCTGGTCGTGCGTGTGAATCCAGAGCCGGGCGAAGGCCGCCTTCGGGGCGTAGGGGCTTTTCGGGAAGCCGCGTTCCACCGCCGCGTATTGGGTCAGCGCGGAGTCGACCTTTTGGATCTGGAAGTAGTAGAGCTCGGCGATGAGAAATGCGGCCCGCGCTCGCGCCTGCGTTGAGTCGGACAGAAGAGTCTGGCGGTATTTCTTGATGGTGGCGAGACTCCCCGATCTCCGCGACGCCTCGGTTTGGAACTCGGAGGCGCCGGGCTCCGCCTTCAACTTGTCGTATTCACGGCCGGCGGATTCGAAATCGCCGAGCTGCGACTCATACACGTATCCCAGCCGGAATTGCGCTTCATAGGCCACCGGTGTGTGCGGAACCTGGGCGACGAGGCCCCGGTATCCGTTGAGCGCCTCGTTCACCCGCCCCAAGAGCGCCATGCACCCGTACATCCGGATCGCAAGCTCTCCATCGCGCTTCTCGTTCACGGCAAAAGGTTTCCATCGCTCGTAAAACGCGAGCGCGTCGTCATAGCGCCTCAGCTCTTCGAGCGCGTCGCCGCGCTTCATGACGAGGTCCAACCGCCTGCCGCCGTCCTCCTCGGCATTGAGGCATTCCGCGTACATGAGCTGAGCGCTTTCGTACTTTCCGCTTGCGTACAGGGCGTCCCCCGTATGCCTCAACGCGTCGGCACGCTCGCGCTTCTTGCTCGCGGACTTGACCGCGCGGTCGTACCAGACAAGGGCTTCCGGGTACTTCTTCAGCCCGACCTCGCATTCCGCGCCATAGTAGTAGAGCTCCCACTTCCGTTTGAACGAGGGATACTGAACCTCCACCTCGCGAAACAGGGTCTCCGCTTCCACGTATTCCTTCCGGCGGTAGAGGGAGAGGGCCTCGATAAGCTTCGAATCCGGCACGAAGGGGCTCTTGGGCTGCGAGGCGCGGAGTTCGTCGCACTTCTTGATCGCGCCCGCGTAATCCCCCCTCCCGTACATCGCCGCGCCCATGTAGTAGAGGGCGTCGTCCACCCACTTGCTCTTGGGATAGTCGACCAGGATCTTGCTGCACTGGCGGACGGTCGCGTCGTACTTCTGCGCCGCGTCGGGGGACGGCAAGTCGTTCACGCTCCGCTCCTGAGCCCTCTGCGCCTCGCGGTAGTAGCGCTTGGCAAGGTAGAACGTGTTGTAGTAGGCGCAACCTGTGAAGGCGACGAGGAGGATCGATCCGAGTATCCAGGAGCCCGGGGGCTTCGCGTGCGGGGTCTGCATGAACGGCCCCATCGTATCACTTTCGGGAAGGACCCCGCTATCGGGCGCTGGCCGGGACGGCATCGGGCCGATAGGTAACTCGGCCACCGACCATCGTGAGCAGCACTTGGCCCGGAAGCTCCCACCCCTCGAAGGGCGTGTTCCGTCCCATCGACGCGAACTCGGAAGCGCGCACGGTCCAGCGCCGCGACGGGTCGAAGACGGTGACGTCGGCGGGCGAGCCGGGCTCGAACGTGCCGCCCGGAAGGCCCAAAATCTTGCAGGGGTTCACGGTGAGACGGAGGATCAGCTCGGAGAGCGAGAGATGTTTCGGCTCGACCAGCGCCTTCACGTAGAGGCCGAGCGCGGTCTCGAGACCCACGATCCCGAATGGCGCCGAGTCGAAATCACTGTCCTTCTCGATCTCCGTGTGCGGCGCATGATCGGTCGCGAGGCAGTCGATCGTGCCGTCCACGACCGCTTCGATGAGCGCGTCGCGATCCCTGGCGCTCCGGAGGGGCGGATTCATCTTGGCCCTCGGATCGTACCCTTGTACGGCCTCGTCGGTGAGGAGGAGGTAATGGGGTGCGGTCTCGGCGGTCATGCGGATGCCGCGGGCCTTCGCGCGGCGGATGATCTCCGTCGATCGGGCCGCGCTCACGTGAGCCACATGGACGTGCCCGTTCGTCAGCTCGGCGAGCAGGGCGTCGCGGGCCACCATGACCGACTCGGCCACGTCCGGGATTCCCCTCATGCCGAGGCGCGTCGAGGTCCAGCCCTCGTGCATGACCCCATCCCCTTTGAGATCCGGATCCTCGGCGTGTTGGATCACGGGAACGCCCAGGCGGCCGGTGAGCTCGAGCGCGCGGCGCATGATCTCGGCGTTCCGAACCGGCTTCCCGTCGTCGGATACGGCCACCGCGCCCGCCTCGATCAGATCCTCGATCTCGGTGAGCGTCTCTCCCATCTGCCCGCGCGTCACCGCGGCGATGGGAAACACGCGCGCGTGTCCCGACTCGCGCGCACGGCGGACCACGTACTCGATCCGCGGCCGATCGTCGAGCGGGGGTGCGGTGTTGGGCATGCACGCCACCGTCGTGAAGCCTCCGCGGGCCGCGGCCCGCGTTCCGGTCTCGATGGTTTCCCTCTCTTCCTGCCCAGGCTCCCGCAGGTGCACGTGGATGTCCACGAGCCCAGGGCAGATCACCGCGCCCTGGACGGGGATTACCTCGACTTGAGGGTGCGACCTGACATCCGCCGGGGCGTCCTCCCCCAGGCCCGCGATCCGGCCGTCCGCTATCCAGAGATCCTGGACGCGATCGATCCCGCGCGCGGGGTCGAGGACTCTACCGCCGCGGATGCAGAGAGGGCTCGCCATGGGTCTGCTTGGCCTCCGTAGGTACGTTTTCGACGGGCGGCTCGCCCTGAGCCTTGTGCCCGGCGAGCAGGTAGAGGACCGCCATGCGCACCGCGACGCCGTTCGTCACCTGTTCCAGGATGACCGAGTGCTTTCCGTCCGCCACGTCCTGCGCGATCTCGACGCCGCGGTTCATCGGGCCCGGGTGCATCACAATGACGTCCGGCTTCGCCCGCTTGAGCCGTTCGCTCGTAACGCCGTAGACGCGCGCATATTCTCGAAGGGAGGGGTAGAGAGTGCCCCGCTGGCGCTCGAGCTGGATTCGGAGGATATTCACGACATCCGCTCCTTCCATCGCCTCGTCCACGCTCCGCGCCACGGTCACCCCGAAACGCTCCACCTCGGCGGGCATCATCGTCGGCGGTCCGGCGATCGTGACGGCTGCCCCGAGCTTGGTAAGCCCCCAGATATTCGAGCGCGCCACCCGGCTGTGCATGATGTCCCCGATGATCGCGACCCTGAGCCCCGCGATCTTCCCGCGGCGCTCCCGAACCGTGAAGATGTCGAGTAAACCCTGCGTGGGGTGCTCATGCGTCCCGTCCCCCGCGTTGATCACGCCGGCGTCCAGGTTTCGCGCCAGATAGTGCGGCGCACCGGATGCCTGGTGCCGGATCACGACAAGGTGGATCCCCATCGCCTCGATGTTTCGCGCGGTGTCCTTGAGCGACTCCCCCTTCGAGACGCTGGAGCCTGAGGTCTGGAAGTTCACGGTATCGGCGCTCAGGCGCTTTTCCGCCAGCTCGAAGGAAAGCCTCGTGCGGGTGCTCGCCTCGAAGAAGAGGTTCGCGGCCGTGAGCCCGCGAAGGGACGGCACCTTCGGGATCGGACGGTCGAGAACCTCGCGGAACGTGCGCGCCGTGTCGAGGATCGAGACGAGCTCCTCGGCGGAAAGGTCCTCGAGACCGAGCAGGTCCTTGCGCGTTCCGATCATCCGAGGACCTCCCCGATCGACACGCCGTCCAGGCCGTCGACCTCGTGGACGTGGACCATGATCACCTCGCGCTTGGAGGTCGGCACGTTCTTACCGACGAAGTCGGCCCGGATCGGAATCTCGCGGTGGCCCCGGTCGATGATGACGGCGAGCTGGATCGCCTTGGGCCTGCCCAAATCGATCAGCTCATCGAGAGCCGCACGGACCGTTCGTCCCGTGTAGAGCACATCATCCACGAGGACGACGATCTTGTCGTTGATGCCGGTCGGCACGTCGGTGCCCTTCACGACAGGTTGGTGCGCGATCATCTGGAGATCGTCGCGGTAGAGCGTGATGTCGAGCGCTCCGACCGGCGGCTCCACCCCCTCGAACTCCTTGATCTTCTGGGCAAGACGCTTCGCGAGCGGGACGCCACGCGTGCGGATCCCGACAAGGACCAGGTCCCGGGCCCCGTCGTTCCGCTCGATGATCTCGTGCGCGATCCGGGTGATCGCGCGGCGAAGCCCCTCACCGTCGACGATCTCCGCCTTCTCGCGGACGTGTTCCACTGACTTTTCGGTAGGCACGGAAAACCCCTTCCGGGACCGGAAGGGGTGATGATGCGGGTGCCCCTTTCTAGCCTCTCGGAACTAGTTTGAAGGGTATCAACACAGCGGGATTCGCCCCGACTGCACTACCAGAATACCACCCGGGCGGCTTTCGCTCAAGCCCGCTTTCGGGATCAGCGATACTTGAGAAACAGGGCCCGGATCTCCTTTCTCTCCTCCGAGGACGTGCTGCTGTGTCGGTCGGCTCGGGCAGTCTAGCCGCCTGTGCCGGCATTTTCCACACGCGATTGAAGCTGATAGGATGCTCGGCATGATCCAACGATCGCGCACAGCCCGGAGAGAGCACGGGAGGGTCCCGCATGGGCGCCGGCTCTGCGTGATCGCGCTGGCCCTGTTCTGCACGTCCTCCGCGGCCGCGTCCGCCGCCCCATCCCAGGCTGCGCGCCTCGCCGAAGAGTTCCGCTCCGGGGTCGACGCGCTCGCGGCCGACAGCATGGAAGGCCGGGGAATCACCACCGCCGGTATCCTCCGCGCCGCGAGCTGGATCGAGCGGGGGCTTCGTTCGTGCGGCTTCACGCCCGCGTTCGGTTCGAGCTATCGCCAGCCGTTCGACATCAAGACGGGCGTCGTATCGCTTCCGGGGAATCACCTCGAGGGCGTCGCCGATTCCGCTTGGGTGCCGCTCGGGTTCTCGAGCCCGGGCGCGTTCTCGGGCGAGATCACCTTCCTAGGCTACGGGATCGACGCGCCGCCGCTCGGGTTCAGCGAATTCGAGGGAGTCGATCTACGGGGTAGGGTCGCCCTGATGTTGCGCTACGAGCCGCAGGAGAAAGACAGCACATCCCGATTCGACGGAAGGAAGCCGAGCCGCTGGTCGGCGCTCCGGTACAAGGTGCTTCGCGCGCGCGAGCGGGGCGCCGTCGCGATCGTGTTCGTCACGGGACCGCTTCAGGACGACAAGGACAGGATCCCCGCGCTTCGGAACGACGGCCCCGAAAGCCCGGCCGGGATTCCCGTCATCCAGGTGAAGACGTCCGTGGCCCAGGGATGGCTCCATGCGGCGGGCATCGACTTGAAGCGGTTCCAGGACGACGTGGACCGGGACTTAAAGCCGCGTCCCCGGGCCTCGACAGGGGTCCTGCTTTCCGGACGGGTCGCGCTCCAGCCCATGTACGCCAAGGCCGAAAACCTGGCGGGGTTGATCCCCGGCCGGGGCGCGCTCAGGGACGAGTTCGTCGTGGTCGGCGCGCATTACGACCACCTGGGCTACGGCGGCGAGCATTCGATGCGTCCGAACGAGCACGCCATTCACAACGGAGCCGACGACAACGCTTCGGGAACGGTGGCCGCGTTGATGATCGGCGAGGAGCTCAAGCGTTCGCTTGAGCCCGCGAAAGCCCGCCGCGGCATCGTAATCGCGCTCTTCTCGGGGGAAGAGGTCGGTCTGGCGGGATCGTCCTACTTCGTCCAGCACCCGCCGGTCCCGATGGGGCACGTGGCGGCGATGATCAATCTGGACATGGTCGGGAGACTCCGCGGGAACCGGCTCATCGCCCTGGGGTCCGACACCGCCCCGCAA
>Ga0209058_1001529_pt1 | contig 19660 bp, 14 predicted proteins | sample GraSoiAngelo_147_FD_185904 | JGI IMG/M metagenome (GOLD analysis project Ga0209058, IMG submission 185904) | Grasslands soil microbial communities from the Angelo Coastal Reserve, California, USA - 14_1009_05_40cm (SPAdes) (version 2) | ecosystem: Environmental > Terrestrial > Soil > Grasslands ... | reverse complement strand
GATGCACGGCGGCGACACGCTGCCGTCGGTGCGTGACGACGCGAGCATCAAGGACGCGGTGGAAGAGATGACGCGCAAGCGCGCACGCACCGCGGCCGCCGGCGCGACGCCGCATTCGTGTGGCATGACGACGGTCGTCGACGCCGACGGGCGTCTGCTCGGCGTCATCACCGATGGCGACCTGCGTCGGATGCAGCTCGCCGGCAGCCCGATGACCGACGCGCGCGCGGGCGAGGCCGCCACGCGCAGCCCCAAGACCATTGCGGCCGACGATCTGGCCGCAAAAGCCCTCGAAGTGATGGAGGCGTGGGCGATCACCAGCCTTGTGGTCGTCGAGGGTCCCCGGCCGGTCGGCGTGATCCATATGCACGATATCTTGCGCGCCAAAATCGTCTAGCCCCGTGGCGTCGCGGATGGTGCCTTTTCGGGTTGCGTCCTACGCTTGTGTGGTAGGCTGGTATCGAATTTGCACTCCATGAACATACCCAGCCTGGCGCGTGCAATTCTCGTGGTCGTGGCCGTGTTCATCGTCGCGGTCGGCGCGACGCTCGTCGTCCGGAAGCGGACGGCGCGCGTGGAGCCGTCGGGTCCCGCCGCCACCAACGCGGATCTGAGAATCAAGGAAGTCGATCTGGAAGAGGTGACGAAAGGCGTGCGCTGGCAGCTGCGGGCCGAGCAGGCGCTGATGTACCAGCAGGAAGGCCGCACGAACCTCCGCAATCTCACCGTGCGCGTGTTTCAGAAGGATCGCTCCTGGACGATCCTCGGCGAGGAGGGCGACCTCGACCAGAAGACCAAGAACGTCGAGGTCCGCCGCAACGTCGTCATCACCTCGAGCGACGGCCTGCGCATGGACACCAGCGTCATTCGCTGGGACGCCGACGCGCAGCGGATGTGGACGGACGAGCCGGTGACGCTCTCACGCGATGGCTCCGTGATCCAGGGCACGGCGTTCGACATGACCACCGATGACGAGAACGCGACGGTCGCCGGGCGTGTGCGGGCGACGTTCGCGAATTCATCGGCGCGATGAGGGGGCTGGCGACGCTCGTGGGCACTCTCGTGATCGCGACGCTGCCGGCGGCGGCGACGGCGCAAACGCCCGCGAAGGCCGCGCCGGCGAAGCCCGCGCCCCGCGTCGAGGCGCCCGCGAAGAGCACGGCGCCCGGCGAGACGCCGGCGCCGGCGATGAGTCGCAAGGCCCAGACGAAGGAGGACGGTGCGCAGCCGGTCACCGTCGATGCCGACAAGATGGAGCGCTTCGGCAAGGAAGGCCTCGTGGTCTTCACCGGCAACGTCGTCGCGCGGCAGAACAACTCCGTGCAATACGCCGACCGCATGGAGGTCTATCTCGACGAGCGCGGCGACCGCATTCTGCGGACCGTGTCGACGGGCGCCGTGCGCATCATCACGCGCGACTGCCGCACGGGCACCGCGCGACGCGCCGAGTACCACGACCTCGAGCAGCGCGTGGTGCTGCTCGGCAACGCGCGGGTCTGGCAAGAAGACAACGTCGTGAGCGGCGAGACCATCACGATCTTCCTGTCGCAGGACCGCTCGGTCGTCCAGGGCGGCCGGCAGGAGCGCGTGAAGGCCGTCTTCTATCAGAAGGACGACAAGCAGAAGGACGACAAGGCCAAAGACGGCGAGACGACGGCGGCCGTGCGGCCGGCGCCGGCCACGTGCGAGAACTGACATGGAAGGTCTCGTCGCCCAGGACCTCCAGAAGTGGTTCAAGACGCGTAAGGTCGTGGACAACGTCTCGCTCGACATCCAGCGCGGCGAGGTCGTCGGCCTGCTCGGCCCCAATGGCGCCGGCAAGACGACGTCCTTCTATATGATCGTCGGCCTGCTGCCGACCGAGGGCGGCCGGATCTTCCTCGAGGGGCAGGAGATCACGGCGCTCCCCATGTACCAGCGCTGCCGGATGGGTGTCGGCTATCTGCCGCAAGAGTCCTCGGTGTTCCGCAAGCTCACGGTCGAGGAGAACCTCTTGGCCATCCTGGAGACGCTCGAGGTCCCGGTGACCGACCGCCGTGCGCGGGCGCGCGAGCTGCTGGCGGAGCTCGACCTCACCACGCTGGCGCCGTATCCGGCCTTCACGCTGTCGGGCGGCGAGCGGCGCCGCCTGGAGATCACCCGAGCGCTGGTCACGTCGCCGCAGTACCTGCTGCTCGACGAGCCGTTCACCGGCATCGACCCCATCGCAATCGGCGATATCCAGGAGATCATCGGACGGTTGCGCGACCGGGGCATCGGGATCCTGATCACCGATCACAACGTACGTGAAACGCTCGCGATCACCGATCGCGCCTATATCCTGTACGACGGAAAGATCCTCGTGTCGGGCACGGCCAGCGAGATCGCCAGCAATCCAATAGCCCGAGAAATCTATCTCGGCGAAAAGTTCGCCCTGTAGGTTCCGGGTAGAGAACGCCAATGGCAATGGAAACGCGCCTCTCACTGAGACAGAGCCAGCGGGTCGTCATGACCCCGCTGCTGCAGCAGGCTATCCAGCTGCTGCAGCTGTCCACGCTCGAGCTGCAGGAGGTCGTCCAGAAGGAGCTCCTCGAAAATCCGCTGCTCGAGGAAGTGCAGCCGGAGACGGCCGAGCAGCCGGAGGGCAAGGACGCGCCGCCCGACGTGCCGACGGCACCGCCCTCCGAGCCGCTGTCGAGCGACGCGGCGCCGGCGCCGACCACGGAGCGCCAGACCGACGACCTGCCGTTCGATCTGACGGCGGTGATGTTCGACGACCACGAGGAGCGCTCGCTGGTGGCGCAGGAGGACCGCGAGGACCTGCCGTTCGAGAACATGGTCCGCTCGGTCTCGTCGCTCACGGATCATCTCGACGAGCAGCTGCGCTACGCCAGCGACAGTCCGCTCGTGCGCCGCATCGGCACCGAGATCATCGGCAACCTCGACGAGGACGGCTACCTGCGGGCGTCCGACGAGGAGATCGCGCAGCGCTGCGAGACGACGGTCGAGGAGGTCGCCAAGGTCGTCAAGCTCGTGCAGTCGTTCGATCCGCCCGGCGTGGCCGCGCGCTCCATCCAGGAGTGTCTGCTGATCCAGCTCAAGGCCGATCCGAACCCCGATCCCGTCTCCGTCGAGATCGTCGAGGAGCACTTCGAAGACCTCAGCCGCCGGCGCTATCCCGACATCGCGCGCGCACTGAAGCTGCCGCTCGACCGCATCATGGAGTCGGTCGAGGAGATCATGGGCCTGGAGCCCAAGCCGGGCCGGCGCTTCGGCGGCAACGACTCGCGCTACATCGTGCCCGACGTGGTCGTGCACAAGATGGGCAGTGAGTACGTGGTCGTCCTCAATGAAGACGGCATCCCACGCCTGCGCGTGAACTCGCTCTACCGCTCGCTGCTGCGCAACTCCGCCGACGGCGAGGCGCGGCAGTACGTGGACCAGAAGCTGCGCTCGGCGCTCTGGCTCATCAAGTCCGTGGACCAGCGCCAGCGCACGCTGCGCAAGGTGACCCAATCCATCGTGAAGTTCCAGCGCGAGTTCCTCGACAAGGGGCTGCCCTATCTGCGCCCGCTGTCGCTGCGAGACGTCGGCGAGGACATCGGCATGCACGAGTCGACGATCAGCCGCGTCACCACCAACAAGTACGTCGAGACGCCGCAGGGGCTGTTCGAGCTGAAGTTCTTCTTCCACTCCGGCATCGCCTCCGGCGACGGCGAGATGGTCTCGTCCGTCTCCGTGAAGAAGATGATCCAGGACCTGCTGGCCAATGAGGACCCGTCGAAGCCGCTCTCCGACCAGGAGGTGGCGTTGATCCTCAAGGGCCGCGGGCTGACCATCGCGCGCCGGACCGTGGCGAAGTATCGTGAGGAGCTGGGGATCCTGCCGTCGCACCAGCGCCGGTTGGCGCCGAAACGACGCTGACCTCCGCGCCAGCCATGGCGAAGCCGATCTCCTTCGTGGTCATCACGGGCCTGAGTGGAGCCGGCAAGTCGTACGCGATCAAGTGCTTCGAGGACATGGGGTTCTTCTGTGTCGACAACCTGCCGACCACGCTCATGCCGACCTTCGCCGATCTCGTCGCCCGAGCGGGCGACAAGCGCGACCGCGTGGCCCTCGGCGTCGACGTCCGGGAAGGTGAGTACCTCAGTCACCTCCTCGACGCGCTGATCGCGCTGCGCCAGCGCGGCCACGTCGTGGAAGTCGTGTTCTTCGAGGCCAACGAGGAGGCGCTCGTGCGCCGCTACCGCGAGACGCGGCGGCGGCATCCGCTGGCCCCCGACGGCAACGTGCTCGACGGCATCCGCGCAGAGCGCAAGGCGCTGTCCACGGTGCGCGAGGTGGCCGATCGCGTCGTGGATACCTCGAACATGACCGTGCACCAGCTCAAGGACATGCTCATCGAGGCGTACGTGACGCCGAAGGAGCGGCCGGGGCTCGCCGTCTCGCTCGTCTCGTTCGGCTTCAAACACGGCGTGCCGTTCGACGCCGACCTCGTGTTCGACGTGCGCTTCCTGCCCAATCCGCATTTCGTCGAGAAGCTGCGGCCGCTCGACGGCCGGGAGCCCGAGGTGCGCGAGTTCGTGATGAAGCACGAGGAAAGCCGGGAGCTGCTGCGTCGCATCGAGGACTTCCTGCGCTTCGTCCTGCCCGCCTATCAGCGCGAGGGCAAGGCCTATCTGACGATCGCCGTCGGCTGCACGGGCGGCCGGCATCGCTCGGTCGCCCTCGTCGAGGAGCTGCAGCCCTTCGTCGAAGGACTGGGGCTGCAGCCGACGCTGGTCCACCGGGACATCGATCGCGAGTGACCTCGGCGTGAACCTGGACGATCTCCGCGCGCTCGCGCGGGTCGATCCCCACGATGCGCGGGGAGCCTTGGCCGGATTCCCGGACCAGTGCCGCCGGGCGCGCACGCTCGTCGCCTCGCCGCCGCTCAGCACCAGACGGCCGCGCGTCATCGTCGTGGCGGCCATGGGCGGCTCGGCCGCCGGCGGCGATCTGCTGGCCGCCTGCGCCGCCGACAGCGTCGACGTGCCGATCCTCGTGCACCGCGGCTATGGGCTGCCGCCGGTCGCCGGGCCGGAGGCGCTCGTCATCGCGTCGTCATACTCGGGCGAGACGGCGGAGGTGCTCTCCGCGTTCGAGGTCGCCGTCGCCCGGGGCGTGCCCGTCGTTGCGCTGACGTCGGGCGGCACGCTGGCGCGTCGCGGGGCCGAGGCCGGGCGGCCGCACGTTGCCCTCCCGGGCGGACTGATGCCGCGCATGGCGCTCGGCTATCTCTTCTTGCCCGCGCTGCCGCTGCTCGCCGCGGCGGGCGTGCCCGTGGCGACGGCAGCGGAGGTGGACGACGCGCTCGCCGCGGTCGAGAAGCTGGCCGTCGAGCTGGCGCCCGAGCGGCCGGTGGCCGATAACGAGGCCAAGCGCCTGGCGCTCGCCATCGGCGACCGGCTCCCCGTCGTCTACGGCGGCCCCGCCACCGGCGCGATCGCGTATCGCTGGAAGACTGACATCGAGGAAAATGCCAAGACGCTCGCGATCGCGGGCGTGCTACCGGAGATGAACCACAACGAGATCGAGGCGTGGCAGCCGCACGACGCCAAGCACATGCACGCCGTCCTGTTGCGCGACGCCGGCGACGCGCCCGAGATCGCCCGTCGCTTCGAGGTCGTGCGCGACCTCATCGCGCCCAACGCGGGCGGCGTCAGCGAGGCACACGGCCGCGGCGTGGGACGGCTGGCCCGCTTGCTCACGCTCGCCTACCTCGGCCAGTGGACGTCGTATTACCTGGCCGTGCTGCGCGACCGCGATCCGTGGAGCGTGCCGATCCTCGACGAGGTCAAGCGCCGCATGCGCGGGCGGCTGCCTTGAGAGGCCGCGACCAAGCGTGCTACAGTGGCGCGAATTCGAACCCAGGAGGCCTTGCCGATGGCGCGAGATGAGCATCTGTTCACGTCGGAGTCGGTGACCGAGGGGCACCCCGACAAGATCGCCGATCAGGTCTCCGACGCGGTGCTGGACGCGATCATCCGCCAGGATCCGACGGGACGAGTGGCGTGCGAGACGCTGCTGACGACGGGCCTCGTGGTGGTGGCCGGCGAGATCACGACGAACTGCTATGTCGACATTCCGCGCGTGGCGCGCGAGACCATCCGCGAGATCGGTTACACGCGCGCCAAGTACGGCTTCGACTACGAGACGTGCGGCGTCATCGCCGCCATCGACGAGCAGTCGTCCGACATCGCGATGGGTGTCGACAACCTCGGCGCCGGTGACCAGGGTCTGATGTTCGGCTACGCGTGCAACGAGACGCCCGAGCTGATGCCGCTGCCGATCATGCTCGCGCACAAGCTCGTGCAGCGGCTGAGCGAGCGGCGCAAGGCGGGCGCCATCGACTACCTGCGGCCCGACGGCAAGTCGCAGGTGACCGTCCGGTACGCCGACGGCAAGCCGGTGGCGGTCGAGACGGTCGTGATCTCGACCCAGCACGCGGCGGAGGCGAGCGCCGACCGGATCCGCAAGGACATGATCGAGCAGGTCATCCTGCCGACCATTCCGGCCGAGATGCTCGACACCAGGAAGTGCGTGTTCCACATCAATCCGACCGGCCGGTTCGTCACGGGCGGGCCGATGGGCGACACGGGCCTCACCGGCCGCAAGATCATCGTCGACACCTACGGCGGGTCCTGCCCGCACGGCGGCGGCGCGTTTTCGGGCAAGGATCCGACGAAGGTCGATCGTTCCGCCTGCTACATGGCGCGCCACGTGGCCAAGAACATCGTTGCCTCCGGACTCGCCGATCGTGCGCAGGTGCAGGTGGCGTACGCGATCGGTGTCGCCGAGCCGGTCTCGATCATGGTGGAGACCTTCGGCACGGGCAAGGTGCCGAACGGCCGCCTCGAGGAGTTGATCCGGCGCCACTTCGACTTCACGCCGGCGGGCATCATCAAATACCTCAACCTGCGCCGGCCCATTTACAAGAAGACCGCCGCCTACGGTCACTTCGGCCGCTCGGAGCCCGAGTTCACCTGGGAGCGCACCGATCGCGTGAAGGATCTGCGGGACGACGCACGCCTCTGAGCTCGGAGGGGGGCTTCGCCGGCCTTCCGACGGGCTCGCACGCCTGTCGGCGTGCTTCGCCCTGCCTCCCCCCAGACAGGATTGCGTCGGCGAAGCCGGCGCTCGAAAGTGGCAAGCGCCAGTGCTTGATGCCAAACGAAAGGACATGCGTTGACCATGGTTGAGCACGACGTGAAGAACATTGGGTTGGCGGCGGAGGGGCGGCTGAAGATTGAGTGGGCGGAGCAGTCGATGCCGGTGCTGCGTCAGGTGCGCGAGCGGTTCGCCAAGGAGCAGCCGCTGAAGGGACTGCGACTGGGCGCCTGTCTGCACGTGACGACCGAGACGGCGGTGCTGATGCTCACGCTCAAGGCCGGCGGCGCGCAGGTCGCGCTGTGCGCGTCCAACCCGCTCTCCACGCAGGACGACACCGCCGCGGCGCTCGTGCGGGAATACGACATTCCCGTCTTCGCGCACAAGGGCGAGGACAACCCGACGTACTACCGCCATCTCGAGGCGGTCTTGAAGACGCGGCCGCAGATCACCATGGACGACGGCGCCGATCTCATCTCACAGCTGCACGGCGAGACCAACCTCGGCCGTGACCTCGTTCGCGACGTCATCGGCGGAACGGAAGAGACCACGACCGGCGTCCTCCGCCTGCGTGCGATGGAGAAGGAGGGCGTGCTCGCCTTTCCGGTGATCGCGGTGAACGACGCGGACACCAAGCACCTGTTCGACAACCGCTACGGGACCGGCCAGTCGACGATCGACGGCATGTGCGGGCGTGGCGTCGCCACGCGCGCCAAGGGCATGGGCGCGCACGTGATCGTGACCGAGGTCGAGCCGATGCGGGCGCTCGAGGCCGTCATGGACGGCTTCCCCGTAATGAAGATGCCCGATGCGGCCGCCGTCGGCGACGTGTTCGTCACCGTGACCGGCAACACGTCGGTCATTCGCAAGGAGCATTTCGCGCGGATGAAAGACGGCGCGATCCTCGCCAACTCCGGTCACTTCAACGTCGAGATCGATCTCGAGGCGCTCGCGAAGCTGGCCCAGGGGCGGCGCGTCGTCCGGCCGTTCGTCGAAGAGTTCCAGCTCGGCGGCGGGCGACGGGTGTTCGTGCTGGGCGAGGGGCGCCTGATCAATCTCGCCTCCGCGGAGGGCCACCCGGCCGCGGTCATGGACATGAGCTTCGCCAACCAGGCCCTGTCGGCAGAGTACATGGCGAAGAAGTCCACGACGCTTCAGCGTCGCGTCTACGTCGTTCCGCGCGAGATCGACCTCGAGATCGCGCGGCTCAAGCTCGCGTCGATGGGCGTCGAGATCGACGAGCTGACACCGGATCAGGAGTCATACCTCGCCTCCTGGCGCCACGGGACGTAACCCGGCCCGTCGCGTGCGGCCGATGCGCTCGCCGCAGCCGCTGGCGTACCTCGTGGTCGCGCTGGTCGTGCTCGCGGTGCTGTTGCAGCTCGTCCCGCTGTACACCGACTGGCTCTGGTTCCAGGAGGTCGGCTACCCCCAGGTTTTCCTGACCACGCTGTCCCTGCGCGGTAGCCTGTTCGGGGCGATCGCGCTCGTCGTCGCGCTGTTCCTCTGGGCCAACCTCACCGTGGCCGCGCGCACGGCGGCGCCGGACGTGCTGTGGGAGCTCGAGGACCAGCTGGGCCTGCCCGGGCGCGTCGTGATCGAGCCGCTCATCCGGCGGTTTTTGCCGATCGTGCTGCTGTTGATCGCCGTCGTGTCGGCGCTGCGTGCGACCGCCCACTGGGAAACCGTGCTCGGCTACGTCAACGGGCCGCCGTTCGGTACCAAGGATCCGGTGTTCGGCTTCGACCTCGGGTTCTTCGTCTTCGTCCTGCCGTTCTGGCGGCTCGTGCACGCGTGGGCGATGGCGCTGGTCGCCGGCACGGTGGTGCTGACCGTGGCCGTGTACGTCCTGCAGCGCAGCTTCGTGCTGACCACGCGCGGGCCGCGGCTGGCCAGCGGCGCGCGCACGCACCTGCTCTTGCTCGGCGCGGCGCTCCTGGCGCTGAAGGCTGTCGGCTTCTGGCTCGACCGTTACGAGATCGTCCTGTCCACACGTGGCATCGTGTTCGGCGCCTCGTACACCGACATCCACGCCTCGCTGCCGATGCTCGGCGCGCTCGCCGTGCTGGCCGTGCTCGCCGCGGTCGCCTGCGCCGTTCAAATCATGCGTCCCGGCCTGCGCCTGCTCGCCGGCGCCGGCGCCGCGCTGCTCGTGGTGTGGGTGGTCGGCCTCGGCATGTACCCGGCGTTCCTGCAGCGCTTGCGCGTGGCGCCCAACGAGCTCGCGGCGGAGCGCCCCTACATCGAGGCGAACATCCGGATGACGCGCGCCGCCTACGGTCTCGACCGCATCCAGGAGAAAGAGTTTCCCGCCGACGAGACGCTCGACGCGCGCGCGCTGGCGCGCAACGAGGCGACGCTCAAGAACATCCGGCTCTGGGACTACCGCCCGCTGCTGCGGACGTTCGCGCAGCTGCAGGAGATCCGCACGTACTACAAGTTCCAGGACGTCGACAACGACCGCTACGTCGTCGACGGCGACTATCGCCAGCTGATGCTCTCGCCGCGCGAGCTCTCGCATCAGCACCTGCAGGGCGGCCGCAACTGGATCAACGAGCACCTGACCTACACGCACGGCTACGGCGTGGTGGTCGGTCCCGTGAACCGAATCACCCCCGAAGGGCTGCCCGAGTTCTTCGTGAAGGACATCCCGCCGCGCTCGTCCGACGGCTTCCCGCGGGTGACGCGACCCGAGATCTACTACGCGGAGATATCGAACGACTACGCGCTGGTGCGCACGCGCTCGCAGGAGCTGGACTATCCCGCGGGCGACAAGAACGTCTACACGCGCTACGAGGGCGAGGGCGGGATCTCGATCGGCGCGTGGAGTCGGCGGCTGCTCTTCGCCGCCCGCTTCGGCGAGCCGAAGATCGTGCTGTCCGACGACCTCACGGCCGACAGCCGCATCCTGATCTACCGCACGATCGGCGAGCGCATCCGCCTCATCGCGCCGTTCTTCCGCTTCGACCGCGACCCCTACATGGTGGTGACCGACGACGGCCGGCTCGTCTGGATGCTCGACGGGTACACGACCAGTGACCGCTATCCCTACGCGGATCCCGTCCGCGGCATCGGCAACTACATTCGTAACTCGGTGAAGGTCACCGTCGATGCCTATCACGGCGCCGTGCGCTTTTACATCGCCGACACGACGGACCCCATCGTGCGCGCCTACGGCGCCGCCTTTCCGGGCCTGCTCCGGTCGCTCGACACGATGCCGGAGGACCTGCGGCGCCACATCCGCTATCCCGAGGACTTCTTCGCGATCCAGGCCCGCAAGTTCGCGGTCTACCACATGGAGAATCCCCAGGTCTTCTACAACAAAGAGGACCTGTGGGCGATCCCGCGGCGCACCATCGACGGCCGCGAGCGCGAGATGGAGCCGTACTTCACGATCATGCGATTGCCCGGCGAGGCGAAGGAAGAGTTCATCCTGCTGACGCTGTTCAACCCGAGCCGCCGCGACAACATGATCGCGTGGCTGGCGGCGCGGTCCGCCGGCTCGTCGTCTACAACTTCCCCAAGCAGAAGAACGTCTACGGCCCGCGGCTGATCGACGCGCGCATCGACCAGGACCCGATCATCTCCCAGCAGCTCTCGCTCTGGAACCAGCGCGGCTCGACGGTGATCCGTGGCTCCCTGCTCGCGATTCCCATCGAGCAGTCGCTGATCTATGTCCAGCCGCTCTATCTCGCCGCCGAGCAGGGGGCGCTGCCCGAGCTCCGGCGCGTGATCGTCGCCTACGGCAACCAGATCGCGATGGAGCCGACGCTCGAGCAATCGCTCGCGCGGATCTTCGCCGGCCGTGTGGCGCCGGCGATCGGGGCGGCGTTGGCGCCCGTGGGTGCGGCGCCGGCCACCGCGCCGGCGGGCAGCGGCGCCGACCGTGCGCTGGTGCAGCGCGCGTGGGACGCATACACGCGCGGCCAGGAGGCGCTGCGGCGCGGCGACTGGGTCGGCTACGGCGCCGAGCAGAAGCGCCTGGAAGACGCGCTGCGCGCTCTGTCCGGCGCGCGCTGAGCGCGCGCCCGGCCCGCGATGCCCACCGTGATGTCCCACGCGATCGCCGCGCTCGCACTCGGCCCGGCGTTCCGCCGCGCAGGCTGGCCGGCGCGCGTGTGGTGGGCCGCCGCGATCTGTGCCGCCGTCCCCGACGCCGACGTCCTCGGCGTCTTCGCCGGCGTGCCGCTCGGCTCTCTGCTCGGTCATCGCGGCCTGACCCACTCGCTCGCGTTCGCCGCAGCGCTGGCCGCCATCGTCACGCCGCTGCTCGTGGCCACCGGCACGCGGCGCCGGCTATGGGCATACCTGTTCGTCGCGACGGCGTCGCACGGCATTCTCGACGGGATGACGGACGGCGGCATCGGCGTGGCATACTTCGCGCCGTTCGACGCCGCTCGCTACTATCTGCCGTGGCGCCCGATCGCCGTGTCTCCGCTCGGCATCCGCCGTTTCCTCGGGCCGCGCGGCATCGCCGTCCTCGCCAACGAAGCCCTCTGGCTCTGGCTGCCGTCCGTCGTCTTCGCCACCACCGCCTGGCTCGCCACCCGCAGACGCTCCGGCGCCGAGACCGACGCCCGGCGCAGGTAGTGAGCGCCGCGGGCGACACCGCCGGGTGCCGCGTGCCGGGCGGCGGGCGCGGCCCCGTGAGACCCGTGTTTCGGGTACTGCGTCGGACCCGGCCAGAAATCGGTGCACCATGACAGGCGCCAAACCACTGTCGATTTGCGTGGTCTCACGGGGCCGCGCCCGCCCGGCGGCGCGCGGCGCCCAGCGCCGCTACGTGCGCGCGCGCAAGAACAGCGACGTGCCGATCCCGAAGAAGATCACGTTCGCCGTCCACGCGGCGACGAATGGCGGCAGCAGGTCGGCGCGCGCGAACGCAAGGGCCACGTAGTGCACGACGAGGTAGCCGGCCATGATCGCGATGGCGAGGCCGACCCCGAACAGCCGGCCGCCGCGCGGCGACTGCAGCGCGAATGGAATGGCCACGAGCACCATGACGAGGTTCACGAGCGGGAACGACAGCTTGGAATAGAGCGCGACGAGGTACTTCTTGGCCTGAAAGCCCGCCGCCTCCAGCCGCGCGACGTACTCGCGCAGCTCCCAGTAGCTCATCGACTCGAAGTCCTTGTGGATCCGCGTGAACTCCTCGATGTCCTCGCTGAGCTCGAGCGCGGTGAACGTGAACGGCACCGTCTGCACGGTGCCCGCGGGCTCGATCTCGCGGAAGGCACCGTCACGCAGCTCCCAGCCCGAATCCGTCCAATGCGCCTGCCTGGCGTCGAGGCGATTGAGCAGCCGGAACTGGCGGTCGACCTCGAGGATCGTGACACCGTACAGGTCGTTCGTCTGCGGACTCAAGAGCTCCACGCGATAGAAGCGGCTGTCGGCGCTGCGCACCCACAACCGCTGTCGTGACTGCAGATGACGCGGCAGCTGACCGCGGATCTTCACACGATCGACTTCCTCACCGAGCTCCTTGAGGCGCGGCAAGAACAGCTCCTGGAACAGCATCGCGCTCACGGCGACCGAGAGGCCCATCAGCAGCACCGGCGCGCTGACGCGGTAGAGGCTGATGCCGGCCGCCTTCATCGCGGTCAGCTCGTGAAAACGGCTCAGCGAGAGGAACAGGAAGATCGTCGCCACCAGCATGATCACCGGCAGCCCCTGATGGAGCGCGGCCGGCAGCCGGTACAGGAAGTGCTCGAGGATGTAGGTGAGCGGTGGCTTGATGCGCAGGAACCGGTTGAGCGTGTCGCCGAGGTCGACGATTACGTACAGCGCGGCCGCCACCGCGAGGCCGATCCCGGCGAACGTGAGGAACTCGCGGATCAGGTACCGGTCGAGGATGTGGGTCGAATTGGTCGGGCCGCGCCCGATGCGCGCCGGGCTGTCCGCCGCGCCGCGCGGGAGCCGCCCGCGCAGCCACTCGAGCGTGCGCCAGGCGAACGTCACGCGCGGCCGCCACTCGCGCGCGGTCACCACGAGCAGCGTCGCACCGATCACCGCGAACACGATGTTCGGCGCCCAGATCGCGACCCAGGGCGGCACGCGCTGGCGCAGCGCGAACCCCTCGAGCGACGTCATGACCATGTAGTACGACACGAGGATCACGAGGCTCCCTGCCATCGCGATCGAGCGGCCGCCGCGGTGCGAGCGCACCGCGAGCGGGAAGGCGACGAGCGCGAAGACGAGCGCGGCGACCGGGAAGGCGAAGCGCTTGTGCAGCTCCACCTCGTACGGGACGCGACCGTACCGATCCGGAGCGAGCTCTTTGATGCGCGTCAGGAGCGCGCCGAGGCGCAGGTCCTTCTCGGGCTTGTCGGCGCGCGCGCTGCGCAGCGGCGTGGCGAACGACAGGCTCATGTCGTAGATCGCGAAGTTCGTATATCGGTAGCGCGAGGAGGCCGCGGCGCCGCCGGTCGGGTTCTGATCGACGCCGGGCAGACGCGGCGGCGCCGCCGGCAAAATGTCGGCCTCGTTCACCGCGCCGTTGATGAGCCGCAGCGTGATTCGCCGGTTCGGCTCGTCGGTCAGCAAGCGGCCCTCGCGCGCGGTGATGATGCGCGAGATCTTCGGATCGCGCTCGTCGGACACGAGCAGCCCCCGCAGCGCGACCTGCGAGGCGCTGAGGTCCTCGACGTAGATGATCACGTCGCCGAACGTCGCGTTGAAGATGCGCTCCTGGATCCCGCTCACCGCGCGCGTCTGGAGAATGCGGAAGAGCTGCCGCTGGAACTCTTCGTTGGCGATCGGATTCAGCACGAGTGTGAGCATCGCGGTGGCCGCGGTGACCACCAGCGCCGCCAGGACGATCGGACGGAACAGCCGCAGGACACTGACCCCCGCGGCCTTGAAGGCGATGATCTCGAGATCGCCGGCCAGGCGGCCGCCCGCGAGGAGCACCGCCACCAGCAGGGCCATCGGCAGGGTATGCGCCAGAAACGACGGCATCATGAAGACGAGCAGCTGGAGCACGAGATGGAACGGCACGCCCTTGGTGACGACGAGCTCGGTCAGGTGATAGATGCGGTCGATGATGAGGAAGAACGTGAAGAGCGCCAGGCCAAAGCCGAACGGCGAGAGCAGCTCCGTGATGAGATAGCGGTCGAGGACCCTCACCGCTGGCCACTTCACCCGACTGTTGTACCATACCCTCCGTGACGCGGTTCCGGCGCCGGACGCTGCTCGTCTTCGCCGCCCTCCTCGCGACGATCGGCGCGACGTCCACGCTCGCGGCGACGCGCACCCGGACGGGCGGTGCGCCCGACCGTCTGGAGCGCTTCCGTGAGCTCGCGTCCTCGCGCCTGGCCCTCGGCGATCTCGACGCGAACCCCGCCGAGGCCTACCGCGACATCTATGCGCTCCTGGACGACGAGATCGTGGAGAGCCTCGCCTCCGGCGGTGTCTTCGCGTCGTCGGAATTCCTGCAGGATCGCCTGGACGCGTTCGGTGACGCGTGGGGCTACGCGCAGTTCCGGCTGACGCGGCTCGGGCCGCTCGTGGTCGGCGCCTTCCGTCTGAGCGACGTGGGCGGCGGCAACAGCGTGCGGGTCTATGGCCCGCTGCGCGACGAGGCGGCGTTGCTGGCCACGCTCTATCGCGATGGCCGCCCCAGCGTGACGCCGCTCGGCGGCGGTGAGCCACAGTTTCTCGCCACGTGGGAGGGCACGCCCTCCGGGCGCGGCACGCGGCCGCTGCGGGTCGACCTCGTCCGTGCTCACGCCGACGGGGTGCGCGTGACCTGGTCGACCGCCACGCTCTTTCCCGACGGTCTCTACGCGCGCGCGTGGCTCGTGCGCGCCGGCGAGGTACGGCTGCGCTACGAGCTGCACTATCCGGGCTGGACGCTCGGCTGCGACGGCCAGACCGAGCAAGAGGACGTGTACCGGCTGATTCCCACGCAGGGCACGCTCGCGCGAGTGAGCCGACAGCAGCACAATGCGTGGCACCGCGAGCTTCGAGCGACGGTCGAGCGCCTGTTCGCGGCGCTCGCGGAGGGCGACGAGACCGCGGTGGCCGCCGTCGTGCCCGACGCCACGGTGCGCTCGCGGCTGCCGGGACTCGTGCCGGAGCCCGCGTGCGATGCCGCCGACGGAATGCGCGAGACCGTGTCGATCGCGGCCACGGACACCGAACGCCGGCCGTGGACGCTCACGTTCCGTCGAGCCGGCATCCGCTGGCGTCTCGCGGCCATCAGCCCCGTGCTGCAATAACGACAATCTCCGCGGAGTGAGCCTAGGTCTGGGGTGGACCGGCCTCACGGACCTCGCTACAATGACGCACCGCGCATGAACGACGACACCGCGTCGATTTCCGACCGTTACGAGCCCGCCGCCGTCGAAGCCCGGTGGTATCCGGTGTGGGAAAAGAACGGCTACTTCCGCTACGAGCTGCCGTCGAAGAAGAAACCGTTCTGCATCGTCATGCCGCCGCCGAACGTCACCGGCGCGCTGCACATGGGCCACGCGCTGGACATGAGCCTTCAAGATCTCGTCATCCGCATGAAGCGCATGGACGGCTTCAACACCCTGTGGCAGCCCGGCACCGACCACGCGGGGATCGCCACGCAGGTGGTCGTCGAGCGCCAGCTCGCGAGCGAAGGCAAGACGAAGGACGATCTGGGCCGCGACGAATTCCTGCGGCGCGTCTGGCGCTGGAAAGAGGAATCCGGCGGCACGATCATCCGCCAGCTCAAACGGCTGGGCGCCTCCTGCGACTGGTCGCGCGAGCGCTTCACGATGGACGCCGGGCTCTCGCGCGCCGTGCGCGAGGTGTTCGTGCGTCTGTACAAGGGAAAGCTGATCTACCGCGACGACTACATCGTGAACTGGTGCCCGCGCTGCCAGACGGTGCTGTCGGATCTCGAGGTCGAGCGCGAGGAGCGCGACGCCGAGTTCGTCTACATCAAATACGGTCCGCTCACGCTCGGCACCGTGCGACCGGAGACGAAGCTCGGCGACACCGGCCTGGCCGTGCATCCCAAGGACAAGCGCTACAAGAAGTACGTCGGGAAGACGCTCGACATCCCGTCCGTCGACGGCACCATCCGCGTGAAGGTCGTCGCCGATGCCGCGGTCGATCCCCAGTTCGGCACCGGCGTCATCAAGGTGACGCCGGGCCACGACCCGGTGGATTTCGAGATCGGCCGCCGCCACAAGCTGCCGATCCGTACGGTCATCGGCTTCGACGGCAAGATGACCGAGGCCGCCGGCAGGTATGCCGGCATGGACCGGTTCGAGACGCGCAAGAAGATCGTCGAGGACATGCAGGCGCTCGGTCTCATCGAGCGCATCGAGCCGTACCGCCACGCCGTCGGCGTCTGCTATCGCTGCAAGACGGTCGTGGAGCCGCTCGTCTCCAAGCAGTGGTACGTGAACGTCAAGCCGCTCGCGCGCAAGGCCGTGTCGGCGGTGCGCACCGGCAAGATCCGGATCATCCCGCGCAGCTGGACGAAGACGTACGACCACTGGATGAAGAACATTCGCCCCTGGTGCATCTCGCGGCAGCTGTGGTGGGGCCACCGCATTCCCGCCTGGTATTGCGAGCGCGACGGATCGCTGCACGTCTCGACGACGGATCTCGCGGCGTGCCCGACGTGCAAGGGCCCCGTGCGGCAGGATCCCGACGTGCTCGACACCTGGTTTTCGTCGGGCCTCTGGCCATTCTCCACGCTCGGCTGGCCCGACAAGACGCCCGAGCTGAAGATGTTCTATCCGACCTCGCTGCTCGTGACCGGCTACGACATCCTCTTCTTCTGGGTGGCGCGCATGGCGATGTTCGGTGTGCACGTCATGCGGCAGGTGCCCTTCCGCGACGTGTACATCCACACCCTCGTGCGCGATCCCGAAGGCCAGAAGATGTCCAAGACGAAGGGCAACGTCGTGGACCCACTCGTCCTCATGGACAAATACGGCACCGACGCCCTGCGCTTCACGATGGCCGGGCTCGCCGCGCCGAGTGTCCGCGATGTCCGCATCACCGAGGACCGGATCGAGGCCTCCCGCAACTTCGCCAACAAGCTCTGGAACGCCTCGCGGCTCGTGCTGTCCAACCTCGAGGGCTACGATGCGCACACCGCGCGCCGTAGCCGACCCGACGTGGCCGGACGGTGGATCGCGAGCCGGCTGGCCGCGACGACGCTCGAGGTGCGGGGCGCCCTGCAGAGCTACCGCTTCAGCGACGCCACGGCGGCGCTCTACCAGTTCGTGTGGAGCGAGCTGTGCGACTGGTACCTCGAGATCGCGAAGCTCGATCTCTATCGCGCCGACGAGCCCGCGCGGCGCCTGGCCACACAGCACACGCTCGTCACCACGCTGGAGACCACGCTGCGGCTGCTGCATCCGGCCATGCCGTTCATCACCGAGGAGATCTGGCAGCGGCTGCCCCACGAAGGCGACTCGATCATGATCGCGCCGTATCCGACCGCCTCGCGCCGTGAGCTCGACGCGGCCGCCGAGCGGGATATGGCGGTGGTCATGGGCGCCGTCAGCGCGATCCGCGCCATTCGCGGCGAGATGCGCGTGTCGCCGGCGATCACGCTCGCCGTCACCGCGAAGACGACGGGGGCGGACACCGCGCTGCTGCGCGAGCACGCGCCGCTGGTGCAGTCGCTCGCGCGCGCGACGCTCACGGTGGATCTGCGCGCGACACGACCGCGCGCCTCCGCGCTCGGCGTGGTCGGGGGCACCGAGGTCTACGTGGCGCTCGAGGGCGTGGTGGATCTCGCCGCCGAGCGGCAGCGGCTGGAGAAGGAGATCAAGCGCGCGGAGGAGGCCATCGCCTTCGGCCGGGCCAAGCTCTCGCGCCCGGAGTTCGCGGAGCGCGCGCCGGCGGACGTCGTCGAGAAGGAGCGCGAGAAAGTCGCCGCGCAGGAAGCGCTCCGCGAAAAGCTGGTGGCGAGCCTCGGGTGGGTGGGATGACGATCGTCCACCTGCCGCGCGTGGACTCCACGCAGAGCACGATCTTCGACCTGGCCGCGCAGGGCGCGTCGGATCGCACCGTCGTGGTCGCCGACTATCAGGCGGCCGGCCGCGGCCGTCGCGGCCGCGCGTGGGACGCGGCGCCGGGCACGAGCCTGCTGACGTCCATTCTCGTGCGGCCGCGCGGCACCCCGGAGCGGTGGGGCGGGTACTCGCTCGTCAGCGCGCTGGCCGTCGCGGATGCGCTCGCGCGTGCGGCGTCGCTGAGCGCGCGCCTGAAGTGGCCCAACGACGTCCTGGTCGGCGACCGGAAGATCGCCGGCATCCTGCTCGAGAGCCGCATGCCGGCCGCCGGTGTCGCGGGGCCCGCGGGTGGGCCCGGGGTGATCGCCGTCGGCATCGGCATCAACCTCGGTCAGCGCGAGTTTCCCGCGAGCCTCGCCGCGCGCGCCACGTCGGTGCTGCGCGAGACGGAGCGGATCGTGGACCGCGACGCGATGCTGACGGCGCTGCTCGAGGCCTTCGACGGCTGGCGGGCGTGTCTCGAGCGCGACGGGCTGGCGCCGATTCGCGCCCGCTGGCTCGTCCTCGCCGATACGATCGGCCGTCGCGTGTCCGTGGACGGCATCACCGGCGTCGCCGTCGATCTCGACGTCGACGGCGCGCTGGTGCTGCAGGACGGCGAGCGGCGACACCGCATCGTGGCCGGCGAGGTCGGAGTCCTCTGACGTGCTGCTCGTGCTCGAGGTCGGCAACACCAACACCAAGGTCGGCGTGTACGACGGCGATCGGCTGCGCGTGTCGTGGCGACTCACGACGCGTCGCGAGCAGACCGCCGACGAGTACGGCATGTTCATCGAGACGCTGCTCCGCTCACGCGCCGTCGAGGCGCGACAGATCGAGGGCGTCGCCATCTCCAACGTCGTGCCGCCGATCCAGCAGACGCTGGAGTGGATGGCCGAGAAGTATTTCAACGTGAGCCCGTTCTGCGTCGAGCCCGGCGTGACCAACGCCCTGCCGCTCGCCGTGGATCATCCGCGTGAGGTCGGCGCCGACCGCGTCATCATGTGCGTCGCCGCGTCGGCACTCTATGGGCCGCCGCTGATCGTCGTGGACCTCGGCACCACGACCCGCTTCGACTGCGTGAACGCCGCGGGCGAATTCATCGGCGGCGCCATCGCCCCGGGCATCGCGATCTCGACCGAGGCGCTCGTCGCGCGCGCCGCGCGGCTGTTCCGCGTGGAGCTGGTGCGGCCCAAGGAGGCCATCGGACGGAACACGGTGACCAACATCCAGTCGGGCGTCGTCTACGGCTACGCCGGCCTCGTGGATGGGCTCGTGGACCGCATGAAGGCCGAGATGGCAGGCAAACCCAAGGTCATCGCCACCGGGGGGAACGCGCGGCTCATCGCCGGGGTGGCGCGCTCCCTCGACCAGGTGAACGAAGATCTCGGGCTCGAGGGCCTGCGCCTCCTGTGGACGCAGGCCCGGGGCCGGTGACGCAGCGCGCTGGATTGACACCCGCGGGGTCGGCCGCTATACTGCACCAAATCTAGTGATCGATCGGCCGGTCGCCCCCTATATTTGGGATAAGGGCCCCCGGCGGG
>Ga0209058_1001524_pt1 | contig 19690 bp, 17 predicted proteins | sample GraSoiAngelo_147_FD_185904 | JGI IMG/M metagenome (GOLD analysis project Ga0209058, IMG submission 185904) | Grasslands soil microbial communities from the Angelo Coastal Reserve, California, USA - 14_1009_05_40cm (SPAdes) (version 2) | ecosystem: Environmental > Terrestrial > Soil > Grasslands ... | reverse complement strand
AACTGCTCGAGGAGGTTCCGCACGGTCGATTTCCGCCACGCGAGCAGCGGGCCGACGCCGGTAAGGAACAAGAGGATGAGGCCGATCGGGATCAGCCATTTGTTGAAGAACGGCGCGGCCACCGTGAGCCGCTGTCCCATGATCGCCTCGCTGAGCGTCGGAAACATCGTGCCGAAGAGGACGAACAGCGCCGCGAACAGGAGCACCCAGTTGTTCACGAGGAACGCCGCTTCGCGCGACACCCACGAGTCGAGCTCGTTGCGCGCCTTGAGCAGCGGAAGGCGATAGATGACGAGGCCGAAGCTGAACGTCAGAATCGCCACCATGAAGATCGTGAACAGCCGCGCCAGCATCGGATCGTCGCCGAACGCGTGGACCGACTGCACGACGCCCGATCGCGTCATGAACGTGCCGAAGATCGTGAGGAAGAAGGTCGTGATGACCAGAATCACGTTCCAGACGCGCAGCATGCTGCGCCGCTCCTGCACCATCACCGAATGCAGAAACGCCGTCGCCGTGAACCACGGCAGCAGCCCTGCGTTCTCGACCGGATCCCATCCCCAGTAGCCGCCCCAGCCGAGCACTTCGTACGCCCAGATCATGCCGAGCGTGAGGCCGAACGTCAGGAACAGCCACGCGAACATCGTCCAGCGGCGGACGGCGCGCAGCCACGAGTCGTCGAGGTGTCCCGTGACCAGCGCGGCGATGCAGAAGGCAAACGGGATGGTCATCCCGACGAAACCGGTGTACAGCGATGGCGGGTGAATCGCCATCCAGTAGTTCTGCAGCAGCGGGTTGAGGCCGTTGCCGTCAGCCGGGACCGTCGTGAGGAACGTCGTGAACGGGTTCTTGTGTACCACCATCAAGTACAGGAAAAACATCTGCACGACCGCGATGGTGGCGACGACGTACGGGATCAGCTCGCGATGGCGTTCGCGGTTCACGTAGACGGCGAGCGTGCCAAATATCGAAAGCAGAAATACCCAGAACATGATCGAGCCGTCGAGCCCGCCCCAGTACGACGTGATTTTGTAGAACAGCGGCTGCACGCTGTCGGAATAGTGAGCGACGTACTTGATCGAGTAATCGTTGGTGAGGAACGCGTTGATCATGACGGCCGAGGCGACCGTCATCAGCGCAGCCGTCAGGTAGAACGCGCCGACGCCGCTCTCAATCAGCGGCCGCGATCGACGCCGCGCGCCGGCGACCGAAACGGCCGCGGAGTAACTGCAGACAACGAACGTCGCGAGAAGAAGGAACGAGCCGAGAGATGCCATTACGCACCCGACTTTGCTGCAGCTTCATATTTAGAGGGACATTTCGCCATCACGCCGTTGGGCGAGACCTTGAAGCCCTCGGTGGTCAGCTCTCCCTTCAGCACCACCTCCGCTTCGCCCTTGAACGTGTCGGGCACGATACCGGTGTACGACACGCTGATCACCGAACCCGGTTCGGTGGCGCGGGCAGGATTGTTCTGGACCTTGAATCGATACTCGAGCGAGTTGTTCCTCGATCGGTAAATCGATTCCGGCACGACGTAGCCGTGGAGCTGCAGCTGCTTGCCGTGCCACTCCGACTGGTTCGTCATCACCTCGTCGAGGTTCTTGTAGTACTCGGTGCCGTCGCGCAGCGTGGACCAGAACAGTCCAGCGAAGGCCAGCCCAAGAACCAGCACGGTCGCACCAATCTTGATATATCGCTGTGTCATAGGGAGTTCTGGGGAAGAAATTACACGTTCAGAATAACGCGCCAAGTGGCGTTATGCAAGGCGTGCGATAGTGAGCGGATCGTGCCCGATTCAGGAAGTTACGTGAACCCGCTGCACGATTTCCGCCATCACCGCCGCGACCACGCGGTCGCACCGTGGCGCCTGAAAGGCGAACGCCTCAGCCGTCGATGCGCCGATGCGCTCGGTGATGGCGCTGCGTACCATGGCACGCGCGCGATGCAGCCGGGTTTTCACGGCTTCATCGCCGAGCTCCAGCCCGGCAGCGGTCTCGCTCGTGCTCAGCCCTTCGATATCGCGAAGCATGAAGACGAGGCGATACGTTTCCGGCAGCGAATCGACCGCGGCTTCGAGCACCCGCCGCAGCTCGGCGGCGTAGGCCTGCCGCTCCGGGTCCGGCTGCGGTGACGTCAGCGTTTCCATCACGTCCTCGGGCGTCTCCTCGGGTTTCCGCTTTCGCCGGCGCGCCAGTGCTTCGTGCACCGTGATCCTCGTCAGCCACGTCGAGAACTGGGAACGATCCTGAAACTGACTCAAATGCGTGAAGGCGTTGATGTACGCCTGCTGCATCACGTCTTCGGTGTCGGCTTCGTCCTTGATGACGGCGCGCGCCACGCGGTAGATGCGCTGGTTGTGCCGCCGCATCAGGATCTCGAACAGCGCCGTTTCTCCGGCGCGGACCCGCTCGACGATTTCGGCGTCAGTCATCATTCATTAGAGTCGCGTGCCCCCCTCGACGTTGCAACCCGCGCCGTTGTCACCTTTTCGCGCCCGGGCGACTCTGTTCAGGCGAGGAGACATATGACGATGAAGCTCGCGACCGCTGCTGTAGTCGTTCCGCTTGCCACCATTATCACCGCAGCCGTGCTGACGAACCGTCTGCACGCCGAGCGCGGCGATGCCCGCCCGCCCCGCGCGCCGTTCGATCGCGTGATCGGCGAGCACGCGGAGGAGTTGTTCCGCAACGGCGCGACAATCTTCCGCTACGACACGTTCGGCGACGAAGCGTTCTGGGGCGGAACGCTGAAGCTGCATCAGGCAATTGCCGGCGCGCGATTTGGCGGCGTCGGACCCGGTGTGAGCCCCGCGACGGCGCTCGCGGTCGGGCTCAAGGTCGACGTGGACAACGTTCCCGCCGCGGTCCTCGATGGCATCCGCGCAGGGACCGTCGACCTCAACGATCCGGCGAACACGATCGCGCTGCTCGACGCGAAGGCCGTCGTCGGCGTCAGCCTCCTCCGCGACGCCGCCGGCCGCGTGCAGTCGATGGGCGTGCAGTGCTCGCTGTGCCACTCGACCGTCGACGATTCGTTCGCGCCCGGCATCGGCCATCGCCTCGACGGCTGGACCAATCGCGACCTCAACGTCGGCGCGATCGTCGGGCTCTCGCCCGATCTCAGCGCAGTCGCCGGGTTGCTGCAGGTCGATCAGGCGACGGTGCGCACCGTGCTGAACAGTTGGGGACCCGGAAGGTTCGACGCGGCGTTGTTCCTGGACGGCAAAGCGTTCAGACCCGACGGCAAAACGGCCGCAACGCTCATCCCGCCGGCTTTTGGCCTCGCCGGAATGAATCAACACACGTTCACGGGCTGGGGCAGCGTGCCGTACTGGAACGCGTTCGTCGCGAATCTCGAGATGCACGGCTCCGGCACCTTCTTCGATCCGCGCCTCAGCGATCCGGTGCAATTCCCCGTGGCGGCGCGTGCGGGCTTCGGCGACGTCCGTCCGGCCGACGATCGCGTCACGTCGAAGCTTGCGGCGCTGCAGTTCTACCAGCTTTCGATTCCCTCGCCGGCGCCGCCGCAAGGCAGCTTCGACCCGGCGGCCGCAGCGCGAGGAGAACGGCTGTTCAACGGAGCAGCCCGCTGTTCGACGTGTCACGTGCCGCCGCTCTTCAGCGAGCCGGGCTGGGCGATGCATACCGGAGCGGAGATCGGCATCGACGATTTCCAGGCGAATCGTGCGCCGGACCGGCGCTATCGCACGACGCCGCTGAAGGGCGCGTGGTCGCATCAGAAGGGCGGGTTCTACCACGACGGGCGCTTTGGCACGCTCGCCGACGTGGTGCGGCACTACGACGAGACGTTCGGCCTGCATCTGACGCCGTCGCACGTCAGCGATCTCGTCGAGTACTTGAAATCTCTGTAATCAGCTCGCAGACGCACGCGACCGGCAGACCGACAACGTTCGAGTACGATCCTTCGATACGCGGGATGAAGCGGGACGCGAGCCCCTGAATCGCATACGCGCCGGCTTTATCCCGCCCTTCCCCGCTTGCGACGTACCACGCGACGTCCGCGTCGGTCAGCGCCGCGAAATGCACGGCGGTGATTTCGACGCGGCCGACTTCCGACGCTCCTTGCCGGACGCTGACGCCGGTCATCACCTCGTGTCGCCGCCCCGAAAGACGGCGCAGCATCGCCGCCGCATCCGCATCGTCAACGGGTTTGCCAAGGATCTCGTCGTCGATGACGACGGTCGTGTCGGCGCCGAGGACCATGACCGGTGGCGCGGGGCTTTCAACCCCGCGATCGCGGCCCTGAAAGGGCCGCGCCACATCAATCATCGCGGCCGCTGATTTCTCTGCGGCCAGACGGCGCACGTAACTTCGTGGGGATTCGTCCGCACGAATCGATTCATCCACATCTGTCACGACTGTTTCGAAGTCGAAGCCGGCGGCGCGCAGCAGTTCCGCGCGGCGCGGTGATCCGGACGCGAGGATGATTCGCACGACCGGAATGATAGGATGAACGCTATGAGACCGCTTTCACATGCCGTGCCGGCTGCGCTCGCCCATCTGCTGCGCGGCGCGCCGTTGTCGGACGGCAAAGTCGCGTTCGCGTGGCGCGCGGCCGTCGGTCCCGCGCTCGAGCGCGCGACGTCGGTCAGGCTCGAAAGCGGCGTGTTGATGGTCGATACGACGAGCGCGCAGTGGTCGCGCGAGATCAATCGATCGCGCGGCGTCATCCTCGCGCGTCTGAAAGCGCTGCTCGGCGACGATGCCGTCACGAGCATCCAGATCAGAAGTTAATCGATGCGTGAAGCGGTCATCGTCAGCGCCGTGCGCACGCCCACGGGGAAATTTCTCGGCGTGCTCAAGGGCTTCGGCGCCGCCGAGCTCGGCGCCATGGTCGTCCGCGAGGCCATCTGCCGCGCCCGCGTCGATCCCGAAATCGTCGACGAATGCATCATGGGCAACGTGGTATCGGCCGGCCTCGGTCAGAATCCGGCCCGCCAGGCGGCGCTCAACGGCGGTCTGCCGGACCATGTCGCCGCCCTCACTGTTAATAAGGTGTGTGGATCGGGGCTGAAGGCGGTGATGCTGGCCGATCAGGGCATCCGCGTCGGCGACATCGACGTCGCGGTCGCCGGCGGCATGGAGTCGATGAGCAACTGTCCATACCTGCTGCCGCGCGTGCGCGACGGGTTGCGCATGGGCAACGCCGAAGTCGTCGATTCGATGATCAACGACGGGCTGTGGTGTGCGTTCGAGCAATGTCATATGGGCAACGCCGGCGAAGTCGTCGCCGAGCACTACCACGTCGATCGCCCGTCGCAGGACGATTACGCCGCCAGGAGCCATCAGAAGGCGGCGCGAGCGACAAGCGAGGGCGCGTTCAAAGACGAAATCCTGCCGATCTCGATCCCTCAGAAGAAAGGTGACGCGCGCGTCGTCGATCGCGACGAGGCGATCCGCGCCGACACGACCGTCGAGTCGCTTGCCGCGCTGAAGCCGGCGTTCAGGAAGGACGGCACCGTCACCGCCGGCAACGCGCCTGGTGTCAACGACGGCGCGTCTGCGCTCGTCGTCATGGATGCCGGCCGCGCGAAGTCGCTCGGCCTGACGCCGCTCGCGCGCATCGTCGGACAGGCGACCAGCGGCCTGAACCCGAAGTTCGTCCTCATGACGCCGGTCGAGGCGGTGCAGCGCGTGGCGGAGAAAGTGGGCTGGAAGCTCGACGACGTGGATCTCTTCGAGCTGAACGAAGCGTTTGCCGTCCAGGCAGTCGCCGTGTTGAAAGAGCTCGGCATCGATCCGGCGAAGGTGAACGTGAACGGCGGCGCCGTCGCGCTCGGCCACGCGATTGGCTCGAGCGGCTCGCGCGTGCTGACGACGCTCCTCTACGCGCTGAAGCGGCGCAAGGCGACGCGCGGCATCGCCACGCTGTGCCTCGGCGGCGGCAACGGTGTCGCGATGGCCGTAGAGCGCTTCTAGCAGCGACGTTGACCACCGCGATGATCAGAACCATCGGCGTGATCGGCGCCGGCACGATGGGCAACGGGATCGCTCAGACGTTCGCGCAGTCGGGTTTCTCGGTCATTCTCCTCGACGTCGCGCAGCCGATGCTGGATCGGGCGCGCGGCACCATCGAAGCGAGCCTCGGCAAGTTCGTCGAAAAAGGACGGCTGTCGGCAGCCGATCGCGACGCGACGCTCGCACGGCTCGCGACGACGACGATCGCCTCGTCGAGGCGGACTACATCGTCGAAGCGATCGTCGAGAACGCCGACGCGAAGCGCGCGCTGTTCACGAGCCTCGACGCCATCGCGACGCGCGACGCGATCCTCGCGTCCAACACCTCGTCGATCTCGATCACGTCGCTCGGCGCGGCGACGAAACGTCCCGACAGAGTGCTCGGCATGCACTTCATGAATCCCGTGCCGCTCATGACGCTGGTCGAGCTCATACGCGGTCAGGCGACATCGGCCGAATCGATGACGATTGCGTCGGATCTCTGCCGCACGCTCGGCAAGACGCCGGTCGAAGCGGCCGATTATCCCGGCTTCATCGCCAACCGCATCCTCATGCCGATGATCAACGAAGCGATTTACGCCGTGATGGAAGGGGTCGGCACGCCCGAAGCGATCGATGCGGTGATGAAGCTCGGCATGAACCACCCGATGGGGCCGCTGACGCTCGCCGATTTCATCGGGCTCGATATCTGTCTTGCGATCCTCAACGTCCTGCACGATGGCCTCGGCGATCCGAAGTACCGCCCCTGCCCGCTACTGCGTCGGATGGTCGCCGCCGGACATCTCGGCCGCAAGTCGGGCCAGGGCTTTTACACGTACTAGCCACAGCGCGATCGCGATCGGCCCGAGGATTGCGATCTCCTGCGCAACGGCGAGGAGATTCTGGCCGATCACGGTTGGTGTGGTGATGTACCTCCGCGCCGTCTGCCGGAAGATGTCGAGGCCGGAGATGTAGTACGTATCGCTGAAGGGCCACAGCGCGCGCAGTCCGTAGGGACGCGAGCTGTCGGCGCCGAGCCAGTCGAGCAGCAGGTGCGACGCGTAGGCGGCGGCGCACGTCAGCGCGACACGCAGAACGGGACGCCTGACGCTGACCGCGATCGCCGCCGCGAACAGCGCGACGAAGAAGGTGGCGCCGATGCTGTGGGTGAGCGTGCGGTGCCCCGCCATGAGCAAGTCGAGATCGGGCGCCATGGCGAGCGCCGCACACGTGAGGGTGAGCCCGTTGCCGGCGCGTACGTACAAGGATGCGGTTGCGGGCGGAATCCGCGAGGCGCGATCGCCCGGAACCAAGTCGGCGGCCCATGCGGTCGCGAAGCCGGCGAGCGCGTGGCCAATTGGGCTAGGCATCCGGGCCGTATGATGGCAGAATCTGCAACTCTTCGGTCAAAGGGGCGAAAGTGGTCACAGCCGTAAGCGACGTCATCTCAGTCAGTTCAGACGACGACTTCATGGTCTTGCCCTTGACTTTCGCCCGGCACGTTTTTAGAATAGCCCAGCTTCGCGGCCCTGAAAGGGCCGCGCCATCCGAACATGTCGAGTGGCGCGACCCTCACCCACGCCCGCATCAGACGTGTGGTGTTTGCCTTTCAGGCCCGCCCGCATCAGACATGTGGCGCGGGCCTTTCAGGCCCGCGAAGAGAGGAGCGCGCATGCCGCCGATTGAACGCGACGAACGCACGGACCGTGAACGCCTGAAGGCGGTGGACCTCGCCGTCGGCCAAATCGAGAAGCAGTTCGGCAAAGGGTCGATCATGCGCCTCGGTCAGAAAGGCGCGATTCAGCCGATTGAGGCAATCCCGACAGGCGCCATCAGCATCGACTTCGCGCTCGGCGTCGGCGGCGTGCCGCGCGGCCGCGTCATCGAGATTTTCGGGCCGGAGTCGTCGGGCAAGACGACGCTCGCGCTGCAGGTGATTGCCGAAGCGCAGAAGCTTGGAGGCATGGCGGCGTTCGTGGATGCGGAGCACGCGCTCGACGCATCGTACGCGCAGAAGCTTGGCGTGGACGTCGACAACCTCCTCGTCTCTCAGCCCGACAACGGCGAGCAGGCGCTGGAGATTGTCGAAGTGCTGATCCGATCGAACGGCGTCGATGTCGTCGTCGTCGATTCGGTCGCCGCGCTGGTACCGAAGGCGGAAATCGAAGGTGAGATGGGCGACGCGCAAATGGGCTTGCAGGCGCGCCTCATGTCGCAGGCGCTCCGGAAGCTCACGGGCGCCGTCGCGCGATCGAAGTGCTGTCTCGTCTTCATCAACCAGCTGCGCGAGAAGATCGGCGTCATGTTCGGCAACCCCGAAACGACGACCGGCGGCCGCGCGCTGAAGTTCTATGCGTCGGTGCGCATCGACATCCGCCGCATCGCGTCGATCAAGGACGGCGACGCCGTGGTCGGCGGCCGCACACGCGTCAAGGTGGTCAAGAACAAAGTGGCGCCGCCGTTCCGCGAAGCGGAATTCGACGTGATGTACGGCGAGGGGATCTCGCGTACCGGCGATCTGCTCGATCTGGCGGTCGACAAGCGCATCGTCGAGAAGTCGGGCGCGTGGTTCGCGTACGGCGGCGAGCGGCTCGGCCAGGGACGCGAGAACGCGAAGCAGTTCCTCAAGGACAACCCCGACGTCTACAAGGCGATCGAGGACCGCGTTCGCCGCGAGCTCGGGATGGTCCGCGAGGCCGAACCCGCGACCGTGTGACATCCGACCGGAGCGCGCGCCCTGAGCCGCGTCGAACGGCGAATGCTTCAGCCGAGCGTCACATCGTGGTCTGGCTGGCGCTCGGCTGCATCGCGCTCACCATCGTCTACGCTTACCCGCTGTCGGTTCACCCGGGCGACCATGTCATGTCGCTGGGAACCGACGCGAACCTGTACATCTGGACGCTCGCGTGGGATGTCCACGCGTTGGTCCATCGGCCGCTCTCGATCTTCGAGTCCAACATTTTCTATCCGCTGCACCATACGCTCGCCTATTCCGAGAACCTGATCGGCAGCGCGTTATTCGCGGCGCCGGTGCTGTGGCTGACCGGCAACCCGGTGCTCGCCATGAACGTCGCGGCGCTCGTCACCGCACCGCTGTGCGCGCTCGGCGCGTACGTGCTCGCACGCGCCGTCGGCGTCAGCGTGGCCGGTGCGGTGCTCGCGGCGATGATTTACGGTTTCTCGCCGGCGCGCTTCTTCCGGCTGGATCAGCTCCACCTCACGAACGTCCAGTGGATACCCTTCTCTGTCGCCTTCGCGCATCGGTACCTCGATCGTCGCCAGCCGCGCGATCTGCGACTCGCGATCGCGTTCTTCACGCTCCAGGCGCTGACGAGCGGCCACGGCGCGGTCTTTCTGGCGATCGTCCTCGCGGCGTTGATCGTGTACCACATGGTCCTCGGCGAGCCGGCCGCGCCCATCGAACGCCTTCGCGACGCCGGGATCGTCGGCGCGCTGCTCCTTGCGCCGGCAATCCTGGTTGTTCTGCCCTATCGCGTCGTGCAGGTCGAGATGGGACTGCGCCGGACGCTGGAGAACTGGCATGTGTCGTGGACCAGCTTCCTCGCATCGCCCTCGCACGTGCAGCAGTACCTGGTTGCGCGGTTCATGCCGTCCGCACGAGTGTACGAAACGGCGACCGCTTATCTCTTCCCCGGCTACATACCGTTGATGCTGGGCGCCGTCGGCATCGTTTGGCGCGTCGAGCGCGGCATCGCGCGGCGCCGCGCGGCGCTCGCGCTGAACGTGGTCATCGTTCTCGCGCTCGCCGTCGCGGTGTACGCGACGGCGACGAACGACGCGAGGGTCCGCGTCGGCACGATCGTCATTCTATCGGCGCGTCAGGCGTGGCGCGCGTGGCTATGGGTTGCCGTCGCGCTGGCGATGCGAATCGCGATCGCGTCACGCGTACCGCTTCTCTCTCGCCCGCGGTTCCCGCGCGGCGACGCCGCGACGTTCTACACGCTGATGTTCGTTCTGAGCGTGTGGCTGTCGATGGGGCCGCCGTTTGGCGCGTGGCAGTTCATCTACTGGCTGCCTGGATTGAATTTCATCCGCGCGCCGTCGCGGTTCATGATCCTCGGTATCCTTGCGCTCGCCGTGGTGGCCGCGCACGGATTCGACCGGTTGACCGCGCGGCTTTCAGCCCGCCAGCGATCGGCGGCGGCCGCGTCCGTCGCGGCCGTTATGGCGATCGAATTCGCCGGCATGCCGCTCGACATCGCGGCGCAATCCGTGCGGCTGCCGGCCGTCGATCGGTGGCTCGCCACTCGTCCGCCACCTTTCGCCGTCGCGGAAGTCCCCGTCGCCGATTCGAAGAACGTCACCGTTCGCGAAGAGCGGCAGTCGATCTACATGCTGCACTCGATGGCGCATTGGCAGAAGACCATCCACGGCTACAGCGGCCTGCTGCCCAACTTCTCCGACAACCTGTACTGGCAGCTCACGACGTTTCCGGATGCGACCAGCATCCACGCGCTCAGCGAGATTGGCGTCACTTACGTCGTCGTGCACGAGGATCTGTATGCTCCGGGCGAGTGGCCCGACGTCGAGCGGCGCCTCGCCCGCTTCCCGGAGCTGACGCTCGAGCACACGGAGACGGGCGGCCGTGTGTACTCGTTGCCTAACGCGCGTTTCAACCTTTCCAGCGGCCGACCCGTCGAAGGCGGCATGCGAACACTTGCTGCTGCCGCTATCGTTCTGCAAACCGCCGGTGCCGGCGCCCAGACCGCCGACATCCACGGCACCTGGACGGCCGAGCTTCGAAATAACAAGGTTTTCCTCCAGGTTCAGGCACCGCAACCTGACGACTGGAACCGCAACAACGACTGGCGAGGCGGCTGGAACATGGGCCAAAGTCTCCCGGTCGACGAGCTGTCGGGGCTGCCGGGAAACGACGAGCGCTTTACGGCCGCCAGCGTGAAGTTCGAGCTCCGGCGCGAAGGGGGCACGCTCGGCTTCGAAGGCTCGTTCCGCGACGGGCGGGGCGCCGGGCTGTTTACCTTTGCGCCGCGCCGCGAATACATCGCCGAGATGCGCCGCCTCGGATACAACGACGACATCCCGCTCTGGCGTCAATTTCAGCTCACCGTCCACGACGTCGGACCGCGCTACATCGCCGCGCTGAAGGCGGAAGGTTACGACAAGCTGTCGCTCGATCAGATCCAGCGCTCGAAGAACCACGGCGTGACGATCGACTACATCAAGGCGATGAAGGCCGAAGGCTTCAAGGCGGCGACGCTCGAGGAGCTGGTGCGCACGCGCGATCACGGCGTCACGCCGACCTACATCCAGGACATGCGCAAAGCGGGCTTCGGGAATGTCGCCATCGAAGATCTGGTTCGATCGAGAGACCACGGGGTGAGTCCAGAATTCGTGCAGGAGATCCGGCGCCTCGGACTGACCGCCTCGACGATCGATCAGTTCGTGCGGCTGCGCGATCACGGCGTCACGGCGCAATTCGTCAACGAGCTGAAAAGCGCCGGCTACGACAGGCTCGCGACCGAGGATCTCGTGCGCGTGCGCGACCACGGCGTCAACGCGGCTTTCATCCGCGAGCTCGGCGCGCAGGGCTTCAAGAACCTGCCAATCGACGATGTGGTCCGCGCGAAGGATCACGGCGTCAGCGCCGACTACCTCGCGGACATGAAGTCGCTTCTGAAGGATCTATCGCTGACGCAGGTCGTGCGGATGCGCGACCACGGCGTCACGCCCGGCTTCATCAATCACGCGCGGGCGCGCGGCTTCACGACGACCGATCCCGAGGAGCTCGTGCGTCTGAAAGATCGCGGTCTCTGGAAAAACTGAGCGACCAGGCTTTCAGCCGAGCGCACGCACTCCGCTCGCCGCGCGAGCCTTTCAGGCGAGCGGAACCGCCGCCACCCTTCGCCGCGCCCCGATTACTTGCTATGATGAGAGTTCGGTCCGGGCGTGGCGAGGTAGCTCAGTTGGTAGAGCATACGACTGAAAATCGTAGTGTCGACAGTTCGATTCTGTCCCTCGCCACCACTCTCTCGAACAATTTGGAAGGTTTCGAGAAGCGTCAGTCGCACAGCCCGAGCCGGCTGACAAACGGCTGACAATCGGTAGCGCCTCACTCGCATTTTCAGCCCACCTGCACGTTGTCGTCTGATCGCGTCGCGAGTCGATCGGCGCGGCGCTGGCGCGCGTGCTTCATCGATTCCGCCAGCGAGTTCGCCCGCGCATTCATGTACCGCTGCGCAACAACGTTTCCCAAGCCGATCGGAAGCTGCGCACGTATTCGCCCGTCTTTGCGTGGCCGAAAACGTAGGCGTCCGGTCCGAGGAACGCTCGTCGTCGTAGTACCTCCTCGAGGCGACTGCCGCGTTCAAACGGGATCACGCGCGCCACCTCCGTTTTCGAGTTCTCTTTCAGGATTCGGATCCAGCGATGCTGCCAGTCGATGTGCCGGTTCTGAATCTTCATCATCTCGCCACATCGACAGCCGGTGTCGAGTGCGCCGATGATGCGGTCGCGCATCTCGTCGCCGGTGGTTAGCTTCGCATCGGGATCCCAGATCTGCTTCGTGACGATTTCGCTGCAGAGCGACTGCGGGATCTGGAACCTTCTGGCGAGCTCGTTTTGAGTGACGCCTACCTGGGCGCGTCGTCGGATGTCGTTTACGATGTCCCAGCTCAGCTTCGCGTTCGCGCGCGGAACCTCGTTGAGCCGCTTGCACGCGTCGAGCAACTGCTGTTCTTCGGCCTCACTGACACGGCGGTCTCGACGTCGTTCGTTCTTCGTGACGATCCGCAACCCAAGTCGATGAAATGGTATCGCAGCGAGCAGATCTCGTCCGATTGCCCAGTTACATACGTGCCGCAGTCGAGCGAGGTACCGGTTGGTTGTCGCGATTGCCCGTTCTGAACACCGTGCCTTGAAGTCCTCGATCGCTTCAGGACGTTCGAGCGCCTTCACGGGCAGCTGACCGACTTCCGACGTGAGCACGCGAAGCTGGCTCTTGGCCGTGTGTCGACTCTTGAGCGGTTCAACCTCGACGTACCGCTCACGATAGAGCGTGAAGAGATCGGCAACGGTCGTCGGTTTGCCGGCTGCGTTCTCCCGTGCAGGAATCACACGGGGATCTTTGCCCGCCGCGATCTCCGCGATGAACTTCGGTTCCCAGACCTTCTCGGCTTCTTGCTTCGAAGTGACGGATGCCGTGGCGCCTCGCGCGAACGCGAAATCGTCGACGGGCATCCGATAGCGTTTTCCGTGGTGCATGACGTTAAGCCACCACGGATGCGCGCAGCGCGGGCTCGCCCTGCAGCCTCTGCTGCCACATTGCTTCCGAACGGCCATACAGGTCCTCCTTTCCGGTTACGAGACTCGGGTTGGTGCGCCTCGACGCAGCCAGTCGAGGACGGCTTCAGGTCGGAACCTCCTTCCTCGAACGCCGAATCGCTGCGAGACGAGCAGGCCGCGTAGGTATGCGCGCCGCACCGTCTCTTCGTGGCAGCCGATAAACTCCGCGACCTCGAATGCGGTCATCAGCCGGTTCGGTAGTCCGTTATTGGCCGGCGCGCTGTTCGCCGGCGGCTGCGTGGTGTCTGCAGTATGCGTCGATTCCGGGTACGCCGTCTTCCGCATCGGTCCCTCCGCGCAAGTGCGGCGCCGAGCATTGGCGCTCGACGCCTGGTTCTCGGATTGACGAACCGAGTCTGGATGGTGCGACGGAGGACGATCGGCCTGAGGCGATCGGCTCGCGTGGCGGACTCGGTAAGGCGGGATTCAGGGCGTGCCGCTAAGCGCTCACTCGAATCACACGCCGGCGGGAGGTGTCGATGCGTGGCGGATGTGCGCGACGCATCGTACCCTCCACATGCTCATGCCACGCGACTTGTCCTGGGAGAAGTCGCGCGCAACGGCTGTCGATGGGGTCACCGGCCCTGAGGTTGGTGCGCCTGAGCGCGACGGACAATCTGTCGGCCGCTTTCAGGTCGCTGTCGCGTAGAGTGCCGTCACCGAGGGCGCTGGGCCGTCGGATCTCAAGCTGCGACCGTTCCAACCGTTCCGGTCTTGGGTGCTTCTCGCCGTGGCCCTGAGGCCATCAACGGCTGCAGAGAGCGTCGCGGCGGCAATTGAACATGTCAATCGCGAAGTCACCGTCACGTTCACGCCGCTGCCAGATCAAATAAATGCGTCCCTCATCCAGGAACGAGTCACCGCCATTCTCGCCACGTTCTTCGGGCGGTTGGCGCTTGTTCTGGCGTCTCTTGGTTTGTACGGCGTCACGGCGTATGCAGTCGTCCGCCGCCGTGCCGAAACTCGGGATTCGCATGGCGCTGGGAACTGCTCCGGGCGTGATCGTTCGACTTGTTTTGTCTCATGTTGCTGCCCTCGTCGCGATCGGCCTACTCGTCGGCGCGGCGCTAAGCATGTGGTCGTCGCAGTTCGTCAGGGCGCTGCTCTACGGATTGGAACCGCGCGATCCCACTACGCTGATCGCATCGGCAGTCGTTCTTGCTGGCGTCGCCGTGATCGCTGCGTCGCTGCCGGCGTGGCATGCGTCGCGGATCGATCCAGCAGAGGTGGTGCGCGAAAGCTAAGTCGCGCAATATCCCGGCCAGCGTACGTCGGCGGCTAAACACTACGCGACTGCTCATTACCTTCGTGACCGACCGCCCAGCTTTGCCGCGTTTGACATCGAAGCGGCAGTCCCTTGATACTGCCGGGAGCGCGCTGACAGGGCGCCACCCACCCGCGGCAAGGGAAGACTCCCACCTGTTCGGTCTGAGGCGTGTGCGTGTGCACCTTCTTTCAGCCTGGGTTCAGCGGGGCACAGGCGATTCATGAAAGGAGGGTGCAATGACCGCATCGAAGTCGCTCCCTGCCCGTCCGTCTCTCGAGTCCCTCCGTAAACAGGCAAAGAAGCTCGCGCGCGACATCACCGCCGGTGACGCCGATGCCATCGCACGTGCGCGCGTGCACCTGCCACATGTCGACCTGCCGTTGACGCAGCGAAATGCGCAACTCGTGATCGCCCGTGAGTACGGCTACGCCGGCTGGCAAGATCTGACCGCCGAAGTCAGCAAACGCCTCGGCAAGGGACTCGAGTGGGCGGCAACACAGGCTCGGCGCGTCATTCACGACAACGACGTCGAACGCCTGAAGCAACTGCTTGCTGAATACCCGGCCTTGCTGTCTTGGCAGGGAGACGAGCGGCACGGCAGTCTGCTGGAGATGGCCACGGGCGCCTATGGCGACGCCTTCGGTGCGGAACGAGAACATTGGTTCACGCGCGGAGCATGCGCGGAGCTGCTGCTCGGGCGAGGCGTCGTCGTGTTGCCGCGAGTGGCGGAGGGTATTCTCCAGTCACGAGCCGTTGGGCTGTTGCACTTGTTCGAGCGCAAAGGCCTGCTGCCGCGCACGTTGAAGTTTCGTGTCGCGCTCGGCGATCTCGCCGGTGTTCGCGCTCTTCTGCGGGAGAACGCGTCCGACCCGGCAGCGCTGAATGACGCGTTCATCTGCGCATGCCGCTACGAGCACGAGGAGATTGCGTCGTTGCTGCTGGAGCGAACGATCGGGCTCGATCCCGAGCTCGGCAGACGCATCGACGACACGACGGACCGGCAGTCCTTCATCAAGTTCTTCATGGAAAGGCAGTCACTGGACTTCGATCACACCCAAGCGGCGGGACTCTGGGAAGCATTTGTGATCGGACATGCCGTGCGCTCGTTTCACAACAAGGACCTCGTGTCATTCGTGAACATGCTGAAACGCGAGCCCTGGCTCCTCGGCGACGACTACGTCTGGTTTCAAAACGATCTAGTGGCCAAAGCCAGCTTTAAGAACGATCGCGGCGCGTTTATCAGCGCGCTGTTCGATCTCGATGCTGCGATCCTGCGTCGCCAGCCGCCGCCACAGTCCGAGGCGATCGCGTACGCGCTCACCTACGCAAAGACGGAACTCATTCCGTTACTGAGGCGCATTTGGCCGCTGCCCGACGATCTACCACATGCAGCTGGCATGGGCGATTTCACAAGGGTCAAGAAATGGTTCGACGCAACCGGACAGCCGGCGCTGGGCGATCTCGACAATCACTACCCCCGCACCAGCCCGCATCTACGAAAGCACGATGACCTCCACTGGGGCGCGCCCACGGTGCAGCATGTTCTCGACACCGCGCTCGCGTGGTCGGTCATCAACCGTCACTTCGACGTGGCAGATTTCCTCCTCGAGCACGGCGCAAACATCAGCACTGATTGGAACTCGCACGAGCCGGCGAGTATCCTGCATCATCTGGTCTTCCTGCCGAACCCTTACGAGTCGATGCAATTCCTCATCGACCGCGGCATCGACATGACGATCAAGGACTACCGTTGGGACAGTAACGCAATAGGTTGGGCGCGCTACGGCAAGAGCGACGAGAAGATGGCCCAGTGGCTGGAGGAGGCGGAACGGCGGCGGGAACAGGGACGATCCGCATGAGCACACCTTAGAGCACTTGCCTGGGCCACATGCTACTGATAAACGGTGCACCGATTCCCGAAGACGCGCAGACGCGGTCGCCTCTTGCTTGGCGACTACAACGGAGTAGCATGTATTGCCCATGCCCGCCTACCAGCCGACCGAGCTGCACGCACTGTTCGCACAGGCGTTCAATCGCGGCGACCTCAACGAACTGCTCGCACTCTACGAGCCGAACGCCACCATCGTGGTTGGCGGTGAGTCCGTGGCGGGTCATGACAGTGTGAGAGCCGCGCTCGAGCGGTGGTTGGCTGCTGGTGGCCAGATTGCTCTGGCCACACGCGCCGTGATTGAGGGCCCTGACGGGCTCGTTGTGCTGCACGGCGCTTGGGCCATCGCATCGCCCGAGGCACCCCCTTCCGCAACGGTACGGCGAGGGTTGAGCACAGAGGTTGCGCGACGACAGTCGGACGGAACCTGGCGTTTCGTCATCGACAATCCGGATATGCCAATCTGACAAGCTGTGGCGGGGAATCTGATCACGCTCGAGGTGCGAACACGGGAACAGTGGCGGCAGTGGCTCGCGAAGCACCATGCGTCCAGCGCCGGCATCTGGCTCGTCCGCCACAAGCAACACACCCGCGTGAAGTCGATGCCCTATGAAGACCTTGTGCGCGAGGCGCTCTGCTTCGGATGGGTCGACAGCCTGGTCAAACGCTTGGACGACGATCGCTACGCGATCAAAGTCACGCCGCGCAAGGCGACGAGCAAGTGGTCGGACATCAACCGGAGACGCTGGAACGAACTCAAGGCGGCTGGCCTGCTTGCAGCGCCTGGCCTCGCAGCGGCTCCCACGGGAAACAGCTATGCGCCACACCCACCGATCCCGGAGCTGCCTGCCTACGTTGCCAAAGCATTCAGGACGAACCTCAGCGCATGGCAAAACTTTCAGGCGCTTGCTCCGACGTACCGGCGTGATTTCGTGGTGTGGATTCACACAGCCAAACGAGCTAAGACGCGGGAAAGGCGTATTCGCGAGTCGATTGAACTGCTCTCGGCCGGCAAGAGACTCGGTTTGAAGTAAACGACGCTTCCGTCGTGGGCCCAATCCGCTCGCGTCACCGGCGTGAAGTCTTCGACGCGCCTCAGCCATCCGCGATCTGGTTCCAACTGGCGAGAGTGAGGGTCGACCTTGCCGGATAAGTACTGAGTGACGGCGCAGGGGATCCCGATGCCCGACCGTCGAAATTTCCTCGCTTGGCGACTACTCTGGATTTATCCGGCGATATCCGGCGACTGTGCCGTAGCCCACGAACCGGCACGCGCCAATTCATCGCTGCTGCAACACACGCTCAATCGCCCACGCGATCAACCCAGGCTCCGAGTTTTGGATCTGATGAGAGCTCGTCGCGGTCTCGACGAACGTTCCTCGCGCAAGGCTTGTTGCGAACCGGCGAAGTGACGCGTTCCGCACGCTGAGCCACTGGCGCACCCACCGGTGCATGTCAAACGACACGGGCATTGAGGTCGGCCATTCGGTGTCGCTGTCGCCCACGAGCACCACGACTGGAATGTTGCGCAACGGAGGCAGCGACTGAATCTCGGGGAAGCCGGCGGCGGACATCGCTGACGCCATTGCACTCTCGGCGAGGATTGGTTTCGGCGTGGTTGGGCTTCTGCAGCGCGCGCATTTCGTCGCGTTCTTTCTGTCCAAGTCCAAGGGGAACAAAGATGTCGTTGACATCATCATCGGACGTCCGGGTGAAGTCGGGCGTGGGGTCGACGAACACGAGGCCGGCGACCCCGTTGGGGTAGACGCCGGCAAACATCCGGATCCGCGTGCCGCCAAGCGAGTGTCCAACCAGGACGTACGGCGGCGTGACGCCAGCAGCGGCCAGCGCATCGTGCAATACAGTCGCAATGTGCCGAAGCGTCGGTGACTCTCCATCGTCGGCTGATCTGCCGAGTCCCGGCCGGTCGTATCGAATCGTGCGCAGATCTCTCGAGAGAAGCGGAAGCACGTGCGCGAAGTCGCCCGTGCCCGGGGTGCCGAGGCCGCTCTCAAACACGATCGTTGGACGCGTCGCGCTGGGCCGCGCAGGCGAGGCGATGTCGAGCCGCACGGAGCGGCCGTTCACCTGAACGGTGACGTCCTTCGCCTGAGCGGACGGACCGATGAGCAGCAGCGCAAGAAGGAGCGGCCTGGCGTTCATTCCGGTCCATTGCCAGCGGCCCAGTGCAGGGTCCCGGCTGAGGACGAGTTTCGGCCTGTCCGCTTATATCACACCGACCCTCCCAAGATACGAGGGCAGGCGCGTAAGTTCCTGAAGTGAGCAAGTCAGAGCTATTGCTCGTTGAATGAAGTGAATCGAAGGCGTCGGTAACGACAAACGCCGACCTGGTGGCTGTGGCCGGGGGCCGCCGCCAGCTCAGGCCCTGTACTCGGCGATCATTCGTATCCGACGAAAGCCGACGCGTCTACCCGACCAGCATCGGCCATAGAATGAGTGGGAGGAGCAGACCTATGAAATGGTCGCTGCGGCTTCTGACAACGGCGGCTGCGATCAACTGCCTGGTTGGTGTCGCGGCCGGTGCTCCCGAACGTTACTGGCAAACCGGCACCTGCACCGACGCTGGCGTCATGCGTGACTTGACCGTCGGCCAGGACAGAGTCGGATCCAGACCGTTCGGACCACCGAGTCCCGCCAATCCTCCGACCGTCCCGGAGGTTGCGACCTATGTGATTGAGACGCAGGACGACCGGGTTGAAGTGAAGGACATTCTCCCTGTTGGCGCCGGCAGCTTGAACTTGATCGTCGGTGATCGAGTGATGTTTGCTATCACGAAAAAGACGGTCTACATCCGCGACGCGAAGGGACACGAATACCGATTCAGGCTGACCAAGAAGACGCCGAAGCGAATAGATAGCCGCTGACCGCCTCGTTCGTCAGCAGCATCATCCGAAAGGACCGGACACTGTAACGCAAAACGCCGATCTGGCGACTGACACCGCCTAAACTCGTACACGTGCGGCGCCTCGATGGTTTTGAGCTTACGATGGCGGGCGTGAACGGCTGGCTTATCGCGGTCGCCGCGGCGGGCCTGGCGGCCCAGCAGACCTATCGGGACCGCGTCGACGTCCCCCGCGTCCTCGTCGACGTTCGTGTCGTGGACAACGCCGGCAAGCCGGTCGCGGGGCTAACGCCCGCTGACTTCTCCGTCCGGATCGACGGCAAGACTGCGGCGGTCGACACGATGGAGTGGGTTGCTGCCGAGGACGCGGCCTCGCTCACGTCGGCGCCG
>Ga0209058_1001521_pt1 | contig 19724 bp, 19 predicted proteins | sample GraSoiAngelo_147_FD_185904 | JGI IMG/M metagenome (GOLD analysis project Ga0209058, IMG submission 185904) | Grasslands soil microbial communities from the Angelo Coastal Reserve, California, USA - 14_1009_05_40cm (SPAdes) (version 2) | ecosystem: Environmental > Terrestrial > Soil > Grasslands ... | reverse complement strand
ACCCGCGTGATAATCACAAATGGCGCGAAATGCATGGGCGGATGCTTGCATTGTGTCGCGTCCCACCGCGCCGTGAACGTGAAGATCGATGAAACCAGGCGACAGATAATTGTTTTCAAGATCGATGATCGTCTCGCCCATCGCGGGTGATGGCCCACGAACCGCCGTGATCATCCCGTTCTCGGCAACCAGGTCCAATCCATCGCGAACGCCATTTGGGAAGATCAAACGCCCGTTCTTGAAGATCATCGAGGGAACACAATTGCGTTTGCCGCGCGCAAAGTCCATCCTCTCTATCGGCGATGGATTTTGATTACGATGTCGTGATCATCGGTGGCGCATTTTCGGGCGCGGCGACGGCGCTCATGATTAAGAGGAAGCATCCGGGTGCGCGTGTGCTCATCGTCGAGAAGAACGCCGCGTTCGATCGCAAAGTCGGCGAATCGACAACCGAGGTGAGCAGCTGTTACATGACGCGCATTCTTGGCCTGGCGAATTATCTCGGTCACGAGCAACTCGCGAAACAAGGCCTGCGAATGTGGTTTTGCAATTCCCCGGAGCAAAAGTTCGATGATTGCGTCGAAATCGGGCCACGTTACAACGCGCGCGTGCAAACGTTCCAGGTCGATCGCGCCAAGTTGGATTCACACTTGCTGCAATGCGCGGCAAATGCCGGCTCTGAGTTATGGCGCCCCGCGAAAGTCGCCAAGATTGAATTGAAAGGGGCAAACGGACAGGCGGTAGATGTCGATCTTGGACAACGCAGCGTTCGCGCGCGTTGGCTGATCGACGCAAGTGGTCGCGCGACGTTGCTTGCGCGAAAGCTCGGACATTATCGGCCGAACAACGAGCATCCGATCAACGCGGTCTGGGCACGGTTCACTGGTGTGAAAGATTGGGACAGCTACGATTGGAGGGAAAAATTTCGGGATTACATGGACGCCTGCCGCACCGCACGTTCGTGGGCGACGAACCATTTGATGGGACACGGTTGGTGGTGCTGGATCATTCCCCTCCGTGGCGGCGACGTGAGCGCCGGAATTGTTTACGACAGCCGAATCTTCCAATTGCCGGAAGGCGCGAATATCGCGGAACGATTGCACGGGCACATTCTGGCGAATCCGGTCGGACGCGAAATTTTTCGCGACGCGCATGCGATCGAGGGAGACGTGCACGCATTTTCTGCGCTCCCATATTACAGCCAAAAAGTTTGCGGCGATGGTTGGGCCTGCGTCGGCGACGCCGCGGGATTTATCGATCCACTTTACAGCCCAGGTCTCGATTTCTGTTCCTACACCAGCAACTACGTTGCCGATTTCGTCGCGCGAAATCTCGTGGGCGAAGATGTAACGGCAAGCGTCGCGCACTATAACGAGCAATATCCGATCATGTATCGCTCGTGGTTCGAGACGCTCTATAAAGACAAATACTATTACATGGGTGATGCCGAGCTGATGTCGGCCGGGTTTTTACTCGACGTGGCGTCGTATTATTTCGGTCTGGTCATTCCCGCCTACCGAGATCCGGAGAAAGCATTTCTCGAATTGCCATTTCGCGGAACGCGCGGGCGCATGGCGGCCAGCGCGATCAAGTTTTACAATCGTCGCCTGGTTGCGCTGGCCAAACGCCGATTGGCCACGGGGCATTTTGCCAGGCGCAACGCCGGTTGGCGCGAATTATACGATGGCTTCGTCCCGGATTCTCGCGTGATGAAATTGCTCCGCAAAGGACTATTGCGTTGGTGGAAAGCCGAACTAACGAATCTGCGGTTGATGTTTGCCTCGCCGGCGGCCACGTCCGCCAAACGCCAGTCCGCGGTCGCACCAGTGGAAGGGTGACCGGCGCGGAGCGCCACTGGTGGCACCGCCTCGCCGGGCACGGAATTTTTGGCGTCGATTTGTCGATTAGGGTGTCCGAAATTTTGCCGCGGTCTTTCGTCCGCCGTTAATTGGGTCGCGCCTTTCCTGTTTTTCTTCGTCGCGACTCCAGCACTCAAATCCGTTCCACGAAACTTGCGCGTAATTCGTCTCGACTCGTGGCGGGTGATGAATTATCTCCGCGGAGACCAGCCGAAATTCGTGGAGATCATCGCCTAAAAACCGATCGTCGTTTCTGCGGGAATGGATCGCGCGACGAAGTCATCGCCGATGCAATACAGAATGGGCGTGGGGTGTTGGAAGAAGTCGTCCGCTGCTACTGGCCGCAACGGTTCGCATTTTACGCCGCTGCCCCAGAGCCGACGGGCGCGGACTCAGAATGGGTTCAGTAGTTGCAAATACCACTGCACGAACTTTTCACCGAAGAACATCCATGTCAGCGCACCGAAGGCGAGGTACGGGCCAAACGGCAATTTCGCCGACCAGACCCGTTTTCCGATGAGCAAAGTGGCCAGTCCAACGACTGAGCCGACGACTGAGCCGGCGAAAATGCTGAACAAGACGCCACGCCATCCGAGAAAGGCGCCAATCGCCGCCAGAAATTTTAAATCGCCGCGCCCCATTGCTTCCCGCGGGATTTCCAGCTCGTGCGCGACCCCGAAAATCCGATCGACGGTGTCGAGCACGAATTCTTCGGTGCCGACACCGACGCGATTGTAGTGAAACTCCAGGATCGTGTTTCCAAAAACACGATTGTCGATCTTCGCTTCGTCGCAGTGGAGTAATAAACGGTCTTTTTCGCGCGCGAAGTAATCGCTCCACAAGCTGCGTTCTTCCCCGACGATGAAATCGGCGTCGTCGCCATGGCGCGTCCAGGTAAACGGAGTTGGTCCAATCAGCTTCACCCGTTTTCTCCCGAAAGCGATCTTGCCGCCTTCGAGCACGATCCACAAAATTACGTAACCGAGCGCCGCCGCGAGAGCAGCACGAACGAACGCAGCCAGACGCGAATCCGTGCTCATCAACTCGGGAACGATAAAACTCGCGACAATTCCCACGATCGTTCCGCCAACGGTGATCTGGTCGGGAATAATGAAGTGCTCGAGATCGACGAAGGTTGCGATGAGCAGGATCGAAACGAAAACCCAATAGGCGATCGCGATTTTCCACGGAAAACATTCCCAGACGGCAAGAAACAAAAGGGCCGTCAGCAATTCGACGCCGAAATAGCGAAAGGCAATCCTGGCCCCGCAATTGGCGCAGCGCCCCCGCAGAAGCAGCCAGCTCACGAGCGGAATATTTTGCCGCGACGGAATTTGTGTTTTGCAGACCGGACAAAACGAACGGCGCGGTTCTTTGATCGAGATGTCGCGCGGCAGCCGATAAATCCCGACGTTCAGAAACGAGCCAATGGCCGCGCCGAGAACGAACGCAAACACCGCGAAAAGCGTGTAGTAGAAAGAGATTTCCACGCGATCAGGTAAGACTGGAACGCGATTTTCGACGCTCCATCAGCCAGGCGACCCAGATGCAGCTTTCGTAAAGTAAAGACATCGGCAACGCCATCGCGATGAGAGTCAAGAGATCCGGCGTCGGCGCAATAATAGCAGCGAGTATAAAAATGAGCACGACCGCGTAAGGACGGGTGCGCGCCATGAATTTGTAAGTGATGAGACCGAAGTAAACCAATGCGAGGACGACCACCGGCAATTCAAACGCCAGTCCGAAACCGAGAACGAATTTCGTTACGAACGAATAATATTGTTGGACGGTCCAGGTCGGCGCCCATCCAAGCGATTGGGTGTCGCGGAAAAAGAAAAGGATCGTTTTCGGAAGCAACCAGAAATAGCAGACGACTACGCCGAGCAGGAAAAGTCCGAAGCTACCGACGACGGCTGGAAACAAAAAACGTTTCTCGACCGCGGTCAGCGCGGGAAGGACAAATTCCGCGATAAAATAGAGGAGCAAGGGAAATGAGACGACGATGCCGGCGTAAAACGCGAGATGAAACGAAATCACAAACGAGTCGGTAATGCCCAGCGCTTTGAGGGCACCAATTTGTGGATCGAGACCGTGAAGCGGCGCCTGAATGACTCGCACGAGCGTTGAACGAAAGGCGAAACAAACGATCATCGCCAGGAGAAGAGCGATCGCCATTTTCACGACCGTCCACCGCAGGTCTTCCAGATGCTCGAGAAACGGCTTTGACGTTTCGGTTTCCGGCAATTCGCGAAACTTGAAGATATCGCGCAGGGCCATGTCTCGATTCAGTGTGCGTCTAACGAAATGAAACTGCGCGCGGCCATGCGCGCACAAATACTCAACGTATTGGAATCGCGAATTTCGTTCGCCGCAATCATTTGGCTCAATTCAGCGACAGTGAATGCGCGGGACTCGATAATTCCCTCGCCCTCTTCCCTCTGGTGAACCGCCGCGACTTGAACGAAGCGCGCCAGAAAAAGGTAGCAGTGCTCGTCAGTCAAGCCCGGTGAGGTGAAAAAGTAACCGAGCGGAATCAGTTCCCCGCCGGGCGCGAGCTGGTAGCCAGTCTCCTCGTTCAGCTCTCGCACTACGACCGATTCAATTTCCTTTTCGTTCGGCTCAATGTTGTCGTCAATCTGACCTGCAGGCATCGACCAGATTGCAGCTCGAATCGGGACGCGCTCTTCTTTGATGAGCACGAATTTCCCGTCGGCGGTCTGCGGCGCAATGACAACGGCAGCTTTGCGGCGAACGGTCGTCCACGGCCTCGGCTCGGAATTCGTCGGCGTTTGCACGAGTTCGGTCAAGACTGCGAGGTGCTTGTCGGCAAAATGCGTCGTTGTCGACCTTGTCAGCCACCCTTTTTCTTCCCGCAGCAAATTAGTGAATCGCATTTTTAGCGCAGTTGATTTCGCCAAGACTTGATCTGCGCTTTCACATTCTCCGGCGAAGGCGCGCCAATGGCGCGACGCGCAGCGAGCGAACGACGGACGTCGAAAACATCAGCAATATCGACACCGAACAGTGGTGAGAGCTTTTTAAGATCAGCCAGCGCGATCGCGTTGAGTTTCGTTCCCTTATCGATTGCATTGGCCACGAGCTTGCCCACGATCTCGTGTGCTTCACGAAAAGCCATTCCTTTTCCCACCAAATACTCGGCAAGGTCGGTCGCAAAAAGATTCGGATCGCTGGCGGCTTCTTCCATTCGCTCTCGATTGATTTTCAATTCGGGGAGCATGGCCGAGCATAGTTCGAGCGCGGCAGAGATGGTATCCACCGAATCAAACAGTGGTTCCTTGTCTTCCTGGAGATCGCGATTATAGGAGGAAGGCAGCGCCTTCAGCGTGGTCAGGATCGAGATCAAGTTTCCGTAAAGCCGGCCGATTTTGCCGCGAGTCAGCTCTGCCATATCGGGATTCTTTTTCTGCGGCATCAAGCTCGACCCGGTCGAAAACCCTTCACTGAACTCGACGAAATCAAATTCGATCGTGCTCCAGATGATCAAATCTTCGCTCACGCGGGAGAGATGCATTCCAATCATCGCGAGACAAAAAAGAAATTCGCAAACGAAGTCACGATCGCTAACCGCGTCGAGACTGTTTTGGCTGACACGAGCAAATCCGAGTTCGCGGGCGATCAACGCCCGATCGAGAACGATCGTGGAGCCAGCGAGCGCACCGGAGCCGAGCGGCAGAACGTCTGTTCTTTCCAAACCATTATCGAGACGTTCGAGATCGCGTGCAAACGCCTCGACTTGGCCCAACAAGTAGTGCGCGAACAAAATCGGTTGCGCGCGCTGCAAATGGGTATACCCCGGCATGATGACATCGACATTCTTCTCGGCAAGATCGAGAAGATACGTCTGTAGTTTTTTGATCTGCGACGACGTCCGGTTGATTTGATCTTTTACGTAAAGCCGAAGGTCGAGTGCGATCTGATCGTTGCGGCTTCGCGCGGTGTGCAGTTTGGCTCCCGTTTCACCGATTTTCTTCGTGAGCGCGCGCTCGATATTCATGTGCACGTCCTCGAGCGATGCGTCCCATTGAAATTTTCCGGAGTCGAGTTCCTTCTCGATTTCGCGTAGCCCGGCTTCGATTTGTTTCTGTTCCGCAGCGGAGACAATCCCCGCTTTAACCAACGCGGTCACGTGAGCGATGGAGCCGGCGATGTCGTGCCGGTACAGCCGACGATCGAAGGAAGCGGACTCACTGTAACGCCGCGCTACCTCGCTCAATGATTGTTGAAAACGTCCCTTACGCATATCATTCTAGAGACGCGTTCCGCGTCACAGTCACGGAAGCGTAGGCCGCGTCTTTGAGAACAAACTTGCGGATCTCGACGCTGATTTTTCGGACCGGAAATTTCCGTAGAAGGTGCGACGCGAGATCGTTGGCGAGTGTTTCCAGAAGTTTAGGGGACTGCCGGGCGAGAAAGTCTTTCGCGTCCCGACAGAGCGCAGAATAGTCGACCGTTTGCGCAACCCGGTCTTGCAGATCACGGAGATCCCGTGCGGGCCACAGAGTGATATTAAGGACAAGGCGCTGGCGCCTGGCCCGTTCGGTTTGCGGAACGCCAACCCGCGCAAACACTTTGAGTTGCTCAATGTGAATTTGCTGCTCGGCGCTAACTCTCATTTTTTCGAAGTCCTAATATGTCGGAGAATGACTTTCTAATCGAGAACTCAAGATTTTGGTAAGTTTTTCCGAACTTCTACCGGCAAATCTCGTAATGACCAAATGAAAGCGGGATCCACCTCAGAATGAAACGGCCGGCGCTTCGCTCAAGCTTGCAGCCTTTAGGCTTGTCCATTTTGGCCCAACATCCCATCATCGCCGTCCGTGAAGGCGGAGCCGGCACGCAGCGATACGCGCAATTCGAACCGGTTCCAAACGACGCGCTGGAGTGTCGTCCTGTCCTGCGCGCAAACGAGCGAGACGCAGGATGCCGCGCAGAGCGCGTTGACCGAGCTATGCCGCGTCTATTGGCGACCGGTTTTCGCACTGATTTGTCGTCGCGGCCATTCAGTGACCGACGCTCAAGATTTAACGCAGGATTTCTTTGTCATGCTGCTTAAAGGCAATTTGCTTTCATTGGCGGATCCGGCACGCGGCCGCTTTCGATCACTACTGCGGACGGCAGTGGAAAATTTCCTGAATGACAAGCAGCACGTCGCCCGACGGCAAAAGCGCGGCGGGATGCTACAATTCGTTGCCTGGGATGAGTGGATGGCAGAAGCGCCGTCGCAATTGTCGATCTGCGGGCAAGAATTGAAAACCTGGCCGCCAGAACGGATTTTTGATGTGCGCTGGGCCGCAACCGTGGTCGAGCAAGCGCTTCGGCGATTGGCGGAGGAATGCGAAAGGCGCGGCCGATTGCGCATGTTTACCGCCCTGAGCAAATACTTAAGCGTTGAGCGAGTGGAAATTTCTTATGCGAACCTCTCGACTTCGTTAGGAGTGCCTGAGAGCGTAATCAAACGCGTCTTGCATCAACTGCGAGTGCGTTATCGCGGCATTCTACGAGAGGAAGTCGCGCAGACGGTAGCGAACCCTGCGGAGGTGGATGACGAAATCCGTTATTTGTGCGCGGTGCTCGCCAGCGCGCGATGAATGAGAATATGAATTTTTCGGGCCTGACTGATTTGCCGGAGCGCGCCGCGCAGGATGGCATGCGCTGCCGATGTGGATCGCTCGCGCGAATCGCGTCCGGCCTTTGCGTGAGTTGTTTACTGCGCAGCGGCCTTGATTCGAATCAGGCGAACATCGAGGACTTCGACGCGCTCCTCGCCGCTGTCGACATTCCAGATCGTGATTGGCAACTGGGCAGCTACCGGATTTTGGAAGAAATCGGTCGCGGCGGAATGGGAGTGATTTATCGCGCACGACATGCGCCCTCGCGGCGAATCGTGGCGTTGAAGCGAGTGCTCAATTATCACAGCGACTCGCGCGACACACTCACCAGATTTCAACGCGAAGCGACCGCGGCTGCCAGCCTCGATCATCCAAATATCCTGCCTATTTACGATGTCGGCGCGACGGACGACGGGCTTCCGTTTTTCAGTATGAAATTCGCTTGCGGCGGAAGTTTGCTCGATTCAAAGGAAAGCTTTCGCGATTCGCCACGGCACGCGGTGCAACTGGTTGCGACGGTAGCGCGAGCGGTCGATTACGCTCACACTCAGGGAATTCTCCACCGGGATTTGAAGCCCGGAAACATTCTGCTGGATGCGCGCGGTGAGCCGATGGTCAGCGACTTCGGATTGGCAAAGTGGCTCGACACCGGCAGCGAGCTTACCTGCACGCTCACTGTATTCGGCACGCCGGGATATATTGCACCCGAACAAGCGGAGAATGCGGCCACGGATCTCACAGCCGCCACTGATATCTATAGTCTCGGCGCGATTTTATTCGAGCTGCTCACCGGACGCCCGCCGTTTTTGGGCGAGCACGCGGTCGCGATTCTTCGTCAGGCAACCGAAAATGAGGCGCCGAAGCTGCGTTCCGTTGTGCCGAAGGTATCGCGCGATCTGGAAACAATTTGCGCTCACTGTCTCGAACGCGATCCGAACCTGCGTTACCAATCCGCCGCCGCGCTTGCCGAGGATCTAGACCGTTGGTTGGAAGGACGACCCGTCAAAGCCCGGCCCGTTTTGCCACCGGAACGTTTGTATCGCTGGTCGCGGCGGAATCCGATTCTTTCCGGGAGCCTGGCAATTTGTCTTTTCCTTGGGGCAGCAGCCGCGGCGCGCCAGGTTCAGAGTTGGAAATTGGCAAACAAACTGCGGGAAAATGAATTGGAGCGGAATTCCGTCGCGGTGTTGCCATTCCTCGACCTTGATAACGCAAGGACAGAATCCGATTCGACCACGTCGTTAGCGAAAGCATTGCAGACGGAGCTCTCCGGACTCGGAAACGCACGAGTGGTTCCGGTCGGCAATGCCGACGATGTGAAAACGGCGGCTCACAATCTTCGAACGCGCACTGTACTCTCCGGGACGCGACGAAAAAGTAACGGCGGCGTCCGAATCTCTATGCGCCTACTCAATCCGGATGGCGACGTGCTCCTGAGCCGAATCGTCGATCTAAATGAAGGTGAAGGATCTTTAGATCTGAAGCGAGTCACACGTGATCTCGCGCCGGGGATCTCTTCTGTCCTGAACACGAACGATTGGACAGACTTAATTGCTGCTGAACGCGATCCCGCTCTGCGAACTCAACAAGCGCGGGAGCTAATCACGGCCGGCCGTGAACTCCATTTTCACTACACAGTGCGCGATTTGGACCGTGCCATCAGCTGCTTCGAAAAAGCGATTCAGCTGGAACCTCGCTCCGCACTCGCGCACGCCTATCTCGCTAATTCAGCCGCAAGCCGAACTCACTTGGTTTCGGATTCAAATTTTCTGGATCGCGCCGAATCGGAAGCACATGAAGCTCTACGATTAAGCCCGGCGCTGGGAGATGGTCACCGAGCACTGGCAGGAGTCGAGTATCAGCGGGGGCGATTTCGCGATGCTCTGGAAGAACAGATGCGCGCAGCAGAATCAGGCGGGGTTGAGGAAAAGGTGGTCGGATTTATTGGCATGACTCTCGACATGCTTGGGCAGCCGGATCGCGCTCTCCCCTGGTACGAGATGGCTCGCCGCTGGGCAGCATATCCTGGTAACTGGGATCCTTTAATCGGCGATTGTTGGTCGCGCCTATGCGATGACCGCCAAGCCGAGATCGCATACCGGCGAGCCGTCGATTTACAATCGGGGATGCCACGCGGATGGGTCGGCATATGTCGGCTCCGCCTCCTGCAGGGGGACGCTCAAGCAGCACGTACACTCTGCCAAGCCAATCGAAAATACTACGGCCAATATGTATACTCGGACCAAATCGCCGCGATAATTGAGTTTTTCGGACGTAACCTTCTAGAAGCAGAGCGGCTGTACGATAGACTTGCACGGGCCGATGCCAATGGAGGCGCGGAATTTTACGGCAACATTAGCTACAAATCTGCGCTTGGATATCTTCGCCTAGCCAAGGGCGATTCGGCGCGCGCGCGCACGCTCTTGCAGGAATGCCTGGTCAAAGAATTCAATCAATTGAAGTCCGCGCCCGACAACCCCGAGACTCTCTATCGAGTCGCTGCCATCGAATCTTCCTTGGGCAAAAACGAATTGGCTCTCGGACATTTGCAGGCAGCGGCCGCGGCAGGATGGATCGATTACCGCTCCCTTTCTCTCGATCCGCGATTTGACGCCATCGCCGATGACGCGCGGTTCAAAATGCTTCTCGGCCGATTAAAGCTGAAAGTAGACGATCTTCGACGAAATATAGAGGCAGATCTCTATCCCCAACTAAAAATAGCAAAGGAAAGTTATGAGAAAGTGGAATAATCCCGACGATAAGAAAGCGGCGTGCACCGCCGTTCTGAAGAAAATCGCAACCGACAAAAGTTTCGGCACGAAGTGTCTCAAATCAGACGAGTTCGCTCGGAATGCTTTTCGCACAATCGGCGAAATCGAAGTGCCGGAAGATGCCAAAGTCGTGTTTGTACCGGAAGGCGATCTCGATAATGCCAAACGTGAGGGAACCGGGTCGCTGGTGATCGAGATACCGCCCAGCAATGGCGCTTCAAACGGCCACACGATGGAATACGTGCGCTGCACGTACAACTTTTGGTAAGCAGCCGTAAACTCTCGCCGTTAGGTCAAAGTCCTGCGGCGCCATAGCGTTAGCCGATTCGCTTTTCAGCAGCGGCCGACGCGAGTTCCTAGAAGGACGCGACGGCGCAGCAGTTGCGACGAACGCGTCAGCTGAGCGATAGCGGCTGAAAAGTGCTTCCAAGAAACGAGAAATGCTCCTCGTCGCCTCCTAAATTTCGGTATGTCGCAACGCAAGAGAGAGCGCGCTTCTGCAAGCCCGATCTCACGGTTCAGCGCGGACGCGCAACATGCGCGCGCTAGACGCCGCCAACGTTCGCCGGCAGAAATCATATTGCGCGCTTCGAACGAATCTCGCAGAAGTCGCCCGTATTGCGCGCTCGCCCGCAAAAGAACCCGTCCAAGTTCCTGCCGCCGGACGGGCAAAATTATTTCGTGGAAAAATTCTCGGACCAATTCTGGTGTCGCGAAAACCCCAACAACAGCTTCGAATCCGCGAACGAGCTCGTTTACGAATCTCGATGGTTTTTGCGGCACGCGTCTGTATCGCGGCCAGCAACTCGGCCTCGCCGTTTCGGGAATCGCTGCGTCGAGTGGAGCGATTCCGCGGTAAAAACCGACCCGATCGCGCGGAGTAAGTGGCAAGAGACCTGTGCAAAGAAGCGGGGGCAGCGATTCTCGATCCAACGAATTGTTCCGTTCCCGCAACGGCGATTCTGTGTCTCCGATCACTTCTGCATCGACCAGGATTGGTTGTGATCCTGTCGCAAGCCAGTTGTCTCGATGCAGATCCGTTGCTGACAGGATTTGCGCGAGCGCTGCCTGCGTGCCCCAGCGAAAATAAAAGAGCCGGACTGCCCGGAGATTTCTGCAACTCATCGTCGGCAAAAATTCCATCCAGGTATAATTTCTTCGCGCCAGCATCTTTGGCATCCGAAACGAAACGCCGACGCCGTTTTGATTTAACCAGCGGAGAGCTTCGAACCAGAGTTGTTCTCGATCGCTTGCCCGCGGTTTGTAGATCACGCGACTGTTTCCGGCGAACTCAATCATTGTCACAGTTTTTCCGCCCTCGTGCGGGTCGGAAAGCCCGGGTCGAATACCAGTAACGCGAAATGGCTGCCGATAGCGCAGAAGCGTGGAACAAAGATCGGCTTTATCCCGCAGGAGACGAGCGAACAGTTCGTGCTGTGCGTCGATCCAAGCGGAGATAAGTCGCGCCGCCGTTTCGAGGAGATCTGGAAACTCAATGATCGTTTCCAGAAGCGTTATCTCACTAACCAGCTGGCGGTTTCGTTGTCGCTTTCCCGCTTCCACGCTGCGCGCGACCGCTTTCGCAGCGTTTTGCTGAAGACGCAAAGTCGGCGCGAGTGCAAATGCGAGACGTTTCGCCAAGTGTCGCCGTAAATCGTCCCATGTTGAATTTGTGAGAATCTTCTTCGCGACGGGCGATGTGGTGCCTCGCAATCGATTTACAGCAAAGGTCAGCGCTGGCGCGAATACGTCGTCGAATGAAATTGTGGGTCGTCGCCTTCGCGAACGATGAGCGCGACTGCGAGATGTTGTCTTCTCCAAAAAGATTTTAAGTTCGCGCGCGATTCGGACGGCTTTTGCGTCTGCCGCCACTGGCGCGCATTCATAGCTCTGCCGTTGCCTACGCGTGCTCACTAACTCTGCCGATTTGACTCAGAGGGGCTATCGATCTTTCGCAAATGCCACGAACTTTCTGAGACTATCGATTCGCCGCAGCTCATTTGATCGACCAAAGACGACGGTCAGCGGTCTCCAATTCGGATCCACATTCAAATAATGTTCCGGGTCCGCATTCATCACGCCCAACAAAACTTCGGCCACGATGCGGCTGCCGAGAGGCCCAAGGCATTCGCCGCCGCGAAATCTGCGAATTCCGAGAACCTCCGCTTCGCGCAGGAGATAATACCAAAGCGGTGTTTTCTCGTTCAGACCGCGGTCCCGAAGAAATTCGTTGCCTTCGTCGTCGAATCCGATCTGCGCGTTGGCAAGTGGCTGCAGACCCGCGGCTCGACATGCCTCTTGTCCTGACGGCAAACCGATTCGAGATCCGCGCATAAGGGTCATCTCCGGCAATGGCGGTGGCGGCGTTTTGGAAAAAATCGGCATCGCTGCCGCCGGCAAATTAAACATGTCCTCGGAGATCAAGGTGTCGATGTTCTCCGCGAAATTCGCGTTCCCGCCCCATGTGCGCGTGAATCGGTCCCAGTCCACAACTTTATCGGCCAAAAGCGGTTCACCCGGTTCGTTTGGTCTTGTTTTTCGAACCAAATCGGACAAACGGATGAGTCCCACCCAGCGATTAATTTCATATTGCGGTTGCACCATGCTGTGGCCAAAACGAAAAGCTGCTTGGGTAAATTCAATCGGAAGCGCCCGAATTTCTTCGCCCGGAACCGGCTTGAAAAATCGCGGCCCGTTCTGTTCGATGTCCGTCAAAATCTCCGGCAAAACAAACCACTTCAAGAATTCGTTGCGGACGATCCATTGGTAATGCCAGACAACAAGGCGACGCGCCGTCTCGATAATAGTTTCATTCGGAAAAGGTTCGTCGGCGAACGCGCCACGCTTTAGATAGTCCATCACGCGGTTGTGAACCTGGAGAAAGACAACGTGCAGCTGGGCCAGGATTAAATGCTGATCGTTCCGATGGTCGGCGAGCAACGGCCTCCCATTTCGGCGACAAAAATCGTCCGGCGTAGACGGAATCCGTTTCTGCGGCAGCGCCTTTGTGTTGCCCAAAAGAAAAGTCTCGCTGCCGCTTTCGGAAAGATCATAGAGATCGGGCGATTTCTTCGGTCCTCCGCCGTAGAGGCTTTCCAAATTCAGCCGAGGCGCGTTAAGATTTTTTGTTCTCTCCGGATCGGTTGACGCGTGTTCGAGTTTGGTTTCATCGCGAGTCAGATCGTGATCGAGAAACTGGCCCAGGTAGACAAAACCGGACGGCGCAAGATCGCCCCGTCGCGGACGCCCGCGTCGATTTTGCGGAATGTCCTTCATCCGCGCCGACAGCTCACGAAGATGCGTCTCGTCGTGACCGGCGAAAGGTCCGCCGAACAGCCGGGAATAATACGAGCCCATAAGAGAAATTTACGTCACGCGGATTCTCGAAGCCGTTTTACGAGCCTCTCACCATCCTTTACGGGCTTTGCGAACCTAAGTTTTGGAAAAGCTCCGCAAATTTACACGACGTCCGTGCAGGAAACGCAGCGGGCCTGCCGACGAGGGCAGGCCCGCCGGATGAAACAGACAGATAAAATTCGTTAGAAGCGGAATTTAATGTAACCGTTCACCGGCACATCCAACCGGTCGCCCGCATCATTGTAGTGACGATCGTCCACGCGATTAGAATAGCCGTAGTGGATGTCGGAATACTGATAGTACTTGTACCTGGTGATATCGTTGCTTCCATCAAGCTGTGAATGATAGCGGATGCCCGCCTCCAGTCCCAGCGACCAATGACAGGAGAGTGGCACCTCAGCACCAATCAGCAACGCGGCGGTTCCAATCACGCTCTCATCGTACAGGTGCCCTTTGATAAACGGCCTGATAATAACGCGAGTAATAGCCAGAGTAGACTACATCGCCGATATGATCGACATGCGCCGCGCCGCCCGAAATGGAGACATACGGCCGGATCGTGCGGAAAAGCCGGATATCAGTCTCTTTATCGAAGAAAAAGTAGCGCAGGCCAAGCTCGCCACCCCACGATCTGTAGAGGCCCGGGTAAGCGACTAAACCATACCCGGAATATCCATAGTCGCCGGGGTATCGCGATCGCCGTAGGTTTTACTGCCGTAACCGCCCTCATACCTCCCGGTCGCGAATAGTTCAATGTGATTACTCAAGACATAGCCGGCCTGGAGCTCAACAAGGAGGGCAGAATAGCTCATGAGTTCGTGTTTATTCGTGTCCATTCGTGGTTTATCCGACCCGAAAACGGATGTCGCGAATCACTTTCCCGCCGAAGCGCTGTTTCAGTTTCCGCAGGATGTCGATCTTCGAAACTTGTTCGAGCTGGTAATGCAACGCGGGTTGCAGCACGCGCACGTAAAGAATGCCTTCGCGTAACGCCACCGGCGCGGAATGCGCTGAGATGAATTCGCCGACGATTTTCGCCCAAGCCTCCATCACTTCGGTTTCGTGCAGCCGCTCCTTTAACCCAAGCCGCTGCATCAACTTCGGCAAAACGTCAACCGGCGCCTGCCACCGATCCGGTCTTAAATATTTCTCCGGCAGACCCCGCCACTCAGCGATGGCACGGGCGCGAAGTGCGGGATTCATGAGAGTACAATCGTAAAGCGTGGATCGTGATTTGTGAATCGTGAATCGGAATTTGCGGCTGACATAACCGCCTCTGCACCGGTTCAACCATGTGACGATTTAACGAATCACGCGAGGCGAAGCCTCAGTACCGCCGCCGCATGTTGCTCGGCAGAATATTCAGCTCGGTCCGGTATTTCGCCACCGTGCGGCGCGCGATCGGAATGCCGCGCTTGCTCAAGATCTCGACGATCTCTTTGTCGCTTAACGGCGCGTTGCCTTCTTCGCCCTTGACCAGATCGAGGATTGCTTCTTTCACGCTGGTGTTGCTCATCGATTCGCCAGTGGAAGTCTGGTAACCGGGCGTGAAAAAATATTTCATCTCGAAAACGCCCTGCGGCGTGGACATGTATTTGCCGGAAATCGCGCGACTCACTGTCGTCTCATGCACGCCGACCGCATCCGCGATCTGCACCATCGTCATCGGTTTGAGAAAGGCCGAGCCCTTGTCGAAGAAATCGCGCTGCCGTTTCACGATCTCGTGGGCAATGTTGGAAATGGTCTGTTGACGCTGATGGATCGACTTGATCAAAAATTTGCCGCTCCGGATCTTGTCGCGAATGTAATCCTTCACTTCGCTGCCGTTGCGATCCTGCGCCATGATGTCTTTGTAGGTATTGCTGATGCGCAGGTGCGGAATCTGTTCGCCATTTAAGATAACCTGGTAAGTGCCGTTAATTTTTTCGACGGTCACATCCGGCAGCACATAATTTTGCGGCGCCTCGGCGAAGATGGCACCCGGTCGCGGGTCGAGCTGGGCGATGTTATTGGCGCACTTTTGCACTTGCTCGACGCTGATCCCGATCCGGCGCGCAATTTCCGGGAAACGTCGCTTACCCAAATCCTGCATGTGATCGGCCACGATTTTGTATTCGAGGCTGTTTTGTCTTCCTTCGCGTTTCAGCTGAATGAGCAAGCATTCGCGCAAATCGCCCGCGCCTACGCCCGGCGGATGAAAGCTTTGGATGAGGGTGAGCATGTGCTCGAAATCTTCCTGCGGTATTCCGGTGTTGAGCGCCATCTCTTCTGGCGTCGTCTGCAGAAATCCGTTGTCGTCGATGTTGCCAATGATCAGTTCGGCCGTTTTGCGATCGTCCGCGTCGAGCGCGTTCTGATTGAGCTGTCCCATCAAATGCTGTTGCAGCGTTTCTTGCGTCGGGATGGAATCGAAAAAGAACTGGCGTTTTTCTTCCGCTTCCTGCGAGCGGCCGCTGTAGCTGCTCGATTGCGCCATGTAATCGCGCCATTCTTCATCGAGCTTCGCGAGCCTATCGAACTCTTCTTTGAAATTGTCATCCGCGGGCGGCGTCTCCGATTCAGCCGGCGCGTCCGGATTCGGCGCGTCCGGTAATTCTTCCAACACCGGATTCGTTTCCATTTCCTGCTGAACGAGATTACGGAGCTCGAGTAGTGGCGCCTGCAGGATGAGCAAACTTTGCTGGAGTTGCGGGGCGAGGACCTGCTGCAGAGAAAGATTCTGCGTTTGATGCATCCCCGGTCCGGCCATAGGTGGAGTTTACTGTTCGGGCGAGCGACAGGCAAGCAGCTTGCGGGCCGCACACATCGGGCTGCCGGTAATTTCGCGCTCATGACCAACCGCAGGAACACGACTTGCTACCTTCTCGGATGACCCGCCCACCAATCGTATGAAACGAATTCTCCTCGCGCTCCTACTCCCCGGCACCATGTTCGTGATGTCAATTAGTGCCGGACAAACGCCGGAGGCGAATCAGGACCAAAAACTTCTCGCGCTGATCAAAGAAGTCCAAACACAACAAGCGCAGCTCGCAGAGAATCAGACAAAGATCGAAGAGAAACTGGCCGAAGTCGCGGAAACCGTTCGCACCGCGCGAATCTATTCGAAACGGGAAAGATAATGCGCGAAAAAATCCTTTTCGTTTTTCCATTGCTGCTGACTCTCGGTGCCGTCAGCGCGCAATCGCCCACGCCCATCGTGGTTCAAGCGGCTTCCGGTACGACTGCGACACCGGCAACTTCAAAGTCGGCCGCCACGGCAACCGATGCTCATTCGATTCCGGACGCGATCAAACTGCTCGAGCAAATCAAGGCCGCGAATGACGAAGTTCTAGCAAAACAAAAAGCCGCATTAGAGCGCCTTGCCGAATTGCAGGACGCCGCCGACCAACTGCGAATCTTCGCCAAGCGCGGCTAGGCTCGTGTCGCCTATTTTTTCTTCGGCTCGATCTTGCGATACAGCGTCGCCATGCTGATGCCGAGCATGCTGGCCGCTTTCTCGCGCGAGTCGTCACAATGCTGCAGCGTCGCATCGATGTAGTTGCGCTCTTGCTGCTGGACGAAGTCATCGAGTGTTTGCCCGACAGGCATACTCGCCAGCATTTGATCCGTTTTATCGCCCTTGGCGTGACTGACGATGTGCGGCGGCAAATCGGTCGGCAAAATCAAATCGTTGTCGCACAATGCGCAGGCGCGCTCGATCGCGTTTTCCAACTCGCGCACGTTCCCGGGATAATTGTAGTGACACAAAATATCGACCGCCTCGGCGTCGATCTTCTTCGGCTCGCCACCGGTCGCGCTCGCTTGTTTCTGCAGAAAATGGTTCACCAACAGCGGCACGTCTTCGAGTCGCTCGCGCAACGCCGGAAGCTCAATTGGAATCACCGCCAACCGATAATATAGATCCTCGCGAAAAGTGCCGTCTTTGAGCTTCGGCTGAAGCGCCTCGTTCGTTGCCCCGACCACGCGCACATTAACGGGTGAGCTTTTGTTGTCGCCGACGCGCCGGACTTCGCGCTCCTGTAAAACGCGCAGGAGTTTCGTCTGCAACGCCGGCGCCATCGAATTCACTTCGTCCAGAAAAATTGTGCCGAGGTTTGCTTCTTCGAACAGACCGCGCTTGTCCACCACGGCTCCGGTGAAAGACCCCTTCTTGTGACCGAACAATTCCGACTCGAGCAGATTTTCCGGCAACGCGCTGCAATTGATCGCCACAAACGGATGATGCTGGCGGTTGCTGTTGAAATGCAGACCGCGCGCAACGAGTTCTTTGCCAGTGCCGCTCTCGCCCACGATGAGCACCGTGCTATCCGTGTCGGCGACTTTGCTGATCAAGTTGTAGACGTTCTGCATCTTCCCGCTGGTGCCGATGATGTTTTCGAAGCGGTAACGGTTCTTCAGCTCTTTGCGCAGATAAACGTTCTCGCGCAGCGCCGCCTGGTAATCGAGCGCCCGTTGCACCGTAAGCTGGAGCTCGTCGATCTTAAACGGCTTGGTCACGTAATCGTACGCGCCCATCTTCATTGCCTCAACCGCGGTTTCGACCGTGCCGTACGCAGTGATCAAAATCACCGCCGTTTGCCGATGATGTTCCCGCACATGCCGGAGCACGTCGAACCCGGTCATCGTCTCCATTTTGATGTCGGCGACCACGACCTGCGGCGCGATGCTGTCCAATTGCTCGACTGCTTTCGGCGCGGAATTGAAGGGGAAAACCTGATGGCCCTTTTCCCGACAGAGAGTCACGATGACTTCCACCATCGCGGGTTCGTCATCGATAATTACGATTTTAGCCATGGTAAATCTCAGCGCGGAGAATATTTCAATTTTGAGAAAAAGAAAGCGGTTTTGAGAATTTGCCTGTTAGGCCGAATTCTGAACCTGACCGCCAATCATCGACCAACTCACCCCCTGGTCGAAACTAACGATCTCGTCGAACACCGATGTCGATCTTGTCCGCCCCTGGACGGATTCGCCGTGGCGAGTGCACGGAACCGCGATCAAGTCAGCGAAATAGTCGGATCGAATTTTGCCGAGCGCATCTTCCTGCCGTAACGCGTGCGCCGAATTCACGGTGACCATGTTCAAAACTTCTTCCGGCGAAATATTTGGAAATTCTTTTCGAAACGCGCGCATCTCCGCGAACAAATTCAGATCGTCATTGCTCGCCAGACTGTCCGTGCCGAGACAGATGTTGAATCCAAGCTGACACAGTTTCTCAAACTGAAATGGCGAATGGCCGAAATATTCGTGACTGCGGGGACAATGGATGATGTGAAAGTTTGGCTTCGCACCGAGCAGCAGGTCGAAGTCGCTCTCGGCCAATTCGTTCAAATGCGTAATGAGCCACGGCTCTTCTGTATCAACGTGCCGCGTAAAGTACGCGAGTGACGTCTCATAACCACAATCCTCCATAGGTCGCGCGATCTCTTGCATGAATTGGAAAAGCGGACCCGAGGCGTCGCGAAACATCGACATCTCCTCGCGCGACTCAGCTAAATGCGTAGCTAACCGCAGAAAGTCTTCGTTCGCAGCTTCCTCACAACGACGATACAACTTTTCGGACGCGGTGAACGGCGCATGCGGCGCGAGTCCCCAGTGCTTTGCCACTTTCAACTTCTCGACCGCAAGATCGACAATCTCATTCGCACGACCCGGATCACGCACATCCATCAATTCGGCGAACCACCACGTGCGAATCGGCGGTTGAATCCGCTCAATCAATTCAGGAAACGCAGTCAGGTTCGCAATCGTTGTCGTTCCGAAGCGTTTCGCTTCAGCAAAACCCTCATTAATCGAGCGAACGTAATCTCCCGGCGAAAGTTTCGCTTTCTCGGCGTTGATGGCGCGGATCCAATCAGTGAACGATTTCTGCCGCGGAATTTCCCCGCGCAAACAAGTGTAATCCAGATGACAATGTGCGTTGATCAGGCCCGGTAGGAGCGTCCGCTCGCCAAGATCGACAATCTCTTCTCCCGCATGTCTCGCTGAGATTTCGGGAAATTTTCCAACATCGGCAATCCGATCACCCGAAACCGCGACCGCGCCGTTCTCGATTGGTGGCCCGTCCATCGTGATGACGACTCGCGCGCGGATGATCATTCGTCGGT
>Ga0209058_1001519_pt1 | contig 19743 bp, 22 predicted proteins | sample GraSoiAngelo_147_FD_185904 | JGI IMG/M metagenome (GOLD analysis project Ga0209058, IMG submission 185904) | Grasslands soil microbial communities from the Angelo Coastal Reserve, California, USA - 14_1009_05_40cm (SPAdes) (version 2) | ecosystem: Environmental > Terrestrial > Soil > Grasslands ... | reverse complement strand
TGGATTGGCCAGAACCTGATTCGGCCTTTGGTCGACTCCGGTGTTGCCTGCTGTGCTCGGTGTCCCGCTGAGTGCGATATCTGATCAAATCGGGTTTTGTCGAAAAAGGCGCCTTTACCGGCAGCATCGTATGGTGACCTGTAGGGCTCCCACCTCACACCGGCATTCGCTGTCAGGTGGGAAGTTGCCTTCCACGTGTCCTGCAGATAGAGACCAAAATAATTCTGGCGGAAGTACTCGTTTGTAATGCGGCTTTGAGTAAAGCTATTTGCTCTCCCTGTCATGAGGTCGGAAAGGCTGGTGCCGGTGTTGACACCTGTGAAATTAAAGGTACCGGGAGCGTTTGTGCTTGCCGTGTAATTCATCATCTGGTGCGTTACATTCACGCCGAATCCGATCTGGTGTGCGCCTCGGGCGTTGGTGAGGTCCTCGGATAATTGATATACGGTGGAATTTGTGATGCCGGGAGTTGCCTGCGCTGTAAAGAGGTTGAGCGAGCCAGTCAGAGTAAGGAGCAACATCTTTGGATAATTCGCAGGGTAGTAATAGTTCTTTACGCCCAGATCACCCCAGGTGAAGAAGTCGGGAAAAGTCTTGACGTTCGTGGTGCGAAGAATTTCACCACGGAAGGAACTGACCATCGTGGGACTGATCGAGTATGTATCGCCCAGAACGAAGGATTTCATCCGCCGGTAAAAGTTGGGATTGGCTATGGAGATGACCGTCTGGCCGTCATAATCGCTGGGCGTATCCAGGCGCGCCATTTGAAAACGCCCGAACAAAGATTGTTTTGCACTGACCTGATAGTCCACTTTCGCGATGGGCAGCCATTCATCCGCATTGGTTTTTCGTCCGAACAAAACCTTTCCGCACCCATCGATTGGGGTAACATTCAGACGCCGGATCAACTCCACGGCAGGTTTCGAAAACAAAGCCGGATTTATGGTGTTCGGGGCAAACCCGCCCGTGCCGAACGGAGCTCTAAGCGGCACTGCCCCGGCGCTTTGACAGGCCGCTGAAGCGTACGTCGTCCAGTCACCGGCAAGCATCTGCGATGTCGGCATAAATGTTGTATTGCCCTTTGGATCCGAACGCTGGAGCGTGGTCTGGAGTCCGCCGAAGAAAAACAATTTGTTCTGTGTAAGGGGTCCGCCGATCACCCCACCGAACTGGTTGCGCTTCAGTCCATCCCGTTCTGTTGCAAACGTATTCCGCGCGTTGAAGATTCTGTTCCGTACAAATTCGAAAAGGCTGCCGTGAAACTCATTCGAACCCGATTTCGTTACGACGTTCACTGCGCCGGCCGCGTGATATCCATATTGAGCGGGCACCGCGCTGGTTTCGACTTTGAACTCCTGCATCGCGTCGGGAAATGGCAGCGGTAACGCCTGGTTGCCATACGGATCGTTATGGACGCCACCATCCAATAAGAATGTGAGGCTGTCGTTCGATCCGCCGGCCACAGAGATGATGTCGGTGGGATAGTTGCGCGGAGTGTTCTGTGCTCCGCCACCAACAGAAGCACCGGCGGCAATGATCAATTCCGTCACCTGGCGTGCATTCAGCGGCAGTTCCATGACGCGCACGTTATCCATAACCTGGCCGATACCGGTGTTCCGCGTTTCAACGAGAGCCGCATCCGCTTGGACCTCGACGGTCTCCGCCACCTGACCTACTTCCATTAAGATGTTGATTACAGGACTAGCATCAATCTGCAGCACGATCCCGGTTTGCGCAAATGTCCGGAAACCGGGGAGGCTCGCCTCTAACTTGTAGGGGCCAACAGGCAGGTTCGGCAATATGTAGGACCCTGTTTCATTGGTGAGAACCGAGCGTTCAAGTCCGGTGGCCGTTTGTGTCGCCTTGATCTCAACTCCCGGCAATACCGCGCCGCTCTGATCCTTGACCGTACCGCTTAGTTGAGCCGTCGACTGGGCCCAAACCGCCGTCCAGGCCGCACAGGAAAATAGAAATCCACAAAGTGCCCTTCTCCACATACATCCCTCCAGTCCGGGTCGTCCCCGCTTATCCTTAAAATCCGAATCTGTTTACAGATAAGCACACAGTCATGTCAAGAAGTGGTTTTCCCATATCGCTTACGAGGAGACGGTTTACGCCGCGCTACGTCGACACAATTTATTTACAAGGTGAGCACAAGAGTCTTAAATTAAAATGCAGCCAACGACCTCTTGGAGGGTCATCATATGGACCAACTGAGCCGAGCCAAGATTATCGTACCGGTCTTGCTGACAGCCGTTGTGCTTTTCAGCGTTCCGGCTTTTTCGCAACAGGGAGCTGCCATCGAGCGAGGGTTACAGGCAGGCACCGGAGCCGGAGTGGAACAGGTTTTGACACAAACGACGGACATCGCCGGCGAGTGGGTTGTACGTAACTGGCAAAGCGTCATGGAGCGCGGCCAGGGTTCTGCCCTCGGGGATTATCTAGGCATTCCACTCAATGAGGCCGGCCGGCTGCGGGCCGATACATTCGACGCAGGCGAGTGGAGCCTCCAGGATCTTCAATGCCGGCCGCATCCGGTTCCGTATCAATGGCGCGCGCAGGGCGGAATGCGTATCAGCAAGGAAACCGATCCCGTGTCCCGCGAGCTGGTGGCGTATCACGTCGCGTTTGTGCGATCTCTGGATCGCGCCATTTACATGGATGGACGCCCGCATCCGCCGGAATGGGCGCCGCACACCTGGTCGGGTTTTTCCACCGGGCGCTTCGAAGGAAACGATCTCGTGATCACCACGACGCACCTGAAGGAATCCTATATCCGGCGCAATGGGCCAACCATGAGCGATCGGGCAAAAGTGACCGAGTGGCTCTCCCGGCATGGTGATTACTTGACCATAACCACCTACATCGACGATCCCATTTACCTCGAAGAACCATTCATTCAATCGGTGACTTACAAGTGGGAGCCGCATACTGAGCTGGAGTACTTCCCGTGCACCATCGTCAACGAAAACATCTCCGACCGGATTCCGCACAAATTGCCAGGCAAAAATCCCGGCTTGAAAGAATTTTCGGAGCAGGAAGGATTACCCTACGAAGCCACCAGAGGCGGCGCTGAAACCCTCTATCCGGACTATCGGCAGAAGATGAAGACCATGAAGGTTGCTCCAGTCAAGGCTGCGGTGCGGCCATAAGATCATCTGGGGCAATGATGCACGACACATATTCCCCTCCTCGCAGAGGAGGGGTGGCGCGCAGCGCCGGGGTGGTCAGTTCGGCCGAAACGTCTCGCCGGTCTGACCACCCCGTCTGCGCCTTCGGCGCATCCTCCTCTCCTCTGCGAGGAGGAGAATACTACCTGGTACTTATCATCCTGTTTGCGCTAGGGGCCTCCATGCCTTTTCAGGCGAAGCCGCCTCTACCGACGGGTCTGCTTTTCGACGACGTCTATCTCCAGCACTTGTCCGGCGACACCGGGCACCCCGAGCGGCCTGAGCGTCTTACCGCTATCCGCGACGGATTGGAAAAAGCGGGTCTGCTCAACACTCTCTACCGAATCGAGCCGCGCCGGGTTACAGAGCGGGAACTGGAGTTGGTTCACAAGCCTTCTTACATTGAGTTGGTTCGGCGTGAGTTGTCGGGTTTCGAAGGTCTGAAGGAACTCAGCACCGGCGATACGCTGGCGTCCCCGGAGTCCCTGCAAACAGCTGAATTCGCCGCCGGAGGCGTCTTGAATGCTGTGGAGGCGGTGATGAGCGGGAAGGTCAAGAACGCTTTCGCAGCCGTTCGGCCTCCCGGCCATCACGCTACACCGGATCGCGGCATGGGCTTCTGCATCTTCAATAACGTCGCGATCGCCGCCCGGTATCTGCAATCGAAGCATCGCATCGGGCGCGTGTTGATCGTCGATTGGGACTACCATCACGGTAACGGCACCCAGGACACCTTCTACAACGACGGTTCCGTTTTTTATTTCAGCACGCATCATTACGGTGCCTATCCCGGCAGCGGTTCGGCCGCGCAAACGGGCGAAGGACCAGGAGCCGGCAAAATTCTGAACGTGCCGATGCCGCCGGGCGCGGGCGACAAAGAGTTTCTTCAGGCCTTCGAAACGCGGCTGGTTCCCGCCGCTCGGAACTTCAAGCCCGATTTCATTCTCATCAGCGCAGGCTTCGACAGCATGCGCGATGACCTGCTTGGCTTGTTCGATATCACCCCGGACGGTTTCGCCGCCATGACCCGCGTGGTCATGAAGCTCGCCGATGAATTCAGCCGCGGCCGCCTGGTTTCCGTACTGGAAGGCGGATACCGGCTGGACGGGTTAGCCGAAAGTGTTGTGGCCCACGTGAAGGTCCTCGAAGGCAATTGAACGGGTGCCCCCGACGCAATGTAGTGCCCGCTTCGGGCACAAGCTGCGCAAATTTGGGCAAAGCCCAAACCTCTGCGCAAAGAGGGCAAGCCAATCGGCTGCTGTAAGTAGGCTATGACATCGCCGGGATAGGCAAACGCCCACTTGAGCTTGAGTTGCGGTACGCGATCGGTATCGAGTCCTGCGGAAGCCGCATTTTGGAAACGAGCCCGATTGGCGCCGGCGGGTTTACGCCTTTGGAGGCTGTCACAGCGCACTTTCGATATAAAATCGCGACACCAGGAGAATACGATGAACAAAATCGGTCTTGCAGCAATCACGATTGCATTGTTTGCGGCTCAAGCGTTCGGGCAAGACCCGAATCAGGGTTGGGTCACGGTGTGGGGTGCCTCGCAGCAGGGATTGGGCGAAGCCAAGATCACCAATGCGACGGTGCGTATGATTGCGCGCGTGACGATTCCCGGCGACAGTATCCGAATCCGGCTCGACAACACGTTCGGGACAGCGCCGGTCACGTTCGGCAGCGTCACGGTGGGGCCGCGGATTCAAGGGCCGGCTGTTGCGGCAGGCTTGAACAAGCCTGTCACGTTTGGTGGAAAAACTTCGGTGACGATTCCGGCGGGAGGTTCAGTCCGAAGTGATGCCGTCGCCTTGCGCGTGGACGCGCAACAGGATTTGGCGGTGAGCCTGTTTGTCAACGGAGCGAACATCGCGCCCAGTCAACATGGCAATGCGGTGGTCACCTCATATCTCACCGGCAACGATGCCGGTGACCAGACGTCATCTGAAGACGGCAAGCCGTTCACCGGCAAGACCACGTCGATGTTGTGGTTGAAATCGATCGATGTGCGTCCCGCCTCGCTGGCCACGGCTATCGTTGCGTTCGGGGATTCGATCACGGATGGGACCTGCACCACGCTGGATGCGCACGACCGTTGGGAAGACATCGTTTCGCAGCGGCTAGTGCTGATGACCCCTGTGACCCCTGCTTTCCGTTCCGTCGTCAACGAGGGTATTGGCGGCAATACCGTCACGGGCGCGCATTTGGTGCCGAGGGCGAACAGCCCGCCGGGCCTCGAGCGCCTCGAGCGCGATGTGCTGTCGCATTCCGGCGTCAGTCACGTCGTGTTGTTCATGGGTACGAACGACATTCGCCGGGATGTCGGCGCCGAAGAGCTGATGGCCGGAATGAGAGAAATCTCGACCCGCCTCAAATCGAAGGGCATTAAGGTGATTGGCGCCACGATCATTCCGCGGCACAACGTCGCTCCGGTTCCGGACAATACCGGCTGGAACGATGCGAAGACGAAGATCCGCAATCAGGTCAACGATTGGATCCGCACGAAGGCGGGATTCGACGGCGTCCTCGACTTCGATAAGATCGTCCGCAGCCCAGCGAACGCTGATCTTATCAACCCGGCTTACAATTGCGGAGACGGCATTCATCCGTCCCCGATCGGATATTTTCAAATGGGCAAGTCCGTCGATCTGCGGCTGTTCCTAGGCAGGAAGGAAGTAAATTAATGACATCCAAAACGAAACCCAAGAAGCGAAAGAAGATGAACAAGCAAGCCCTGTGGCTTGTCCTCGGATCGGCGGGCGCGCTGGCGTTGCTCGCCTGGATATTCGTAGGCGGTGGTGGCCAACAATTAACGGCCTCCGGGGCGAAACTCGTTCACACCATGGATCCGAGCTACTTTTCTAAAGATCCGAAGGCCCGTGCGGCGTACCAGGTTGCAAAGGATATGCCGGAGGTTCTTGCTGAACTGCCCTGCTTCTGCGGATGTATGACTGCTCTTGGACACGAGAGCAATCTGTTCTGCTTCAAGGACGAACACGGTTCCGGGTGCAACATTTGTGAGGACATTGCGCTGGAGGCCCGGGACATGCACAACAAGGGGTCCTCGATCGAACGCATCAAGGATGTCATACGCGAGCACTTCGGCCATTCGCACTAAAACTGTAGCGGCGGTCTATGAAGTCTTCGCATTTACAACCGGCTGGACAATACACCCGCCGGCGCCGAATTCACGCCGCCGAAGCGAGTGATCGAAGGTCCAGAGACACATATCCAGTTCAATAACAGGCTATCCATCGATCCGAAGAACGGCGAAAGCATGCGTCTCTCTGACGTCCACCGCATTGCGTGAGTTCCATGCCTTCGAGAAGTCGGACAGCGTTTCCGACAATGGCCGGACATCAAGTATTACGGTTTTCAACGCCACCGGGACGTGTCGCTCACGAAATCAGCTACCAACCGATCGACAGTTGTAAAAGTAAACGGCACTTCCGTTTCTCGGAAGTGCCGTTGGTCGCCTTTGCCTGTCTCATTATCACAGCGGACGACACCCCGCCCAGCAACAACGAATGCCAGCCGATACTTGAATGAGTGCCCGCTACCGGCCAATGGCCCAACAACCTCAAGGACCAGATCTGGGAGGCCAGAGACGCAGGATTAGACCTTAATGGAGGTCTAACCTGTATGGTCGAAAACAAATACCAGCCATGCCCATGTGGTAGCGGCCGGAAATTGAAATTCTGCTGCTACGAAAAGAGCGCGAGCCTGAACACGATGTCGGACAGCGAATTAATCCGGCGAGGAGATGAGTTTCCAGTCTACCGCTGTCTGGTCAGCCGGAACTGGCATGAGCAAGGGCTTGCCCCGCTTTTCGTGGTGCGACAGCTGCCGAACCTGACGTATCTCGTGGGTGTGTACTTGATCGACGTCTTCTGCCTTGGCATCAAGGAAACCTTTGTACAGACCCGGATCAAGTATGAGGATCTCCGCGACCTCCTCAAGCGTTTTCCTCTCCAGTTTGACGAGATCGATTACGAAGACGCCCGCAGCATCATCATGGGCGCGGCGGAGTACGCCCGGCAACTTGGCTTTGAGCCTCACTATGAGTGGGCAGCTTCCGGTTGGATCGTCGAGAGCGGAAGGCCATTCAACAACAAGTTCACATTCGGCAAGGATGGAAAGCCGTTCTGCATCCTAGGGCCCGAGGACGACTCTAAAGCGATCATGAAGCGGCTCGAGCCTCTCATTGAAAAAGGCAATGCGGATTACCTGATAGTCGAGGATCCTGAGACTTTTCGCGAACTCGTAAATGACGATTTCGACGAGGTGGAGTTTTTGGCTTGGTGTGATGAAATTCTCGACTTGCTCGAAGATGGATGCTTCGATGACGCTCGCGCTGAGATCAAGGACATCCGCGATGAGTTTCCAGAGCGTTCAGAACCCTTTTTCTTGATGGGCACCTGCTTGACGATGGAAGACAAATCTGAAGAGGCTACCCTGCGGGCGCCCACAGGCTAGCCTTTCAAATCGAAGACTGCTTGAGGTGCTTGAAGAAAGTAATCGAACTCGATGGAGGTAAAGGTCGGCTTGGAAGAAAAGCCAAAGCGGAGATCAGCGAGTTATCCGCGATCATATGTGAAAGTTCAGGACTGACGTGGGAGAAGCATCTCAAAAGCAAATCCGAACGCGCCGAGAACCGGCCCTAAGACTTAGAGACAAATGCCTGCATTAGCCCCTCGACGCAGATTCGCCGTGCTGTAATCGCCCGCCGCATGGCAAGCAGCCCCGTCTTTTGCGCGGATTCGGTGACGCAAAGGTCGGTTAGGATGCGCACGGCGCGCTCGCAGTGGTCCTCTTCGACGTGCGCATGAACGTAGTAGAAGTCGAGCGCGGATTTCGAGACTCCGTAGTGCTTTTCCAGCGCTTCGGCCATTCGCACGACATGTATTGCGTTGATCGACTCCGTGGCGATATTTCCACCGCAGAGCGCCTCGATGGTGCCCGCGCGCTGCAGCGCAAACAACTCGTTCCTCTCGATGATCGTCGTCGGTAGATAGTCTGTGTTGAAGACCTCGTCGCGCGTCCAACCCAGCGCCTCACACAGCCGCACAAATAGAATCGAATGACCGGTCTGCCTGCCGCCGACCGTGTCTTCGCCGCCTTCCTCGACGACCAGCGGGATAAGCGAGCGCTGCCTCTGAAGATCTTCCCAGGTCGGCATCACGCCGCCGGCGGAAACGATCTTCCACGCTGCGTGCCGCAGCGTGTCCAGGAAGAACGCGCCTTGCTGGCGGATGATGTTGCGAACCTGATCCCGTGAAAGCTGGCCCTTCCAGATCATGTGGAAAAGCGGATGGTGCAGCCATGGGTGCGTGTCCTCAGCCTCCTTCAACAGGTTTCTCGCGAATTCGGCAGGCGGAACCATGAATCGTCTCCTTGCGGTCATTATTGGAGTCGTGATGATACCAGATGTATGATGCATTCCCCTCCCCTGCGAGGGCGTCAACAATTTGACTGAGCAACGACCCGGGAGGGGAAACTTACACAATCACGGTCTCGAACACCGGGAGACCGGGCAAGGGTCTTACGGCCGAGTACATTACTGTCACGCTTCCCTTTTTGAGAGGCAGAGACCCGGAGGCAGTGACGACAATAGTTGAGGCAACGACCGACGGTGGTTATACTGGCATTCATCGCGACCCAATCACGAACACCAACGCAGCGGAATTCGAAGTACCGAAACTGGGAGCGCAGGAAAAGCGCAGGTTCACGATCACGCTCTCCGGAGTCGGCGCGAACTCCGGAATTCCACGCGGAACGGTGAAATGGGAAAGACCGCGATTAGGTTCAGGCGGCACGGATCTTATGGCAATTTCCACGCCGCTCTGAAGGTAATATCGCAAAAAGGCCGAAACGGGCGGTCATAGACCGCCCCTACAGTGGCGGCATCAACACTGTAGGCGCGGTCTGTGACCGCGCAACGGCCCGAACTCACGGGAGGACATCATGCAAGACAAAGCCACACGCCGACAATTTCTGAAAGTCGCCGGAATGAGCGGAGCTGCTCTCAGTGTTGGAAATTTTGGGTTTCTCGAGAAGGTGCCGCCCGTATCGGCCCAGGAGGCGCGAGTAACACCGGCATTGGTAAAGCTCGATGCAGGAATCGAGCCGTTGGTCCGGCTGATCGAAGACACGCCGCAGGCGGAACTGCTCGAGCAAGTGGCTCAGCGTATTCGGCAGGGAACCACGTATCAACAGGCGGTCGCCGCCCTGTTTCTGGCGGGCGTTCGCAATATCGCTCCGCGGCCTAATGTCGGCTTCAAGTTCCACGCGGTCATGGTCATCAATGCGGCGCATCAAGAAAGTCTGGCGTCACCGGAAACCGATCGCTGGCTGCCGATCTTCTGGGCGCTCGATGAGTTCAAGAAATCGCAAGTGATGGAGCAGCACGACAGCGGCTGGAGAATGGCGCCGGTCAATGAAAGCATCGTTCCGCCCCCGCACAAAGCCAAAGCAGCTTTCATTACGGCGATGGATAACTGGGACGAAAAGAACGCGGACGCCGCCATCGCCGGACTTGTCCGATCGGCCGGGGCCAACGAGATCTATGAGCTTTTTTACCGCTATGGCGCGCGTGATTTCCGCTCCATCGGCCACAAAGCAATTTTTGTCGGCCATAGTTGGCGGCTGCTCCAGTTCATCGGATGGCAGCATGCCGAGGCGGTCTTGCGCTCTCTGGCGTTCGCCTGCTTGAATCACGATGTCAAGAACACGACGCCGGCTCTGAGTGATGAGCCTGCCGACCGGCCCTGGCGGCGGAACCAGAAACTGGTTGCCGGTATGGGTTCAGACTGGATGAGCGGAAAAGTCGATGATGGCGGGACCCGCGACATGCTGGCGGTGCTGCGCCAAGGAACCGATGAGGAAGCGTGCGACAAAGCGGTCGCCTTAATCGGCAGTGGTATCTCACCGCAATCCATCTGGGATGCCCTTTTCATTGCGGCCGGCGAAATCGTCATGAGGCAGCCCAACGTTCCCAACGTGCACTCGATGAGTTCCGCCAATGCTCTGCGATATGCGTTCCAGGCCAGCGGCGACGACGTTACGAGAAAGCTTCTGATTCTTCAGGACTGTGCCTTCATCACCCGGTTCCGCGATGCTGCGCGAGGCAAGATCGCCGACCTCCGCGTCGACGATATAAAGCCGCTTGCGGTCAAAGAATCCTCCGGAGCTATCGAGGAGATCTTCAGCGATGTGAGCGCAGATCACGTAAGCGCGGCAAAAAAGATTCACTACTATCTGAGCAACGGCGGCTCGCCGCAGGACCTTATGAATGCAGCGAGACGGTTGATCTTCCTGAAAGGGCGTGACGCGCACGACTACAAGTTCAGTTGCGCGGTCCTCGAAGATTACTTCAAGGTGAGTCCCGCATGGCGCAACCAGTTTCTGGCGGCAAGCTCATTCTATTTGAAAGGCAGTGGCGAGAAGGACAACGTGTTGGTGCAAAGAACGCGAGCGGCAATGAAGCTTTGAGTTCGGCCACAAAGAGGCACAAAAAGCACAAGGATGAGGAACCTTTTGTGACTTATGTGCCTTTTTGTGGCTCCCTTTGCTTGACATCGTGGCTGAGCCGGCGTCATGGTATACCCACCGCTCGGGAGAAGAAGGAGATAATTATGATCACGAAGCGTATATGGTCGGGCGTCCTGGGACTGGTGTTCGCCCTCTCCATGACGATTCTCAGTTCGGCCGAAGCTCAGAATAAGGGGCAAGGTCAGCCAGACAAGAGCAAAGCCGCCGGCGGAAAGTTCACGTTCATCCCTCATGCCGACCTCGAAGCCTTGATGAAAACCAACGGAGACCATCCGGCCCGAGTGGTCGATATTGAGAAAAGCTACAATCTCGGTGCCTATCTCCTCCATTTCGATCCGAGGCCGCCGAATACGAACCTGGGCGGCTGGGCGCACAACGATATCTCCGAACTCTATTACGTGATCCGGGGCGCAGGGACGTTTCTGATCGGAGGGGAGCTGGAGAACCAGACGAAAGACGATCCCAACACCGATTCCGTCAAAACGGTTCGGGGGCCCAGCGTCAGCGGCAAGATCAAAGGCTATACCGCGCAGAAATATGTCCCCGGCGATATTATGATCATTCCTGTCGGTGTTCCACATCTTCCGGGATACGAGGTTACCGAAAAGACTGATATTGTCCGGGTCGTGATCGATCCTGAGAGAGCACTCAATTTGAAATGAATAAAAACACAAAAGAAGGGGGACCAATGCAACTACTCATCATTATTCTGCTTCTGCTGCCCGGTTCGCTGTTCGCTCAGGAACGCGGCGGGGGCGGACGTGGGGCGGCTCCACTGCCACCGCCGAAGAATCTGAAACTGCTGGATCCGAAAACCGAAATCCGATTCGTCATGCAGAGCTTCAACGAGGCTCTTGGTGTGCAGTGCACGCATTGTCACGTGCAAGGCGATTTCGCATCCGACGAGAATCCCAAGAAGGAAGTCGCGCGCAAGATGATCTCGATGGTGCGGCTGATCGACACCAGCTTTCCAAGCAGCGCCGGCGTTTTCCCGGATGGCTACCACGAAGTCGATTGTTCGACATGTCATCGCGGCAACGTGAAGCCGGAGACGGTGGCGCCCAGCAAGTTCTACAACCGGGGTAATTCATTGGGGAATCCTCCTCCAGCTCAAGTTCCCGGCGTCAGTTTGAAGTTGCTGCCTGTGGAGACGCATGTTCACGGTGCGGACTCGCTGATGGGCGAGTTCCGCGACGCGCTCAGGGTGGACTGCAACTATTGTCACGGCGGCGGAAAGCCCCAGGAGTGGGACCTGAATCCGCGCAAGGATATTGCGCGTAAGATGATCATGCTGGCGCGGCAGATCAATGCTCAATTTCCCGGCACAGGCGTTTTCCCGGTGGGTGAGCAGAAAGTCACGTGTTGGACCTGCCACCGAGGCGATCCACATCCGGTCAGCCTGGCCAACAAGGCGTATCCTCCGCCGCAGCCAAAGTAGCAGGCGGGGCTGAAAAAGCATATCCGTTCCGCTACTGCATTGGCGGTAACAGGGAAAATCACCCTCTCCTTCTGGGAGAGGGTAGGGTGAGGGTTCAAGATTCGACTCGACTTCTTTTGAGGCTTCGCCCTATCGGGCTCGCGCTTCGCGCGACCCTCACCCCGGCGCGCCAGCCCGCGGGCTGTCGTGCCGCCCTCTCCCAAGGACATGGGCCAATAGCTCTTGGTGTTGTACGCGTAGATGACGTGCCGTTCGCCGGGCTGCTTGAGCACGACGTCCCAGTTGATGGTCGTCTTGCCGGTCTTGACATCCATGTTGAAGATCAGGAAATTCGGATCGTCGCAGGGGAAAGGGATTCGCCCACAAGAACTGTCCCGATGTCCGGTCGAGCGCAAATATTCGTGCGGGGAAATTTTGAAATCTTATCGGCGTGATTATAACGCCGCCGTTCAGGTAAAATGCCGGCTAAACTGCGAGGTCAAATATGAGAATTGTACCCGTGATCTTGCTTTCGACAGCCATCCTCGCGCTGGTTTGCGCGCCTGTTTATGCCCAGTGGGTGAGGGTCCCTGCCGGCGGAATTCCGCGGGGACCCGATGGCAAGCCGAATCTTTCGGCGCCGGCGCCGCAAACAGCCGACGGGCACCCGGACCTGTCTGGGGTATGGGAAGCTGCGAATGGCGCCAAGTATGTGTTGAACGTTGCGGTGGATCTCAAGCCGGGCGACGTGTCCTTTCAGCCGTCGGCCAAGGCACTCCTCGATCAACGCCTGGACGGATCCCATTCGGGGGAGGATCCGATTGCCAACTGCCTGCCGCAAGGCGTGCCCCGGATCAATGCTTCGCCGCCACCCTGGAAGATCATCCAAAGACCGGATTTCATTGTCATTCTGTATGAATCCGCCAACATGTGGCGGCAGATCTTCCTGGATGGGCGCGCGTTGGGAACAGACTTTACTCCCGCCTGGCTGGGTTATTCCACCGGCAAGTGGGAAGGCGACACACTGGTCGTCGAGACAAAAGGTTTCAATGGAAAAACCTGGCTCGATCAGACAGGCAAGCCCACTTCGGAGGCGCTGCACGTTATAGAGCGTTTTCGGCGGAAGGACTTCGGGCATATGGATATTCAAATTACGATCGACGACCCGAAGGTCTATACGAAGCCCTGGACAGTCACCGAACCGGTACGGCTGGCGCCGAATACGGACGTGATGGAAAACGTTTGCGAAAACAATCTCGATCTGAAGCATCTGGGGCGGGGCAAGTATAATTGAGTGCCTCAATGAGAATTGAACAGTGAACAATGAACATTTCCCCCGGAAAATTGCCATTGTTCAATGTTCACTGTTCAATTGTCATTTGGTTAGAAGAATTTCGAGGAGCTGGCTTCACGCCGGTTCTCCGTCGCAAATCGTGAAGAAGAGGGTCCCGGCGCGCGATAGATTGTGACGTCATGCCGGATCACGGCGTCGAGCGCAGCCCCAATCCCAGCACCAATCCCCGCACCAATCCCCGCACCGAGACCCGTCATGGCGAGGCCGGGTCCTGCGCACTCACCGCAGCCGGCGGCAACCGCCAACACGGTAAATCCGAGACCGATTCCTGAGCCAATGATGACCCCCTTGATCAGGCCCAGATGATCGCCACGCCTTTGGGTGATCTGGCGAATCTGATCCGCCGGAAAGTCGCGCACAGTACGGTTCACGAACAGCCGCAACAAGGACGGGGACAATTCCGCAATTTTCCCTTTGCTGATCCGTCCACTGGAATCAAGAACGGTGATTTTGTCGCCTGGTTTCAGAAGCAGCAGACCCCGCTCGAACGAGTTAGCGGTCTCCTGCGGTGTCGAAAAACCTACCACTTTCGACACGTGCTCATAACCAAGCTTTGTCCAGTACATGTTCCTGGTGTCGGTGACGATGAAATAATCGTCTCCTGCCTCGCTAATCGTGCCTCGAATTTCTTGGGTGTTTCCCATGGTGATCTTTGTTTCTGTTTCACCTGCGGGAGTCTCTGTTACGCGCAAGCCCGTCGCGCCCGCTCGCACCGTGATTGTTGCCTCCTGACCCGCAGGGACTGTTGCTATCTGTCGTTTTATTCGCTCATTTCTTAGTGTTTCTTGCTCTCCCGGTTGAGCAGCCACAGGGAATGCGACAAAACATTGAAGAATTACAACCGTCAGGGCCAGTGTTAAGTGTTTCTTGAATATCATTTTCTTCTCCTTTTCGCGCCTTATCTATTGAGTAATGCGCGAAAGGAATGGAAAAACTGTATGATTCTCGAAAATGATGCTTCCTTTAAATCCGCCGCCCGTGAGCAGGACAGCCTGCTGACGCCGCTGGAAAAGAAGGCTCTTCTGTGGCTGGCGCACCGGATGCCGGTCTGGGTCAGTCCCGATCATCTGACCGTGCTCGGACTTCTGGGAACGACCCTGGCGGGAGTCTGCTATTACGCCGCTCGCTGGTGTCCTCTCGCGGTGCTGGGTTCCATCTTGTTTCTTTTCATCAACTGGTTCGGAGACAGCCTGGATGGGACTCTCGCGCGCGTACGCCAACGGCAGCGGCCCCGATACGGTCACGTCACCGAAGCCCGCCACGGACCCTACAACGTTATACGAAGCGGGCAGGAGACCGTCAACGAGGTAGAACCCCTTTTCGTCTGTCACGGTCTGCCGCACAGCCTCGGTCTGCGGATTGAGGACACGCACGGCCGCTCCGCCCATGATGGCGCCCGAGGAATCGTAAGCCACGCCGCTGATTCGGCCCCGATCAGACTGTGCCTTGAGAAGACAGGGCGCCTGGAAAAGACATGTCAGGACAAACAGAGCAGGGAAAACCTTTTTGATTAATATATGCACTACCGTACCTCCCCTTGAAATCGGACCTGCAGATCTCATTTGACGTCACCAGGCCGGATGGCTCGAGAACGGGTCTCGGCGACCTCAGTATGAGTTTCTTCATGTCACCCGCGAAACCCGGAAAGCTAATCTGAGGTGTCGGACCTGCCTTTTTGATTCCGACAGCTACTCCAAGTGTGCTCGGCACAGGCAAGTGGAGTGCGGGCCCCACGGTTGTTGCGCTGGTGCAACCTGAGCACTGGACGATCGGGGTGCTGGCAAACAATGTATGGTCGTTTGCCGGACAGGACTCGCGCTCAGCCGTCAATGCGTTCTTGATGCAACCTTTCATCAACTACAATTTGGCAAAGGGCTGGTACATCACCCAGCTCGCCGATCATCACGTCTAATTGGAAACTGCCCACCTCGTCCGTACCGAGCGGCTAGGCAGTTGGGTGAAATACCGAATCGCAGCGCTATCTCCGTCATTGAATATCCTTGAAACCTCAAATTCGAGATACGGCGTGTTTCTTCGTCCACAAAAGGGCGCCCATAGTGAGAGCGCCCGAATTTGGAATGAGTAGATCCGCTCAAACTCCGCATTTCGGAGAAACCGACTCAGGCCGCAGCTTCGAATTCGTCTTTCAGTTTTCGCTCCTGTTCCCTCGTAAGATTGGTGGAGATGATCTCGAACGGGGGCAGTGCCTTGAAAGCCGCTGCCACCCGGTCGGTTGTCGTCTCACCAACCAAAAGGAATAGGGCGGACTTTCCTTTGGTGATTTTCTGACGAACCTGGTCGATGAACTCATTGCTGATGCCGTAGTGAGCAAAATGACCGGCCATGGCTCCAAATGCCGCTCCGACAGCCATACCGAGGACAGGAACAAAGAAGAGTATCCCAAACAACATGCCCCAGAACGCGCCATCCAGGGCGCCTACCTTGGTCAGATTGCCCAGATGACGAGTCTTCGGCTTGCTTTTACCTTGCGGCCAGATCACTGTCGCCGCATCCAGGACCTCAGTCAACTGTTGCTTCTGAAGTTTCTCCGTGAGCGTCAGACCTTGCTGTGCCCCATCGGGTGTTTCAAACTTGAGAACCACGAGTGATGCCATTGCTAAATCTCCCTTAGTTGCATTTTTCGAAATTGATGCGCTGGTAACTGCTGCATAAGCGCACAAACCTGGACCTTTCGACAATTTACGAGCCAATGAACGATCCGGCTATCCGTAATAGTCCGTAGTGGACGTATGCTTTTTTCGAAAGGGAAGGGTCCGTCGTGCAGGCGAACATGGATCTCTCGCAGGGCCCCTGGTCCTTCCGCGGCAAGGTTTCCTTTTGTTACAGACTGGAAAAGTGTTCACACGGAATCGTCGAAGGGATAAACTTTTCAAACAACATGCCGCAAGTATCCGGCGGCCATCTGCGGGGTGTTCCGGACTGTGGCGAGATCACATAAATGCGTTCATGCATTCATATAGTCTTGAAGCTTCACCTGCCGCTGAAAGGTGCCCACTTCGCCCTTGGTGTTGATATGAGGGTTGCTTCTCCGGCTAGAGGCGCGTAATAACCTTGCTTGGTACGGACTTTAACTTTGGGAACAGTCTTCGAAGGGTTGACGCGGACGATAACTTTTCGCCAGGAATCGTCCAGCTTTTGGTTGCTAGGCTTGTATCCGATCGTGTACTGGTTTCGTAATTCCCAAGCGATTCTTTTGCAGATTTTTTCGCTTGCTCTCGACCGTCGGAAGGAAAATACTCGCGGCTGGATCTCGAGGCTAAATTTTGGATTGAGGTTTGCCAGCCGCCCGGAGCCGTCGGTAAGCGAACGCCCTGCAGAGGGTGTCGGGTGGTTGGCCTCGGCAGGAAGTTCGTGCGTGACTTTCAATTTGCCTTAGTGTTCGGCAAGTTACCGACTATTGCCGGTTCTTTGGCTGTTCCCTTTTAGGAGAGATCAACATGATAAAGGAAAACATCACAGCCCTGGTAGAAGAACTCAATGACAAGCGGCCTGACACGGTTCCAGCGACGCTGGTACCAACACCAACAGCCGAGTATCGGGCCATCCGAAAGCTCATGCGATCTGCCGTAGCGACGGCACTGCCGCCTCAGCCAGTGCCGGGCATACCTATTCCCGCGATTACATTGACCGGGCCGCGCGTGCTTATTTGGAAGCAAGATCCGACTGTAGGTGAGATTGGGATTCGCAAAGCTTTTCTGCCAGGCTTGGTTTCGACGGGTCCAAAGGATGCCCGGATAGATGTCGCGATCCAGGGAATGCCGCCAATTACCGCGAACGCTTTGGGCGACTTCATTCAAGTTCCCCTGACGAATGAGTTCGACGCAGTCCACACCTTCGCTATCGTCCGCGAAACGCTAACTCTGCACCAACGCGCGTTGGCGGCGGGTGGTGTTCCGGCGCCCATTCCGTGGCAATGGAACGGGCCGGGAAACACGGACCCGATTCGCGTGTTCCCTCACCAGTCGCAGATGATGAATGCCTTCTACCAACGAACCTCGAAGTCACTGTCGTTTGGTTTCTTTGCGAAGCCGGGTGCTCCCCCCAATGCCCCGTTGATTTTCACGTGCCGATCGCTCGACATCGTATCGCATGAGACTGGACATGCCATTCTCGATGGGCTTAAGCCGTCATGGATCACATCAGGGAATACCCCTCAGACGGGGGCGCTGCACGAGGCTTTCGGCGACCTCACCGCAATATTTCTGGGTCTTTCTCAATTCGACCAGGTCGAAGCGATCATCGCACAGACCAAAGCGAACCTCCATGACAAGACGTTTTTGTCTGACCTGGCGGAGGAGTTTGGTCTGGCATTGGGGCGGCCCAACGGTTTGAGGAATGCGGACAACGATTTGAAGCTCAGCCAGGTCAGCAATGAGGTTCACGCCTTATCCCAGGTTTTCACTGGCGCTATTTATGATGTTTTGGCCGATATCTTCAGCTTCGAACGCCGGCCGGCGGTGCGTGATGACGCCGTCGTACTTCATGACAGCGCGGCTTATCTCCATAGCCTTCTGCTACGCGCGATTATTCAGGCGCCCGGGCAAAATGCGACGTTCGCCGACGTCGCCAATAAGATGTTGGTGATTGCTAACCAGGACGGCAAACCTATCAACTATCGGAATTTTATCCGGAACCGGTTTACAGTACGTGAAGTAGTGGTGTCACCTGTTCCCTTGACGCAGGATCATCAAGCCGGTATCGAGTTGCAAGTTGCTCCTTACGCGTTCCACAATGCTCCCCAGAATCGTCTCGGCTGCTGCGGTACGATGACGCTTGCGGAAAACAACGGTGTCGACGAGAAAATCTCGGAGGAGCTTGAGGAGTTCCGCAGTTCACTCGAGAAAGAACTGGAAGCACGAAAGAAAGGCGCACGCGACAAATCTAAGGTGTAGTCCCACGAATTCAATCTGAGCTGCTGGAGCGGGGATCGATGATCCCCGCTCCAGGCCTATGCTGAGGGAAGCAACAATGCATATCTCGATTATGAAAACGGGTGGATATGCAGGCCTAAGCGAAGAGATCGTGAATCTCGATACATCACTTCTTGAACCTGGCGCGGCTCGCGCTGTGGAGCAAGCGATCGAAAACAGCGGTTTTTACAAACTATCGGGGGGCCCGATTGATAGTGGAGTAGGGGCGGATCCGTTCAAATACGAAATCACCATCACGGATGGCGATCAACGGCACAGCTTAACCTTCTCGGATTATGGACAACCCGTAACTGCTCCACTCATGGACCTGATCGGCAAATTAACTGCGATCGCTCGGTCACAGTAAGATTACGAATTGGATTAAAAACCGGATAGTTCCAGAGCCCATGCAATCTCTCTCTGCCGCTCGTCTCTGGGCACTCGCTCCTGCCTGGCAATATCGATTACATGACGCAAGAGGAGTTCGACGATTGGATTAAGACTGCATTCCACGACATTCCCTTCTCGTATGCTGGTTCGAAAAAGCCTGGCGCAATCGCGCTTGAGAACTCGCGCGTGAATCTCTTCTAACGCCTCGTCGAGTTCTGCGTCTTCAAGAGCGGAGAAGGCAGCCAGGGCGAGTTCCCGTATGTTTCCTTGACCCTGCATCTCTTACCTCTTCGGACACCGTTGACATCCTATCCATACACGTTTACATGCATTCCATATGCCATGGCTATGGTACGGAGGTCTAAGATTGATGAAAAGAATTGGCGTTATTGCGTGTCCTTTCGGCAGGCGCCGGTGTTCCGCTTTCTCAAACCCTAATTGACCGCCCTTATTTTGTTGATTGAGCTGCTGCGCTAACTCCTTCACATGCTTGTCCAGACCAGGCTTCAGCCGCGGCAGTGGTTTGTTCCGTATGGTGCGTGACGGCCCGAAGCCGCTGGTCGGCTGTGCTTCAGGCATACTTCATCTGCTCGCCGACCGGTCGGGTGTAGCGTAAGTAGTGATGGTGCTCGATCAGACCATTGAACAACGCCTCTTCCGAAGCGTAGGAGAATCGAACGCGGTTTTTCTATGGGGCTATGGGCAGAGATCCGGGAACCGGCAGAGATCCGAACCGGATTTCGGGTATCCTGAAGAGCAATTGTCCGGGCTGCACAGAACCCCTCAGGCGAGCCGGGCCTTCCGAGACTGCTTCTGCATCAATGGTGATCTGGACGATGTCGCCGGCGAGGATTCCGCCTCTTCAAGCGATGCACTCCAACTCAAGTTATTCGTGTGTGGATCTCAACACCAAGAAAGGCGCCGTTTCGCAAA
>Ga0209058_1001512_pt1 | contig 19817 bp, 14 predicted proteins | sample GraSoiAngelo_147_FD_185904 | JGI IMG/M metagenome (GOLD analysis project Ga0209058, IMG submission 185904) | Grasslands soil microbial communities from the Angelo Coastal Reserve, California, USA - 14_1009_05_40cm (SPAdes) (version 2) | ecosystem: Environmental > Terrestrial > Soil > Grasslands ... | reverse complement strand
TCCGGCGTTTCCGTACAGGTTTGTGGACCCCAACGTGTTCCTGGAAGCGCATCAGGCACCGGTGCGGCTGCCTCGAGGGGTTCGGTACTAGGCCCGATAGCGCCCTTTGCCGGCACTCGGCGCATTGGGGCGCTTTTGATGCGTTCCTTTGCCGGCAGGGGGCGCTATGCCGAGCATGGCGCGGACCTGGTTGACGACGGCTTCGGGGTTATGGAGCACGTCGGCGGCCGTGAAGCGCAACACACGAACACCCGCACTCAGCAAGAGGTTCTGGCGCCGGTTGTCTTCGGCAAGAGTCGTCCGGTGGACGGCACCGTCGTATTCGATGCCCAATCGCTGCGCTCGGTAGTAGAGGTCCGGTCGGCCGATGGGCCGTCCGTCTGCGTCGCGAATCAGCACCTGCAGCTCGGGTCGCGGGAGCCCCGCGAGCACCAGCAACATCCGCAGCCTTGACTCCATCGGCGATTCGGCGCCCGGCTCGGCCAGGCCGATCACGCGTCTCAGTGATCGAATCCCAGGACGTGGAGAGTTTGACTCCGCCCAGTCGCGGAGCTGCTCCAGTCGGATGCGGCGCGAATGTAGAGCTGCGTCAGTGACGACGACCGCTTCAGTCAGGCTGAGGCGGGAGGACAGGTCGGCGAGCGTGCGCGCCAAAGAGGTCGCAGTCACGCCGCGCACCCGAACGATGTCTCCCGCTGAGATGGCCGAGCGACGCAACGAGATACCGGCACGGGACGAAATCCCCTGGTTCACCGGGACGGTCACCTCGATCGGGTCGCACGGCGCGACGTCGATTCCGTGCAGCCACGCGGCGGTCAGTCCGGAGAATGCGTAGCCGGAAGGCAGGCGTCTTGACGCGGCTTCCAACTGAAGCATCGGGTCGGAGCGAAGCTCCTTCCAGACGTACGTGGCGCGGCCAATGCGTCTCCAGGTCGCGCCACGTAGGTGTCCCTTGCTCAGACCGAGGGTTCGGGCCTCATCCAGCGTGAACGGTCGGTGGGTGAGCTGCGGGGGGATCAGGGGCTTAGGGGCCATGGCCGAGAGCATCCGCTGCCACCGGCCTTTTGACAACGCTGCCCGTTAAGAAGTCAGGGGCAGCTTACGCTCAGAGCTCGGGCGTCGATCAGCAACTGACCAGCCGTCGCGGTTGCGAGCCCGTTAAGGCGTCAGGGGCAGTTCGCCTGCAGATACTCCGCCTCGCTGACCAGCCGGCTCGCCGTCGCGACCGGGATCGACTTGCCTCGCTGCGCGTTCACATCGTCGATGAACTGCTGGTAGATGTTCGCGGCGGTCTTGCACTGGCCCCTGTCCTGGGCCGCCTGAGCGTCGCTCAGGTCTGAGAGCAGTGTCTTTACGACCCCGGCCTTTGTGATGCCACCCGAAACCACGTCCGCTTTGGTGCCGTCGGGGGTCACCGTCACGTGCGGCTCGAAGTACATCGATTCGAGCTGGGGCGTCGTCAGGTTCGCGCTGGGCGTGATGGTGGCCGTCAGATCGTTGATCGCCACGACCTCGTCCAGAGGGTTGGAGAAATCGAAGACGTTCAGGTGCACGTAGACGGTGTTGGTGGACGGGTCGACCGCCCCGGCGAAGAAGAACAGAGCCCCTGGATTGGTGTTGAAGTTGACGATCGGGATCTGGGCGCCCGTTCCTGGGTCCACGCTGTACAGGTTCTGGTTGTCGGCCGCCAGGAGCAGACCGGCTGAGGGGTCGTACATCAAGAACCCGAGCCGGCCCGGGTTGAGCGGGCTCGCGGTGGTGGCGCCGGTCAAGGTGTCGATGGTCAGCACCTGGTGCGTGAAGTCGAAGGTCTCGAACGAGAAGAACGACCGCCCGACGTAGATGCGGTTGGCGCCCGGCACCACAGCCAGCGAGCTCGTGTCGGCGCGGCTCGCGAGTGGTGCGATCAGGGTCGACTTGCCTGTGTCCGGGTCCAGCTGCAGGACGCCCTGAAAACCGAGGCCGAACAGCGTGCCGGTCGACGGGTCGAAAACGATCTCACCCGGCGGGGAGGCAAGACCGGTCGTGGTGAACGCGCCGTTGACGGAGTTGATGGTCAACAGTTCCTGCGTTACCTGGATGGTCGACGGCGGGATGAAGACCGTGTTCGACCTCATCGCGTAGATCCGGTGCGCGATCGGGTCGCCGGTGATGCTGACCAGCTGGCCCTGCTTGGGTCCTGCGAGGTCCTCGATGTCGGTGACCGCGCCGCTGGCCGGGTCGATCGTCGACAGGACGCTCTGCCCGAATCCGGTGATCCCGAACAGCGTCCCGGTGCTCGCGTCGGCCGAAGCCGGCGAGGCTTGGGCCATGAGAACGGCGGCCGGAACTACCAACACGAGAAGCTTCTTAAGCATTTCACCTCCCTCCCCTGACGGCGGTCCGCGTGCGGGAAGCTTAAGGGCGGTCGCTTAGCGAATCAAGTGATGCCTCACTCGTCGTAGGCCAGGTTCGGGCGCAGCCACCGCTCGGCCTCGGCCGCGGTCATCCCCTTCCGCCGCGCGTAGTCCTCGACCTGGTCCCGTCCGACCTTGCCGACCATGAAGTAGCGCGACTGCGGGTGGGCGAAGTAAAGCCCCGCGACCGCCGCGGTCGGCGTCATCGCCCCGCTCTCGGTCAGCTCCATGCCGATCGAGCGCGCGTCGAGCAGGTCGAACAGCGTCTGCTTCTCGGAGTGGTCGGGGCAGGCCGGGTAGCCGAATGCCGGTCGGATGCCGCGGTACTTCTCGCCGATCAGCTCCTCGTTCGACAGCCTGGGGCCGGTCTCGTACCACGACCGGCGCACCTGCTCGTGCAGGTACTCGGCGAACGCCTCCGCGAGGCGATCGGCCAGGGCCTTGACCATGATCGCCCGGTAGTCGTCGTGCTCGGCCGTGAAACGCGCCGCCAGCTCGTCGACGCCCAGGCCCGCGGTCACCGCAAACGCGCCCAGGTGGTCGCCGGACGGGGAGATGAAGTCCGCCAGCGAAAGGTACGGCTTGTCGTCGCCGTGGTCAACCTGCTGCCGCAGCATCGGGAACCGCACGCCGTTCGCCAGAGCGATGTCGTCGCCGTCCGCGACCGCGGGCCAGAAGCCGTAGACGCCGCGCGCGCGCAGCCAGCCGTTGGCCTGGATCTCGTCCAGCAGCTCCTGCGCGTGGCCGAACAGCTCGCGCGCGGCCGCGCCGTGGGACGGGTTGTCCAGGATCGCGGGGTACTTCCCTTTCAGCTCCCAGGCGTGGAAGAAGAACGTCCAGTCGACGTACGCGCGCAGCTCGGCGAGCGATGGTTCGATCACCTTCCTGCCGGTGAAAGGGGGCGCCGGCAGCTCGCCGAAGGGCAGGCGCAGCCGTTTCGTCCGCGCGTCCTCCAGCGACAGCAGCGGGCGGCGCGAGGTCGAGTGCTGCGCGCGCAGCTTCTCCTGCAGGGCGAAGTTGTCGCGCTCGAACCCATCGCGGCGGCCGTCGTCCAGCAGGTCGGACACGACGCCGATCACCCGCGACGCGTCGAGCACGTGCACCGTCGTGCCGTCGTAGGCCGGCGCGATGCGCACCGCGGTGTGCTGCTTCGAGGTCGTCGCGCCGCCGATCAGCAGCGGAATGCGGAAGTCGCGCCGCGTCATCTCCTTGGCCACGACCACCATCTCGTCGAGCGATGGTGTGATCAGCCCAGACAGCCCGACCACGTCCGCGCCCAGCTCGATGGCGGTGTCGAGGATCTTCTCCGCCGGCACCATCACGCCGAGGTCGTGCACCTCGTAGTTGTTGCACGCGAGGACGACCCCGACGATGTTCTTGCCGATGTCGTGCACGTCGCCCTTGACGGTCGCGAGCACCAGCTTGCCGCGGACGCGCTGCGACCCGGTCGCCTCCTTCTCCGCCTCCATGAACGGCTCCAGGTAGGCGACCGCGCGCTTCATCGCCCGCGCGCTCTTCACCACCTGGGGGAGGAACATCTTGCCCGCGCCAAACAGGTCGCCGACGACCTTCATCCCGTCCATGAGCGGACCCTCGATGACGAGCAGCGGCTTGCCGAACTTGAGGCGCGCCTCCTCCGCGTCCTTCTCTATGTGCTCGACCTCGCCGTGCAGGACGGCGTGCTTGAGGCGCTCCTCGACCGAGCCTTCGCGCCACGACATGTCGACCTCTCGCTTAGAGCCTTCGCCCGAGACCGACTTCGCGAACTCGACCAGGCGCTCGGTCGCGTCGGGACGGCGGTCGAAGATGACGTCCTCGACCATCTCCAGCAGGTCCTTGGGGATGTCTTCGTAGACGACGAGCTGGCCCGCGTTGACGATGCCCATGTCGAGCCCAGCCCGGATCGCGTGGTAGAGGAACGCGGAGTGGATCGCCTCGCGCACGCGGTCGTTGCCCCGGAACGAGAAAGAAAGGTTGGACACCCCGCCGGAAACGTGGACCCTCGGGAAGCGCTTCTTGATCTCGCGGGTCGCGTCGATGAAATTCTTTGCGTAGGCGGCGTGCTCCTCGATTCCGGTGGCGATGGGGAGGATGTTCGGGTCGAAGATGATGTCCTCGGGCTCAAAACCTGCCTTCTCGGTGAGGAGGTCATACGCTCGGCTGCAGATATCCACCTTGCGCTCGAACGTGTCCGCCTGGCCAACCTCGTCGAAAGCCATCACGACAGCGGCCGCTCCGTACTTCCGCACCAGCCGCGCCTGCTCGAGGAACGACTCTTCGCCTCCTTTCAGGCTGATCGAGTTCGCGACTCCCTTCCCTTGCAGGCACTTGAGGCCCGCCTCGAGGACGGTCGGCTTGGAGCTGTCGACCATCACCGGGATGCGGGCGATCTCGGGCTCGGTCGCGATCAGGTTGAGGAAGCGGACCATGGCGCTCTCCGAGTCGAGGAGGTCCGCGTCCATGTTCACATCGAGCAGGTTGGCGCCGCCACGTACCTGGTCGAGGGCGACCTGGACCGCGCCGGTGTAGTCGCCGGACTCGATCAGGCGCCGGAAGCGCTGCGAGCCGGTGACGTTGGTGCGCTCGCCGACGACCACAAAGCCCGAGTCGGGGCCGATCTCGAAAGGCTCGAGGCCGCTGAAACGTGTGCGCGCCATGCGGCCGGGGATCTGGCGGCGCGGGACCTCGGCGATGGCGGCCTTGATCTGGCGGATGTGCTCCGGGCCGGTGCCGCAGCAGCCGCCGGCGGCGTTGAGGAACCCGGCCTCGGCGAACTCCTTGAGCAGGCTGCTCGTGGTCGGCGGCTGCTCGTCGTAGCCGCCGAACGCGTTGGGCAGCCCGGCGTTGGGGTAGCAGATCACGTAGACGGGTGCGATCCGTGACATCGCCTCGACGTACGGCCGCATCTCGGTGGCGCCCAGCGAGCAGTTGACGCCGGCCGCGAAAGGCTGCGCGTGCTCTACCGACGTCCAGAACGCCTCCACGGTCTGGCCCGAGAGGTTGCGGCCGCTGCGGTCGACGATCGTCACCGAGACGAAGAGCGGGATCTCCGGCGCGACCTCTTTGACCGCGGCGATCGCGGCCTTGCCGTTGAGGGTGTCGAACACCGTCTCGATGAGGAGGATGTCGACGCCGCCCTCCTTCAGCGCCCGGACGGCCTCCGCGTAGCCATCACGCAGCTGGTCGAAGGTCACCTCCCGGTAGGAGGGGTCGTCGACGCGGGGCGAAAGCGAGAGGGTGACGTTGGTCGGACCCAACGAGCCGGCGACGAACCTGTCCTCGTATCGGTCGGCGGCCCGACGCGCCAGACGCGCGCCCTCGAGGTTCATCTCGTAGACGAAGTCCTCCAGCCCGTAGTCGGCCTGGGAGACGCGCGTGGCGGTGAACGTGTTCGTGGTGATGATGTCGGCGCCGGCCTCGATGTAGTCGCGGTGCACCTGGGTCACGAGCTCGGGCTGAGTGAGGCAGAGCACGTCGCTGTTGTTGCGCAGCGGCTTGGGGTGGTTGCGGAAGCGCTCGCCGCGGAACTGGGCGTCGCTCAGGCCCTTGTGCTGGAGCATGACGCCCATCGACCCGTCGAAGATCGCGATCCGCTGCTGAAAAAGCCGGTCGAGGCGCTCTCGAACGGACGTTGCCACCGCCATGGTGACAACTAAGCCTACGCGAGGCCCCTCTTGCGTCAGTCGGGGACCGGACTCCACACCTGGAAACGGCCGTCGTCGTAGATCAAGCTGCGGCCGCTCGAGGCCAGGGCGGCGAGCTCGCGCTGCCGCCTGGAGACGTCGGTGGGGCCGCCGAGATACGCCTGGCGGTCGATGACCACGTAACTGCTCGCGTCGAGCCTGTCGGGGAAGTCGTTGATCTGGTGGCGGTTTGCGAGCCACACATCGAGGGCGCTGTCGGCGTTGACGGGGGCGTCGGACGGGATGACGGCCGTCGCCTGCGCCAGCTGGGCCACCACGTTCGGGCGCGTGTAGACGGAGTCGGGCGCGCGCAGCGACGGCGGGACGCTTCCGGTGAGGTAGGCGATCACCAGCGCGGGGGCGATCGGAAACAGAGCTAGCGCCGGCGACAAGGGCCGGCGCTGCAGCCACCAGCGCCCGCCGACCGCGGCGGCCGCGAGCAGCGGAAAGAGCAGCGGCAACACGTAGTGCAGGTGAAGGAGGTTCTGGGGCGCGTGCTCGCTGAGCACGGCGGCGAGGTAGGGCGGGATCGCCAGGAGCGACCACCGCGGCGCCAGGAGCGGCAGGGCCCCGAGCGAGGCGATGACGCCCGCGACCATGAGCAGCGCCTCCGGGCGGGCAACCGCGGACAGGACGGCGACCGGCGTGACCGGCATGTCGGGGTTCAGGCCGACGAGCCAGCCGTAGTAGGAGAGGTCCGTGTAGCCGGAGTCGCGGAAGTAAGGCTGCACGAGGCCCGTGCCGACGAGCAACCATCCGCCGGCGAGGTAGAGGAGGAATCGCCAGTGCTTGCTCACGCTGGGCGCTCCGTACGACCGCATCAACAGCGCGAGCACGGCGACCGTGTAGACCTGGTCCTCCTTGCAAGCGAGGCTGAGCACGCAGAGCGTCCACATCGCGATCCGCCGGCCACGCAGGCCCGCCCAGGCCGCGAGCAGGGCGAAGGGGAGGGCCAGGTTCTCAGGGTGGAAGAAGTCGCCGGCCGCCTCCTGGATGGCGGCCCAGAAAGGGATTGGCGCAGCCAGCGCGACGGCCAGCCACGGCGAGGCGGGCCGGTCGGCGGGCAGCATCGCCCGGAGGAAGAAGTAGGCGGCGGGGCCGGTCGCGGCCAGACCGGCGGAGCCGAGGATGAGGAGCACGATCGGGCTCGGCCAGAGCCTCTCCACGGCCGCGACTGGAATGAGGATGGGCTCGAGGTGGATGCCGAGGAGATCCGCGCGCGCAAAGCTCGAGTAGAACCCGTGGCCGCGCGAGACGTTCCACACGACCTGCTGCTGATAAGCGAGGTCCCAGGCGAGCGCGGTCATGCCGTAGGCGCGCTGGAGCTCGGCGTACAGGATCCAGCCAAAGGAAGCCGCCGCACCCAAGAAAGGCACCGCCGGGAAAGCCCACCACGCCTCCGTCGCGACCCGGTCGGGCCGCACGCCCTCCACGTGCAGTGCCTCGGCTGACATCCGCGTCCGGAGCTTAGCTGCATAATCCGGGCGATGGCCCGCCACGCCCGGGCGATGGCCCGCCACGCGGCCACCGAGACTCCGCACGTCTCGGTCATCGTCCTCGTCTACAACGAGGTCGACAGCGTCGAGCCACTGCACCGCGAGCTGATGGGTGTGCTCGACGCGATCGGCACCTCTTTCGAGGTCCTGTACATCGACGATGGGAGCCGCGACGGCAGCAACGAGAAGCTGGGCCAGATCGCGGCGCGCGACGAGCGTGTGCGCGTCGTCAGCTTTCGCCGCAACTTCGGCCGGACGGCCGCGGTGCAGGCGGGGATCGATCACAGCCGGGGCGCGGTGCTCGTCTTCTTCGACGGCGACATGCAGAACGACCCGCACGACATCCCTCACCTGCTCGAGAAGATGGACGAGGGCTACGACGTCGCCAGCGGCTGGCGTCGAGCCAGGGCGGCGTCGCGGTCGCGTGCGCTTTTGTCGAGCATCGCGAACGGCGTGATGGCTCGGCTGACCGGGGTCGGCGTCAGCGATTTCGGCTGCACGCTGAAGGCGTTTCGACGTGAGGTGATCGAAGGCGTGAGGCTTGATGGCGAGATGCGCCGGCTGCTGCCGCTCTACGCCGCCGAGGCCGGCGCGCGCATCACGGAGCTCCCGGTCAACCACCGGCCGCGCACGTACGGAAAATCGAAGTACTCGCTGGCCGCCAGCTCGAGGGTTCTTCTGGACCTCGTGGCGGTCAAGCTGGTGGGCGGCTCGCCCCGACCGGTGTACTCGCTGGGGGTCGCTGCCGCCGGCGCGTGGTTGCTCGCCCTCGCGGCCGGGGTGGTCGTGGCCGTGCAGAGGGTGGTGCCGCCTTACGTGCACGTGCACGCCAACCTGCTGGTCGTCGCGGCCGTGGGGTTGGCGATCATCGGGGTCCAGCTCTTTCTCGCCGCGCTGACGATCCAGCGCTCGGAACCGACGTACGTGGTGCGTGAGGTCATCGCCCGCCCTCCGCACCGCCAGCCCGGGCCGATGGAGAGGACCGCCGGCCGGGCCACCCTCCGTTAGTCGCGACTATCCAGACATTTCTCAAGCCAGAACCTGCGTTAGTCGCGACTATCGCGCGTTCCCGAGCGCGGAATGGGTGGATAGTCGCGACTATCCGTGGTCTTTCGCCCCCTCACCCCGACTCTCTCCCCTGACGGGGAGAGGGAGTTTGGCCCCTCACCCCGACTCTCTCCCCTGACGGGGAGAGGGAGTTTGGCCCCTCACCCCGACCCTCTCCCCTGACGGGGAGAGGGAGTTCTGGCCCCGGGTGAGGGCCGTTGATCTACATACGACTCTTAACAGTTCCTTAAGAGGCGATCGAAAAGGTTCGGAGTAGCGTTGTCGAACCGCTGGGGTTGGGGTTTAGATCCAGCGTTTTTTGGAGGGTAGGGAAGCAAGTGAAGAGGGTGGTGGTGGCCGCCGCACTGGCGGCAGGGATCCTGTTGTGCTCGCCCACGTCTGCCGGCGCTTGGGCCACGTACTGCGACTGGGACCCGCTGGTCCTGATCGTGACGCCCGGCGGACACGTCGTCCCGGTCTACGACAGCGTCTGGACGGCCTCGCCCCTCTCCCTCGGGCTGCCCCTGGAGAGCTACACGGCGACCCGCGTCTACGATCCCGCGGGCCATCCCCAGACGGCGGTCGACATGAAGATCTACACGCCGACCGGTCTGCTGCTCCGCTACAAGGTGCATGACATGGTGACCAGCGGCCTGTTGGGCTCGGGCACCGTCTATGCCCAGGCCGACGGCTGGAGCGGCCAGTCCGTCCACCTCAGGTTCACCCTCTCCACGCCCTAGGCGAAATGGCACCGCGCCGGCGCTCCGAGCTGTACCGGCTGGGCGTCGGCGCGGTCGCGCTCGCGATCTTCGTCACCACGCTCGGCCGGCTTCAGGCCGGCGGCCTGGACTGGTGGCTGGTGGCGTCGCTGTCCGCGACGGGCCTGCTGGCGCTCGAGTTCCCCCTTCACATCAGCCTCAGCGTGAAGGTCAGCGTCGCCAGCGCGGTCTTCTTCGCCGCCGTGCTGCTGCTCCCGGTGGCGCAGGCGGCTGCGCTGGTCGGCGCGCTGCAGGCGCTGGACATCTCCGTCGCCGCAGTGCGCAAGATCCGGCGCACGCGTGAGCGGCCGCCGGTGCATGCGGTCGCGATCAACCTCCTCTTCAACGGCGGCCAGGCGTACCTGTCCGCCCTTCTAGGCGGGCTGCTGCTCCAGTTCGCCGGCGTCTCCGCCCGCACGGGGCTGGCCGGCGCCGAGGGCGCGCTCGCCCTGGTCGCCGCGGCGGTCGTGATGTACGGGGTCAACATCTTCCTCGTCTCGCTTGCGGTCGCCCTCGCCACCTCGCGCAGCCCGTTCCCGCTGTTCCTCAACACCCAGCGGCTCGTCTACGTCCAGTTCGCGAGCCTCTACCTGCTCGGCGCGGTCGCAGCCTTCGCCTCCGCGCGGTTCTCCTGGCTGCCGTTGCTTGCGATCGTGCCCGCCACTCTCGTCTACCACTCGCTGCGGCAGCGGGTCGAGATGCGGCGCGACGCCATGCGCGCGATGGAGCGGATGGCCGACGAGGTCGACCGCCGCGATCCTTACACGTTCAACCACTCGCAGCGCGTCGCCGTCTACACGCACGCGATCGCGCGCAAGCTCGGATTCAGCCCGGCTGAGGTGGATCTCCTCGAGCTGGCGGCGAAGGTGCACGACATCGGCAAGATCCGAGTCCCGGACTCGATCCTGCTCAAGCCCGCCGCCCTGACGCCGGCCGAGCGGCGTGTGATGGAGACCCACCCGCGGCTCGGCTACGACATCCTCCGCCCGCTCTCCGACTACCACAAGGTGCTCGACCTGGTGCTCACCCACCACGAGCGCTACGACGGGCGCGGCTACCCGAACGGCACCGTCGGCCGGCGCCTGCTTCTGATCGCCCAGGTCATCCCGGTCGCCGACTCGCTGGACGCGATGACCACCGCGCGGGCGTACCGCGGCCCCAAGCCATGGGCGTCGGCGATGGAGGAGCTTCGCCGCGGCGCGGGCACCCAATGGAATCCGCAGGTGGTGGAGGCGGCGGTCGCGGTGCTGTCGCAGGTGCAGCCGGCGCCCGCCGCCGTCTCGACCGCCGCGGTCGCTTCGGCCTAGGCCTTCACCGGCGCAAAGCGGACCTCGTGCCGCGCGCCGGGCGCGAGGAAGTCGAGCAGGCGGAGGCTCTCCTCCTCGACGCGGTTCGCAGCAGGATTGGGCAGCGCCTTCTCAAACGGCGTGACGACCATCGCGACGCCCTCACCGCTCGTCACCGGGATCCATGCTCCGCGCACGAAACCGTCGACCAGCACCGAGCCCTTCATGATTCCGCTGCTGCTGAACAGGCCGACATGGCGTCCCTGCGGAAGGATGCGGGTCCGGTCGGCGTGCGCCAGCAGGATGTTGTCGTAGTCGGGCAGGAGGCGGACGGGCGCCTCGACATCGGCCGAAGGCCGCGGCGCCCTTGGAAGGTCGAACAGCTCCCGTCCGTGCGTGTCGCGGAACGCGCGCAGCTTCGGCCGTAGGCGCTCGAAGACCGGCTTCGTCCCCAGGCCAGACCAGGCGCGCATGTCGGCGGGCGAGGCCGGGCCGAAGGCGGCGAGGTAGCGGAGCACGAAGTCCTCGTCGCGGAAGGCGGGGCCGGGCTCCCGGCCGAGCCACGCGTCGAAAGTGGTCAGCGCGACCGGTCCCTTACCTCGCCACGCGCCACGCGGCGTGGTGAAGACGAGCGGCACCATGTAGCGGACGCCGTAGGCGAGGGCGAGGCCGTCCTGGCCCGGAAAACGCAGCGCAAGCTTCTTCGCCAGCTCGGCGATGGTGTGCGGCCTCTCGCCCATGATCTGGCGGCCGGCGCGACGGACCGCCGCCAGGTCGGCGTCCCGGAGGCCGCGGCCCCACGGGCTTCCGTGCGTGAAGCCGCGCTCGCCGAGGCGCATGAAGAGGGGCTTGATACCGAACGCGTCGCGCGCCGTGACGAGGTGGATGGTGTTGCGCATCAGCGAGAGGCGCACGGCCTGCCTTCCCTCGACCAGGCGAGAGAGATCCTCGTGGCGGAAATCGCGGATGCGCGACCACAGGCCGACGTAGGGCAGGTCGGGCGCCTGCGCCTGCATGCCGACCAGGTGCTCGAGGGTCGCCGCCGCGGTCATGGCGCGGCGGTGAAGGAGCAGCTGGCGGGCGAGCAGCGCGCGGTTCAGCGCGCGGCGATCGAGGACCGGGGTCGCTTTGGGCACCCGGCCATTGTCTGATCAGACGCTGGTTTGAAGCTTCGGTCGCTCCGCAGCCTGGCGGTAGCTCTCGATCTTGGCCCGGAGCTCGCGCCGGCGCGCTGCACCACGGTCAGGGTCGAGGAAGTACATGGCCGTGGCCGCCAGGGCCATCCACATCATCCAGCGCGTCGTTCGCGAGCGCAGGAACATCACCCAAGAAACGGGCGCGGCCCGGACCTTACTTGACGGCCGGGCCGGGAGGTGTTATCTCCGACCGATCGGCCGCCGTGCGGCGGCCTTTGTCCGGGGAGGGGGAGCAAGTGAGCACATCCGGCGCCGCGACCAGGCTGCAGCGAGACGCGGTCGGCCTGGCGCCCGTCCTGTTCCAGTCGATCACCCACATGGCCCCGGCCGCGGCCGTGGCGTTCTCCATCATCTTTGCGGTCACGTACGCGGGCGGGGCGACGCCGCTCGCGGTCCTGCTGGCATTGGTCGCGTGTCTGTTCGTCGCCATCAGCATCGGCCAGCTGGCCAGGCACCTGCCCTCGGCCGGCGGCCTGTACACCTACAGTGCGCGCGGCCTGCATCCGACGGTCGGCTTTTTCGTCGCCTGGGGGTTCATGCTCGCCGAGCCGCTCGTGGCCCCACTGCTGTACCTGATCTTCGGCAACGTCATCAGCGCCTACCTCAACGCCCACTTCGGCACCCCGACCTGGTTGTGGGCGCCGCTCGCCGCGCTCGCGGGCATCGGCGTATGGGTCCTGGTCTACCGCGGGGTCCGGATCTCGACCGAGACCGGCGTTGCGCTCGGCGCATTTGAGATCGTCGTCTTCCTCGCCCTCGGGATCACGCTGATCTTCGCCGCCGGCTCCAACAACACCCTGAGCGTCTTCAACCCTTCGACCGGTAACTCGAGCGGCCTCGGCTCGGTCTTCGCCGGCATGGTGTACACAGTGCTGGCGTTCATCGGATTCGAGGCTTCGGCGCCGCTCGGCGAAGAGGCAAAAGATCCGAAGAGGACGATCCCGCGCGCGGTGATCCTCTCCTGCGTGCTGATCGGCGTCTTCTACCTGATCTGCTACTACGGCGCCATCGTCTACTTCGGCCCGGACAAGGCGGCTGACCCGAAGAACGGGTTCTTCTTCTTCAACGGTGGGGACCCGTGGGACGGCCTTGCGTCCGCGGTCTGGGGGCCGTTCGCGATCCTCGTCCTGCTCGCGATCGTCAACAGCGCGTTCGCCAACTCCAACGCCGGCGCCAACGCGGCGACTCGCGTCGGCTACTCGCTGGCGCGGGCGGGGATCCTTCCCCGCGCGCTCGCGAACGTGCACCCGCGATTCAAGACGCCTTACGTCGCCGTCCATGTCCAGGGTGCGCTGGGCATCGCCCTCGCCCTCGTGCTGGGCTTCGCGCTCGGCGGTCCTCTGCTCGCCTTCGCGCTCTTGGGCACCGTGGCGACGCTGGTGATCGTGTGCATCTACATCCTCACCAACCTCGCCAACATCGTCTTCTACATGCGCGAGCATCGCGACGAGCTGAACGTGGTCTGGAACGTGATCGTGCCCGTGCTCGGGATCCTGATCTTCATCCCGGTGCTGGTCGCGTCGTTCGGGATCGACTTCTTCGGCCTAGGCATCGTCGCCCTCGCGCCGCCGGCCAGCTACGCGCCGTGGGTCGTGGTGGCGTGGTTGGTCATCGGTGCGGTCCTGTACTTCTACCTGCAGTCGCAATCCCCGGCCGCGATCAAGGAGACGGCGACAACTTTCATCGAGGCCTGACGGGCGGAAGACCGCGCGCGGCCGCTAGGTTAGACACCTAGTGAGCCGCCGCGGCCTTCTCCTGTTCGTCGCCATGTGCGTGATCTGGGGCATCCCCTACCTGTTCATCCGCGTGGCCGTGAGCGAGCTCTCTCCGCCGACGCTTGTCTTCTTCCGCACGACCGTAGGGGCGCTGATCCTGCTGCCGTTCGCGCTGTCGCGAGGCGGCCTGGGCTCGGTGCGGGGCAAGTGGGTGCCGCTGCTGCTCTTCGCCGCCTTCGAGGTGGCGTTGCCGTGGCTCCTGCTGTCGAGCGCGGAGCAGCACATCTCGAGCGCGCTGGCGGGGCTTCTGATCTCGGCCGTGCCGCTGGTGGGCGTCGTCATCGCCACCGTGCTCGGGAACCGCGATTACCTTCGCCTGTCGACGCTGTCCGGGCTGGTGGTGGGGCTGGCCGGCGTGGCCTTGATCGTGGGTCTGGACGTCCGCGCCTCTGACCCGATCTCGCTTCTCGAGATGGCCGGCGTCGCGGTCGGGTACGCGCTCGGGCCCGCGATCCTGTCCCGATACCTGACCAGCGTGCCGAGCGTGACCGTGAATGGCCTGTCGCTGGCGATCTGCGCGATCGCCTACGCTCCGGTCGCGGCGCTGCACTGGCCGCTGACGGTGCCCAGCCTCGCCGTCATCGCCTCCCTCGCCGTGCTGTCGATCGTCTGCACCGCGCTCGCCTTCCTGCTGTTCTTCGCCCTTGTCGCCGAGATCGGGCCGGTGCGCTCGACGGTGATCACGTACGTGAACCCGGCCGTGGCCGCGGTCCTGGGCGTGGCGGTGCTGCACGAGAGCTTCACCCTTGGCATGGGCCTGGGCTTCGTCCTGGTGCTGGCCGGCTCGATCCTGGCCACGCGGAAGTCGGGTGCGCCGGCGGCCGCCGAGGCGGCGGCCGCGGTTCCTGAACCGAGGCGGGAAGAGGCCGTCAGCTAGGCGTTTCGTCTGTGTGAAGCCGACCGGCCGGCTTGCCGCCGCCCTCGGACAGGCGATCGTGCCGGTGCTTGTGGCGGCGGGTGGTGCGATCCTGCTCTCGGGCTGCACCAGCTGCCAGTCGACGGTGCGGACCACGGCCATGACGGTCATCGCGGGGGGTTCTTACGACGTGGTCGTGGCCGACCAGCCTGGACAGCGGCTGTACCTCGCCGACCGGACGGCGAAGGGCGTCGACGTGGTGGACATCTCGTCGCCGCAGCCTGTCTTCGTGAGCACAATTCCGCTGACGGCCGCTCCCCACGGCCTGGCTCTCGACACCGCTTCGCACAGGCTCTTCGCGGCCCTCGGCAACGGCGCGGTCGCGGTCATCGACACCGGTCCGCGCTCATCGAACCAGGTGGTGGCGAACATCCAGGTCGACTCCTCGAGCCTCGACCTGATCGACTACAGCGCGCAGACCGACAGTCTGTACGTAGGTTCCGATCGCACGGTGCTCGTGGTCGACGCCGCCCGGGCGCAGGTGACGAAGCGGATCACGACGGCCATGGCTGTCGGTCAACCGAGGTTCGACCCGGCCGACGGCATGGTGTACGCGACTGTGAGCGGCACCGACTCGCTCGTCCAGATCAACCCGGCGACCGGGTTCGTGACCCGAAGCTACGTGATCGCCAAGTGCCGGCCCAACGGGGTCGGCATCAATCCGGCCCGCCAGCTGGCGCTGGTATCGTGCGGCGGCAGCATCGCCCTGGTCAACCTCGAGAGCGGCGCGCAGCGTGTGACTCGCGTCGTGCAGGGTGGCGACGTCGTCACCTACGAAGCGGCCGCGGATCGCTTCGTCGTCGCCTCGCCCCACGACATGGACGAAAGTGCCATCGGTGTCTTCGCCGGCGACGGGTCGTTCATCGGCTCGGTCCCGGCGACCTCGTCGGCTCACGCGGCCGCGTTCGACAGCGCGCACGGTCTCGTGTACGCGCCGGGTCCTGTGGGGTTGATGAGCTTCGCACCGGCGGCGTGCGCGCCGCCGCCGGACTGGTTGCGGTTCGTGGGTGGGCTGTCGGTATTCGCCGTGCCGCTCCTGCTCGCCGCGCTGTTCCTCGTCCTGGTCGCGCGGGCGCTCGCCCGGCGCCGCGCGGGACTGGGAGGGCCTACCTACGAGGAGCTGCAGGCCGAGGACCTGGAGTTCGAGCGCGAGCGGATGCGCGCCCTCGAGGATGGGATCCTCGGCCCGCGCGTCGCCGACTAAAGCCTCCTACAAGCCGACCGCCGCGGCAAAGGTGTCCGTGTCGCCGAAGGTTGCAGCACACGCGCTGTTGGGGTTCGGCGCCACGGCCGACTTGGTTCCGGCGTACACCGCCGACCTGTAGGCGTTGACCGCCGCGCACGCGGTGGCGCTGCGCGTGTCGGTCCAGACCACCCACGCGGTCCTGGCGCCGGCGACGATGCCGATGTAGTCGCCGATGAACTGCTCCATCAGGTTGTTGTAGGAGGAGCCGTCGGGGTTGGAGCTGGCGGTCGACACGCGGACCGGCGCGGACCAACCGCTCGAGGTCGACTCGACGATGTAGGCGTCGTAGACCTGGACTCCCGTCTGAAACGGGTTGCCGGCCGGAGGCGCGGTCAGTGCGTCAAAGGCGACCGCGACGACGCCGGAGGTGGTCACCGCCGGCTCGGGGAAGAAGGCGTTCCGTCCAGCGATGCTCGCGATCGTGCCGAGCGAGCTCCACGTGAGCCCGTCGGTCGAGACCGCGCCGGTGACGATGCCGTGCCCGCCGGCGAAGTCGCACCACACGACGTAGACCTTGTTCGAGGACGGGTCGGCGGCGGGGTGCGGGAAGCAGTCGACGCGGGCGCTCATGCCGGGCACGCGGTTGAAGAGGTCGACGGCGTCGAAGGGCGTGCCGCGGAGTGGGTAGTCGGTGACCTGCGCGATGGTGATGGGCGCGGTGTAGGTGTCGCCGCCGTCCTTGGACGTGGTCACGACCTGCAGGCTGGGGAGCTTCGTCGAGTCGGCGTTCTCGGTCCAGAACACCTCGACGGTGCCGTCCGACGCGACCGTCATCTGGCCCGTCTCGCGAAAGCCTTGGGGCGTGTTGTTGTTCGTGGCGCTGATCTTGACCGCGGCCGTCCAGGTCCGGCCCTCGTCGTCGGAGTGGGCGGTGTAGATCTTGACGTTGCCGTTGCCGGCGCAGCTGTTGCAGAAGACGGCCCAGTTCATGTAGAGACGGCCGAAGTGCGGGCTGCCCGCGACCTTGTCGACCGCGATCCACTCGTGGTCTACGAAGTTGCTCTTGTTGTCGGTCGAGGTGGCGACGACCGGGTTCGACCATGTGAGCCCGTCGTCGTACGTCCGCGAAACCGTGCCGAGCTCCCCGCCGAGCTCGGGGAACGGGTCCGCCAGCGAGGCGTAGTACACGACCGCGCCGCAGGAGTAGCTGAACGCGCCGCTTGCGCAGCGGCGGGGGCCGAAGTCGAGGCTCGGGTCGCCGCCCGACGTGCGGCCGATCGTGTCGAACCCGGGGAGGTAGCCGCCGGCCCAGGTCGCGCCGCCGTCGGCGGAGCGGTAGAAGGCGCTGGTCGGGGCCCCGGGCTTGAAGGGGCAGGGGGAGCTCAGAGGGGCGGTTGTGCCGGGGCACAGCGGTTGCGAGAGCTCGTCGTTCGCGCCGGCGACCAGGACTCCGGTGAGCGGGTTCCGCGTGATCGCGGGCTCGTTCTGCTTGTCTTTGGGGAAGAGGACGCTGTGGTCCAGGTCGACGAGGTTGTTGGCGCCGGGCGTGGGACCGGCGGCGGCCTGCGCGGGGGCCGGGACGATTAGAGCTACGAGGGCGAGCAAACCGGCGAGCAACGCGAGCTTGGGCCGCATCTTGTGGACACCTCCCGGGTTAAGCCGGCCGACGGCGGTGAGCAAACAGCTTAAGCCGGTCTTAAGACCGGTGCGAGTCCGGAGTTCCTCAGGCCGGTTGTTCGAAGGCCGACTTGATGGCGGCCTCGCCGGCCGCGGCCGTGAACTCCATCACCTGGCGCAGGCTCTGAGCGACGTCCGGGTCCTGGGGCTCCTCCCAGAGAAACGAGCGAGCTACCTTTGTCCGCCCTTCCCCCTCCTCGCTCAGGCGTGTCGTGATGTACATCGTCGTGGGCTGGTCCGCGATAAGGGTCAGCTCCCGGCCCGGCTCGAGATTCACGACGCGCATGCTGACGACGCTTCCGCCGTGGTGGCAGTGGGACTCGGCGCCGAGGTCTTCGCCGCGCGCGCCCGCGACCGCCTCCACATCGTCGGAGATGAGATAGCGCTCCATGACCTTGGGCTCGAGGAGGCGTTTGTAGATGCTCTCCGCGCTCGCCTCGACGACGACCTCGGAGTTCACGATCGCCTCCTCTGGCAGGACCCGCTTGCGCTCCGTCGCCTGAGCCAGGTCCCAGAGGTAGCCGATCTCCTGGTAACCGCCGTGGATGGCGCCGACGTCGAACTCTTCGGAGTGCGGGGTGAAGCGGGCGCGGGTCTCGTCAGGGAGACGCTCGAGCACGGCGTCGGTGACGAGCAGGTACTCCTTCGAGGGCACCTTGTTCTTGAGCAGGCGGTGGGGAACGATCACGTCCGCACCGTGCAGCTGCTCGACGTTGCCCAGCCGCTGGCGCGAGAACTTGCCGTGGTGGACGACGAACTTCAGCTTGAGGACGCTGATCCGCGCGCACGCGTTGCAGGGGCAGGTGGTCACCGCCTGCATGTCGCGGAGGCGGCGATGAAAGGCGACGAACGTGCCCTCGAGGGCCTTGATGACGTCGGGCGTGGAGAGGCGGGTGATGAAGAGGATGGCGTCGCCCTCGACCTGGGAGACGTCCATGCGGCCCTGGAGGCTGCGCACGACGGTGTCGAGGAGCTCGTGGAGGATCGACCAGCTGTGGTCGACCTCGGTCTGCTGGACGAAGGCCGAGTAGCCGGAGATGTCGGCGAGAACGAGCGCGCCTTCCTGGAGGCCCGCGAACAGCTCGGGGCGGTCGCTCTGGCTCGCCATCGCCGGATTATCGCCTCCCGCGATTGGCGATAGTCATACTGGGTTGCGGCTGATGGGTGACGTGTTGAGCCTGGCGCGGCGCCGGCCGTTCACGTCCGCGGTGATCCTGCTGATCGTCGCTGTGTATGTGGTCGAGATCGCCCAGAGCCAGCCGGCTTTCTGGCTCGAGGGCAAGGGAGACCTTCCCGACATCGCCGCGTTGGGCGTCGTCTGGACGCCGGCGATCGGCGACGGGGAGTGGTGGCGGCTGATCACGGCCTCGTTCCTCCACGCAGGCCTCCTCCACATCGCCCTGAACTGCTACGCGCTCGTGGTCATCGGGGGCGCGGCGGAGGCGCGCTTCCGCTGGTGGCGGACCGCGGTCATCTTCCTCGTGGCGGCGGTCGGCGGCAACATCGCCGCGGCGGCGATCCAGCCCGGGGCTGCGTCGCTGGGCGCGTCGGGCGGGGTCATGGGCTTGGCGGGTGCGGTGGTGGTCGGCGCGGTGTGGTCCGGCGAAGGGCTGGCGCGAAGCCAGTGGGTCATCGGGGCGATCATCGCCACGGTCGCCTTCGGCTTCATCAACCCGGGGATCTCGAACGCCGCCCACATCGGGGGGCTCATCGCGGGAGGCGCGGTCTCGCTGCCGCTGGGCTTGACGGCGCGGTTGCGAAGGACGCAGCGGCCAGCCCCGGCCCCGAAGACGCAGGCGAGGGGGACAGCTCCGGGGAGGGCTACGGCGACGGGGATGAATCCGCGGCAGGTGGAGTTCCAGCGGCGGATCGACGCGGCGATGGCCAAGGCGAGGGCCGAGCGGGAGGAGGACGCACGTCGTGCCAGCTCAGGTGAGTGACGCCGCCTCCACCGGCGCAATCGCGCGATAGTCGCGACTATCGAAGCCTTTGCAGGTCGCTACCACGGGATAGTCGCGACTATCCAAGCTTTTGCCGGTCGCTAGCCGCGGATAGTCGCGACTATCGGAGCTTGGCATGGCCGAGCCACCAATTCACAAGGCCCTCGAGCTTGCTACGCGTGCTCCTGGTCGTGTGGCTGATCGAGCAGCTCGGCGACGAACTCGCGGCCGCCCGGATTCTGCTCAATCACTTTGGCGAGCCGGCCAGCTGGGTCCTTGCGAAGCTCTTCGGCCAGCAGTTCCTGCAGCGCCGGATCGATCTTCGCGAGGTTGCCGGGGTTGAGGTCGCGCCTGACGGTGCGCTTCGCGGCTTTGATCGCAAGCCATGTCCCGCCGGCCACGAAAAGGACTGGAAAGCCAAAGACGATGACCAGGATCCAGTCGCTCATCGCGGCGCGAGC
>Ga0209058_1001511_pt1 | contig 19819 bp, 18 predicted proteins | sample GraSoiAngelo_147_FD_185904 | JGI IMG/M metagenome (GOLD analysis project Ga0209058, IMG submission 185904) | Grasslands soil microbial communities from the Angelo Coastal Reserve, California, USA - 14_1009_05_40cm (SPAdes) (version 2) | ecosystem: Environmental > Terrestrial > Soil > Grasslands ... | reverse complement strand
GATCGTTGCCGACGAAGCGCGTTCAATGCAGCTCGGACTTCGTTTTACCTTTTAGCGCGATCAAGTGCGTAGTGACGAATTCATGCGCCGGCGCAGAGGCCACTTAGACAGGGTGTTGAAAAACTCGAATCGCGCAATTGTGGGGGGGGCGCTCTATGCAGATGTGAAAAAATGCCGGAATTTTTCGGACCGGCGTATTCCCCTCCTTGCATCACCGCAAGGAGGGGAGGCTGCGTCATCAGAAAAATTTTGCGAAGCCACCCAAGCTGACGCAGCCGGGGTGGTTTTCCTTTTTGTTTTCAATCGGAAAACCACCCCGGCCTCGCAATCAGCGGGGGCTTCGCGGCATTTTATTGATCGCTCGGCCACCCCTCCTTGCGGTGATGCAAGAAGGGGAATAGGCGGGTTCGAACCGCTTCTTTTCCCTCTCCCCCTGGGAGGGGTGAGGCTCGCAAGCTTCGTCGCATCTTGAAACCCTCACCCTGCCCTCTCCCAAAGGGAGTGCGTCACTCAGTACGCCAACGCTGGAAACGTTTGACCTCAGATGAATGCGACGACTATTATCACTCACCTTGGTGGGCATTCCATAAAGTGAATCGAAGTGTCATGCGTTTTTGTCGTTCGTCGCTCGTGCTCGTTCTCGTTCTGCTGGGGAGCCTCAAAGGTCATGCGCAGGGCCGCGGTGGAGGACCGCCTCCGGCGGCGAGAGCTGCGGCTCCGTTTGACATGACCGGTTATTGGGTATCGATCGTCAGCGAAGACTGGCGCTGGCGCATGTTTCCGACTAAAGGAGACTACGCGGGAGTACCACTGAATCCCGAGGGACGTAAAGTCGCGGACTCCTGGGACCCGGCAAAGGATGAAGCGGCTGGAGAACAATGCAAGGCATACGGTGCGCCAGGCATCATGCGCATTCCCGGACGATTCCACATCACCTGGCAGGATGACCAGACGCTGAAGATCGAGGCGGACGCGGGAAAACAAATTCGCATCTTTCACTTCGGTGCTGCGCCGGCTGGAGGCGCGGACCTGCAAGGAGTATCCAAAGCGGAATGGGAGTTCGCCCAACGAGGGCTGGGTCGCGCGATTGCGGGAGATCGTGGTGGACCGCAGGCGGGCTCGCTGAAAGTGACGACGACGAACCTCCGGCCCGGCTACTTGCGGCGCAACGGCGTGCCCTACAGCTCCAATGCGAAGCTGACGGAATATTACGATCTCGTTAAAGAATCCAACGGTGACACGTACCTTGTGCTCACGTCCACGCTCGAAGACCCCACATATCTCACGGAGCCGATGATTACAGCCGCCCACTTCAAGCAACAAGCGGACGCCACCGGCTGGAATCCGGCGCCATGCGCGGTCCGATAGGCGTGGGGGATTCCCCTCCTTGCGAGGAGGGGAATCTGTCAGCGTAATTCGGAACAGCTGTACGAAAAAGGGAGCTCTCGTGAAAACGGCCACGTTCGGTTTTGCAATCGTTATCTTCTCTGTATGCTCCGCGATCTTTTTGGGACAGGCTCCCGCGCCGGCTTCCGGAATCGGAAATCCTCTTGGACCGATGGTTAGCGGTACGGACTTTTCCGGATCCTACCGATGGCTCAATCACCAGGATGCGACGCTCTTCACAGCGGCCGGGGCTATCGCCGATTGGGGTGGGATTCCCTTAAATGACGCGGCCCGTCTCTATGCACTGTCCTGGTCCGCCTCGCGGCTGACCGTGAAGCAGCATCAATGCATGGGCTACGTTCCTCCCTACACCTGGATGTCGCCGGGAAATCACCGGATCTGGGAGGAGCGAGATCCATTCACGCAGAGACTGGTCGCCATTCGGTACTGGGGCCAGATTGCTCAGGTCGACCGGACGATTTATATGGATGGACGTCCTCACCCTCCAGCCTATGCGCCGCACACGTTTGCCGGTTTCTCGACAGGAAAGTTCGAAGGCAACATCTTGACCGTGACGACAACACACATCAAACGCGGCTGGCTCCGCGCGAATGGCGCGCCGCAAAGCGACGCCGCTACCGTCACAGAACACCTCATTCGGCACGGCGACACTGTCACGATTCTCGCTGTAGTGAACGATCCGGTCTACTTGAGCGAACCGATGAGCAAGACTTCGGTGCTCGCCCGCCAGCCCATAGCGCCGGACGCGTGGCTGTACGCCTGCGACGACAGCGAACAAATTGTCGGAAGAAAGAACGATTATGTCCCCAGTCACTTGTTCGGGCAGAACCCCTTCGTTCGCGAATACGCGGAAAAGAACAACGTTCCGCTGCTGGGATCTTTTGGCGGCCGTGAGACGCTCTATCCACAGTTTCTTGCTGCCGTTAAAGACACCGCCGCAGCCGAAGCCGAGGCGAAAGCCAAGATGGTTCCGTCCGGCCCGCCGCAGTCCAGCCGCGCGCCCGATCCTACTCCAAACGACGGGAACATCCATGTGTTTCACGTTGGCGGGAATGTCTACATGCTGGCAGGAGATGGCGCCAACATCGCTGTCCAGGTTGGACCGCAAGGCGCCTTGGTGATCGATACGGGCGCAGGGAAGTTGTCCGATCAGATTGTTGCTGAGATTGGAAAACTCAGTTCCAAGCCGATTCAGTTCATCGTCAACACGAGCTTTCATGCCGACCACGTCGGCGGCAATAAAAAACTCCAGACTGCCGGCGCCGATCCGAGCTTAATGGGCTCGTTTTTCTCCAACCAGTTCGCGGATGCCGGCCAGGGCGCGACGGTCATCGGACATCAGAACGTTCAAACGCGAATGCAAGAACAAAAGCCGCCATGGGATACGCCGCCGAGCGACACGTATCTGGAAGATCGAAGGAGGAAGTATCACAATGACGAAGCGGTAGAGATTTTCCCGATGCCGAACGCCATAACCGATGGCGACAGCATCGTCCACTTCCGGCGCTCTGATGTCATTGTTGCCGGCGATATCTTCACGACAACGCAATATCCTTTCATTGATGTGAGAAACGGAGGCAGCCTCCAGGGGGAAATTCGCGCTCTGAACTTCATCCTCGACCGGACACTCTATCAGCACGATGAGGACGGCGGGACATGGATCATCCCGGGACACGGACGCGTGACCAATGAATGGGAGCTTGCCGAATATCGCGACATGCTGGTCATCATCCGTGACCGTGTTCAGGCCATGATTAAAAACGGCGCTACTCTCGATCAAGTCAAAGCCGCCAGACTCACCGCCGACTTTGATGTCCGCTTCGGACAAACGGCCGGCCCGTGGACTACGGACATGTTCGTCGAGGCGGTTTACACAAGCCTGAAGAATCCACCGCAAAGCGCGACGGCGAAGTAGCAAGGTGTACCAATCCCTTGTAGGTCGCTCGGAATCGAGATATAAGGTTCGAGGAGGCTGAACCATGCAGCAAATGACCAGACGCGGATTTTTAGAAACGGCGGGACTTGCCGCAGTTGTGCCTACCGCAAGCGCAATCGCGGCACAGAACGGCGGATCGGCGCGCGGCTCTGCGTCCGTTGAAAAGAATATCGTCTACGGAAAAGCCGGCAACACCGATCTTCGACTCGACATCTATAAGCCAATCGATGCATCCAATAAACGCATGGCCCTGATCCATCTCCACGGAGGAGGTTTCCTCCGGGGCAGCAAGGACACTCTTGCTGATCGGGTGGAGCCGTCTGTAACTCTCGGTTACGTGGCGATTCCGATTCAATACCGGCTCGCCAGCGAGGTCAAATGGCCCGCTCAGATTGAAGACGTGAAGGCCGCAATCCGGTGGACCCGCGCTAATGCCGGTAGACTGGGAGTGGATCCGGACCGGATCGGCGTCGTTGGTTACTCCGCGGGCGGACATCTGGCGCTGTTTGCTGCCGGGACGTGCAACCGCCCGGAATTCGAGGGCAAGAACGGAACTCCTGGAGTGAGCACGCAGCTTGCATCGTGCGCCGCTTATTACGCGGTGACTGAGCTTACTCCGCAGCGCGATGGGAAGGCGCATGTGCTGCTGCCCGATGGAAGCGACGAAGCTGCCCATCGAGCTGCATCTCCGATCAACTACGTTGCGAAGACTTCTCCGGCGACTATCATCTTCCATGGAACCGCGGATGTGACCGTCCCAATCGAGAGTAGCGAACGTTTGTTCAAGAAATTCCGGGAAGTGCAAGTCCCTGCGGAGTTCCATGGATTTGAAGGCGTACCGCACGCGTTCGATTCGAATCCGGAATTTGCAAAGTCCGCCGCTCAGCTCCTGGACTTTTTCTTGGATCGGAAGGTGATCCATCCACGCACGTATCCTCCGTTTGGTGAAGGCGGCGCGCGTGGAGGACGGACAGGAGCGTAAGAACGTCCAGACTGACCCCTGCCGCTTTCGGCGGCAGGGGTCACACATGAAGCAAACCGGACTTACACCGGCAGGCAGGGTTTTGCCATTATTATTGTTCAATTCCAATTCACCATCGCCAGCGACGATCGTGATCGGCCCGGCAACATTGCCATCCACACGAACAAGATAGGTTGTGACGTTCGGAACTCGAGCATCCATAGAGAGCGTGAACCTTTCCTGCGAACCCTGGCTGCGTACTTCCACGGTACCGTTCACATCCAGAATGAAACCTGCTGGCTAGCACAACTAGATCAATGTTTGGTCCGGCAGTCGGCGAAAGCGTTGCTGCCAAGATTCCTTCGGAAACAATAAAAAGTGACAAGGTCGCTAACTTTCCAAACACGGGAAGAAAAAACCAAAAACGCCAGTTACAACATTTGGGCTAACCCCTTGACTCCATTTGGGCTAACCCCTTGACTTAACAGCTCCCGCCCCTTACATTCCATCGTGCAATGTCTGATCTCGCGGCTCTTTCTGATCTCGCGGCTCTTTCTGATTCGGAACTGATTTCGATCTGCCTCGAGAACGATTCGGATGCATGGGAGACATTAATCCGCAGGTATCAACGGCTCATTGCTTCGATCACTGCAAAGTTCAAACTGTCAAAAGAGGATGCGGGTGATGTTTTTCAGGCGGTCTCAATTGCATTGTTCAAGCAGATTTCGCACTTGAGGCGTGGAGCAAAACTGAGTTCATGGTTCATAACTGTGACCGTTCGCGAATGTTGGAAACTGCGGCAACGATCCGGCAGAACCGTGGTCCTCGATGATCCGGCGTGGGAGGCCATAGCCCAATCCGCGAATCCAGACACGCCAACCGCCGAAGAGCGGATATTGCTACTTGAGCGGCAGCACTTGGTGCGCACAGCCCTGAAGCAGCTTGGGCCAAACTGTCAAAACCTTCTGGAAAAACTGTTCTACTCACACGAGCAACTTTCTTACACAGAAGTGGCCGAGCAAGCCGGACTGCCCGTCGCCAGCATCGGTCCAACCCGCGGGCGCTGTCTGGCAAAACTGAAAGAGGCACTCGGAAAAATCGGATACAGATAAATGTCTTTAGCGATGTATCAAACGGGTGCAATCCAGATACTCATGGGATGGAGGAGTGAGTTATGACGTGTCCACCCATTGAAGAGATCCTTCGATTCATTCAAGGATCGCTTGAGCCAAATTCAAAAGCCGTCCTCGGCGCCCATTTTGCTACGGGCTGCAGGCCTTGTGTGGAAAGCCGGCGTTGGATCAACGAGCTGTTGTCAGTCACGGCGCGGGACGATTCGTTCGACTTCAAGGAGGAAACGATTGAATGGTCTGTCGCTCAGTTCAAGGCGATGAGCGGGATCACGGCACTTCGCAAACGGTTGTGGGCGCGGCTGATTTTCGACAACCTGATGCCGCGACAAGCACTTGAAGTTCGCACAACGGCGCCGCCAACCTCCGGCCGTCAAATGCTGTTTCGCGCAGAAAGCTACGACGTCGATCTGCGGATTGAACTGGTCGAGGAATCGGCAACGACGCTTATGATCGGACAAATCCTGAACGCCGCCCGCCATCAGGCGGATCTCGTGGGAATAAGGGTTCGTCTCGTTCCCCACGATGCAGAACGGGCTAGAGACCAAGAACATCAGGCCGAGACCGATTCGCACGGAATGTTCCGCTTGCGCGGCATAACTGCCGGCTCTTATGACCTTAACATCAAAACATCTGATGGCGACATCTGGATCGATGCAATTACCTGCGGAGTTGAGTAAACAAGCCGATCGTGATGCGATCGAACGACTAAAAAAGACTGTTGAGTTCTGTATTCGTTCTAATCCGCGACAGGCTTTAGAAGTTGCCGAGGAGGCGATCCAGTTGAGCAGCCGGATCGGTGACCCGATCGCAACCGCAATCGCACTCCGCGCCAAAGCAGCCGCAGTTCATACTCTGGGCAAATATGCGGAAAGCCTAAACCTGTGGGACCGGGCACGGACAATCTATGTGCGTAACGGTTTCGCCGTCGACGCGGCGAACGTCGAGCGATCGATGGTCGATGCCCTGATGTATCTTGGCCGGTATGAGGATGCTCTCGAAACGGCCTCGCAAGCTCGGGCTACATTTATTGAATTCAATGACACGATTGCTCTCGCACGCCTAGACGCCAATGTAGGCAACGTTTATCACCGGCTCGACCGCAACGCTGAAGCCCTCAAACATTATGAACGGGCGCTGACGGCATTCCGCGCCTTAGGGGACTCCTTCGGAATAGCTCTGACCTCATACAACGCTGCGAATATTTACTGCAATCTTCATGAGTTCGCCGATGCCCGTCAATGTTACAGACTTGCCGAAGATGTCTACCAAGGTCGGGGCATGGACCTGGCGGCAGCACGCGCCCGTTACAGTTTGGGATACCTGGAATTCATGACAGGCAACTACCACCAAGCCATGCGGACTCTCCGTCAGACCGAACCCGAATTTGAACGGTTGGGCGACATCCGTATGGCGGCGCTTTGCCGGCTCGACCTCGCAGAGATCTGTCTGCAGATGAATGTTCTCGATGATGCTGCAGCATTGGCCGATCGCGCCAACGAGAGCTTTAACAGCCTGGGCATGCGTTACGAGCGGGCGAAGTCGATTATGTTTCGTGGCCTGGCGATGCTTGGGCTTTGTATTCTCGATGACGCAGATCGTCTCCTCGCCGAAGCGCATGATCTGTTCACGTTAGAGCAGAATGCGCTGTATATCGGTCTCACCAGCGTTTACAGGTCGGAACTGGAGTTGAAACGAGGGTCTCCCGACAAAGCGCTTCGAATCGTAGCCGAAGCGCGAGCCGCCTTCGAAAGGACGGATCTGGGCGCGAAGCAACTGTATGCCCGGCTGGTTGAAGCCAAAGCTCTCAAAGCTGCAGGAGCGCCTGAAGGCGCCCTGCAAAAATGTTTGGAGATCATCGAGACTCTCAATCGGTTGGATGCGCTCTGGCTCAAGACTGAATTGAATGAACTTTTGGGCGACCTATATCTCGACAACGGAAATCGTCCTGAGGCGTACCGTCACTACCTGGCAGCCGTTGAATCGATCGAACAGCGCCGTGCGAGCATTCGCGTCGATGATTTCCGCAGCGCGTTCATGGGAGACAAGCTTCGCGTTTACGAAAAGCTCGTCCGTCTCTGTCTTTACGACGACACGCCAGAGCAGACCGGGCGGGCCTTTTACTACGTCGAAAGCCAGAAGGCTCGAACGCTTGTCGATATGGTCACAAACGATCTGGATCTTTGGCCGGCTTCGGCCTCAATGGAGTCAGAACGCCGCGCGTGGAATCGTTTGCGCGAAGAGCTTCACTGGCTCTATGCCAAGATCCGGGTCAACGAAGCCGGCGGAGACAGCCGTCTCATTGCTGCTCGAGGCGGTCTGGCCTCATTGATCAAGGCAAAGGAAGACGAACTTGAGAGCCTGGCTCTCCGTGCTCAAGCAGCCGATTCGGAGTTTGCGGTCCTTCGAGGGCAGGGAGGTCTGACCATAGAAGAGGTCAGGCGCGCGCTCGACGAGGGCGACATACTGTTGGAATACTTCGCGGACGGCGGCCGTCTCTCGGTTTTTCTCATCGATCGAGCGTCCGTCGAGGTCATTCGCCTTCCGCCCGCACTCACAGACGTACGCGATAGGGTCGTGGAGCTGAAGTTTCTGATGGATAAATTCCAATACGGCTCGGCCTACGTACTGGCTCATGACAGACATTTGCTCACTTGCGTCAACGACTTGTTGAAATGGTTCCACGACAATCTTTTTGCACCTTTTGCCGATCGTGTGCGGAGCAAGGATCTCGTCATCGTACCGTGCAATGTGCTGCACAGCGTGCCGTTTCATGCGCTATTCGACGGTGAGCAATATCTCATTGAACACAGCAAAATCACGTACGCACCGAGCGCCCGATTGTACGCGATGTGCTGCGAACGGGAAGTCCGGCCGCGGCAACGCATTTCACTGTTTGGAGTTCCGGACGGTTTGGCGCCGCATATCCGCACGGAAGTCGAAACGATCCGGCGATGGTTTCCCGATGCCCGGAGCTTTGTAGATGGTGAAGCCACGCGGGATTCATTGGAGCGAATCGCAGGATCGACGGATGTGCTCCACATCGCTTCACACGCCGTGTTCCGCCAGGACAACCCGATGTTTTCGGCGTTCAAGCTCTCGGACCAGTGGATGAACGCGTACGATATCTGCTCTCTGCGGATGAAGTCGGCATTGGTCACGCTGAGCGGTTGCAGCACCGGGGCCGGCCGCGTTTATGCAGGAGACGAAACGCTCGGCCTGGTCCGAAGTTTTCTCCGAGCTGGTGCGTCGTCACTCGTCGTATCGCTATGGACGGTTAATGATCCCTCCGCCGCTGCGTTAATGAGCCGGTTTTATGAGGATCTCGCGCGCGGCGCAGGAGCGCGAGCAGCGCTGCAAAGCGCGATATTGGATGCAAAAGGACGATATTCGAACCCGTACTATTGGGCTCCGTTCGTCCTGATCGGACGGGACTGATTTTCAGATGGAGGAACAATGAAGTCCTTCTTAAAATTGACAATTGCTTTTGCCTGCCTCGTCGTCTACATATCCGGCCCGGTGCATGCTACGCAGGGCCGACCCGAGGATCATGTTTCATATGAAGTCAACGTTGTGCTCCAGCCCGGCGTGTCGATTGATACCGTCAATGCGGTCTTAGGTACGACGGTGATTGACCAGATTCCAGGAACCTCGTATTACAGGTTGCTGACTCCCGGCGGTCTTGATGCATACGAGGCTCAAGCGCGTATGGGCGCCTATGATGACGATTTGGTGTCGGTGGATCCAAATTTTCTTTATCAGCAGCCGGAAATCCGACAGGTGAGTGAGGCCTTTCTTGACCAATCGAGCGAGGCCTTCCTCGACGGTTTTCGTCCGGCCAGATTTTTCGCTCAACCTTCGATCATCAATCTCCGCCTGGCGGAAGCGCAGTCCATCACCAGGGGTGCCGGAGTGACTGTCGCCGTCATCGACACCGGAATCGATTTCAACCACCCGCTGTTCGCTGGCCGAATTTCGCCCACGTTCTATGATTTCGTAGACAATGATTTCAATCCCACGGATGAATCCAAAGGAGTGGGATCTGGGCACGGCACGTTTGTCGCGGGCCTGATCTCACTGGCGGCTCCGGAGGCGCGCATCATGCCGCTGCGCGCATTCGGCCCGGACGGAAAGGCCACCAGCTTCAACATTGCCAAAGCGATCCGATTCGCACGAGACAACGGCGCAACAGTCATCAACATGAGCTTTGGCCTCAGGGAAAGGGATGGGATGATCAAAGACGCCATCGACTATGCGAGTGCGTCCTCCTATCTCGTCGCCGCAGCCGGCAATGATGATCTGGACTTCCTTCAATTTCCGAGCGCTTTGAACAAAATCGGTTCTGTAGCTTCGACGACTGATATTGACCTCAAAGCCCCGTTCTCAAATTTCAATAGTCACGTTCATGTCTCCGCTCCGGGCGTTTCGCTGTATAGCGCGTATCCGGGCGGCCTCTGGGCATACTGGACCGGCACGTCCTTCTCAGCTGCTTTGGTTTCCGCCGAAGCGGCACAGTTGCTGGCCCTCAATCCGAAACTGAATCGGGGCAACTTGGACCAGATTATTCGAAGCTCGGGAGTGAGTATTGATGCAGTGAACAGAGCCTATTTCGGAAAGCTCGGAAAACGCATTGATTATTTGAGCGCCGCAAAATCCGTCCGGCAGTTCGGAGGTGGGCAATGATCCAGCTAATTGATGCGGATCTAAGCTCTTCGTATTCCCAATGGCGCCACGGATGGTATAGCATGAATTATGGGAGCGATGATCTCATCCGATCCAAACGTGATGATGGGCAAACCCGTAATTGCCGGCACACGGATCACTGTCGAACCGATTTTGGAAAAGCTGGCGGCTGGTGAGTCCATGGCTCAAATCATTGCTTCTCATCCACGCCTGACTGAGGAGGCAATTCGCGCTGCTCTCGCCTTCGCATCTGAGGCTTTAAAGGCCGACGTCGTTTTATCCGTTATCGACTCCAGCAAAGTGAACTTCATCGCAGTCGAGAGAGTAAACGAAGTTCTCCGTCGGCAAATGTCAAGGCTCGACCGCACCAGAAACGGGCCGATGCGCGTGCATATAGTGCCAATGCAGTCTCTTTCCTTTTAAAGAAATGTTGAAACGTTTGTAGCCTGCAGTGCGCTATCCCTTTTGAGGAATCGTCCATTCCACATGTAGGTCTCGCTTGCCCTAACGAGGAATACCCAATTCCTCATTTGGGGCGGGCTTCCCCCAATGAGAAATAGCCGATTCCTGATTGGGGTTTGGCCTCTCCTAATCAGGGAAGACCGGCCTGCCCGCGGCACCCGGAAAGATTATCGCGACGGGTTCCGCTCGCCAGGCAAACCCTTCATGGCGAAAAACATGAGCCGGAGCGCAATCTTTTAGAAATAGGTTTTCCGAACCAGGTATTTTCCAGCCCTGTCGTGATTCCATATTCTTATTGCAACGGGTCTATTGTCTCGTCGGCAGGTCCCTGCGAGCAACCCGCGGTGCACATTGTGGCCGGATCAGGCCCGCGCCCCTCAGCAAAGGCCTTCTCCACGGCCCGCGCTCCTTTGAGCAACGCCGGCATTCCGAAGTTTCCTTCGTGACATCGGGGCTCAGAGTAAATCCGATTGGCCTCGTCGCTTTGCTTGGACATTTCTTGTTTGACAGTCCATGGTCGTGTCCATGTCGTCGGATCCTCAATCGTGACGAGGTAATCGAGCGTGTTGGGGCCGGTGCGCGTCCAGCGTTCGACGAGATGCAAGTTCTCATGCGATCCTTGGAAATTCGTTTTGGGCGTGAAATTCGTGACGTCGACGACCAAGGTATTGCCTTCCCAATGGCCGCGCGAATCTCCAAACCGCTGGCGGACATTCGAAGAAAGATGAGGCTCGGTGGTGATGGGAATCGTGCGCGGGAAGCCTTGCCCCTGCCCCACATCGTAGAGGATCGCGACCGATCCGGGCGTCTGCACGATACGACGGTAACTTCCACCGAACTCAGTTCCAAAGTCCGGCAGGAGGCCGCCCATACAACGTTCGCCGAGGCTTCGATCCTCGGGACCGTCGGAGCGATTGATGGCGGCCGTCAGGTAGGCCGGCGGCACCTCCGCTCGCCTTGGCGACGGCCGTCCGTATTTGCCGCCGGCGCAGCCCGCCTCCCGGTTCTTACAGGTCTCCGTGGCCTGCAAGAGCGCAAGCCGGAACTCTCGATCGGTGTCAACCCTCTTCTGCGCCTCAGGAGTCAAGGGAGGAACTCTCCCATTCGGCGGATCCACAATCAGCGACGTGCGCCGGCCTGTGGGTCTGATGGTGAGATAGACAGTGTTATATGCGCCGCTGACATCCGCTTCGGTTCCCGGTTGTGCGCGGTAATCCTGCCGCTGCTGGCCCGCTCGTAGCCGGTCCAGTTCGGCGATTTCGGCGTCTGTGAAAAATTCTTTCGCGGCGTACTTTTCGGGTCGTTGGAGGGGTATCTGGTGGTCGTAGGTCCAGATGCCTTCAAGGTCCGGGTCGCCCCATGCTGTCTTAAGAGCCGCACCGCCCGCAGTGGTCGTTGTCTTCGCTGTGTTGGCCGGGTCCAGTCCCCTACCAAAAACGGCCGCCAGCTTGGGAATCGCGATGACGATCGCGACCGCGCAAACCACGGCAATCAATAACGCGGGAAGTCGATGTCTCATGGAAACCTCCTGAGCCCGACCTTGCTCTTGGCACCTCCGGCGACACCGCCTCGAAGCAACATCGGGCGTGCCCCTGCCGATTATGCGGGGCCAAACCGTCTGCCCCTCACCGGTTTTGTTCCAAGCCGTCAGAGTGCACCCGAATGCTTTCCATGTCAAGTTCACGCGTTCGTCCCTGCGGCCTTTGAACTTGACTTGATGTTAACGCCGCGCAATGATGCGGTCCATGTAGGAACGGAAAAGGGCTATTCGCGGTCGTCAAGGTCGTGTTCCGCAGAGAGGAGCTTTCCGATGCCAAACCCTGCGAGTTCGATTTTTGTAGTGGGAATGCTTGCCTTTTCGCCATGGCTACTCGCCCAAAGCGATCTCGGCGCCATTCACGGCGTGGTTTCGGACCCCGACCGTGCAATCGTTTCCGGCGTTCCGATTCAGGTCAAAAACGTGCAGACCGGAGCCGTCTACAAGGCGACCAGTTCGTCCACAGGCAACTATACGCTTGCGCAGTTGCCCCCGGGAACCTACGACTTGTTTGTCGTGATGCCCTCCTTCGCGACGTATAGAAAGCCCGGCGTCGTGATCCAGGCGCAAAAATTACGCCTCGACATTCAACTCGAAGACACTGGTGCGCTGAACACCTTAGGCGACGGACGTGCCTTTTTTAATGACATCCGTGGTGTGCATGAGGTGCCGTCCGGTCCGGCGCCCCGCACGCCGGACGGCAAACCAGACTTTTCTGCAGTTTGGCATGCGATGAGAGATGCTGATCCGGATGCGGAGATCTCCGCGGAGAAGCCTCCCGCGTTGTCTTGGGCGGCCGCTCTTGCCAAAAAGCGGACAGAGAGTAATGGCAAGGATTCTCCGGGCGTGCGTTGCCTGCCGACGAGCGTTCAACTCATGTCCCTCTTCTGGTTGAATAAGGTGGTCCAGACCCCTACGCTGCTGCTGATTATCAGTGAGGGTGCGGTCCCCGCCGTCCGCCAGATTTTTCTGGATGGGCGGGGTCATCCCCCGGACCTGGATCCAACGTGGCTCGGTCACTCTACCGGCAAGTGGGAGGGCGACACGCTGGTCGTGGATACGATCGGTTTTAACGATAAGGCTTGGATTGCGCCGGGCAACTTTCCGCACACCGAAAAGCTGCGCATGACCAGTCGGATCCGCCGGCCGGAGTTAGGGCACCTGGAATTCGAGACCACTTACGACGATCCAGAAACTTTTACGAAGCCTTGGACAGTAAGGCAAGTGGCGGATCTCGCTCCAGGTGAGGAAATTTGGGAATACATTTGCAACGAGAACAACCAGGATGCGGAACATATGGTCGGTAAATAAACCGGTTCTTTTTGGAGAGTAGCCATCTTAAGCTTCGCGACAATTAGAACCTGGAGGTCAACGATGAGAACAGTAGCGATAGGTTTCTTGCTTGCCGGCCTGGGTGCGGGCCTGTTGGCCGGCCCGGCGTTAGCGCATCATGCCTTCGCGGGACAGTATGACAAGGACGCACCGATCCAGCTCACAGGAATCGTCACGAAGATCGAGTGGATGAATCCTCATGCTCGTTTCTATATAGACATCAAGGATGAGAGCGGCAACGTGACGAATTGGAATATCGAACTAGGCCCTCCGTTGATTCTGCGGCGGGCAGGATGGCGGCAGGATTCCTTGAAAGTGGGCGAGCAGATCACGGTCGAAGGCTATCGCGCCAAGGACGGCTCGAAAATGGCCAATGGCAGGAAAGTAACACTGGCGGATGGCCGGCAGGTGTTTGCCGGATCGACCACGGACGGAGGTCCCACTCCATAACAACCCGAATCGCCTGAGCGTTCTTGCAGCAACTCTAGCAGGCTGCGGAAAAATGCTTGTAAGGTGACGAATGCATTGTAGCGGCGGTCTATGACCGCCGGTATTTCGTTGATTGCATGAAAAACCGGCGGTCATAGACCGCCGCTACAGTTGCCGGATTCGAGTTTTTCAGCAATCTGCTAGAGGAGGATCTGAGAATGATTTCGATTTCCCGGCGGCTACTGGTTCTTACGTTAATCACTTGGTCGACAGCCTGGTCCGCATACAGACTGGACGGCGCCACAATTTCCGGCACCGTCAAAAACTCCACCGGTGCGCCTTACCGTGGAGCCTTTGTACGGGTCCGGAACGTGAAAACCACGATGACGGTCAGCGTTTTATCGGACAGCGAAGGGCGTTATCGCGTGCCGAACGTCCCTCCGGGAGATTACGAAGTCCGCGCGACAGGCATCGGATATAAAGACGACGTACGAAGCGGCGTGACAGTGGCGAATAGCTCGCCATCGTTGGATTTTACTCTCCAAAAAGGAAAAGTCCGCTGGAGCGATCTGAACACGTATCAGGGGCGGCAGCTACTGCCGAAAACCAAGGATCACGACCTGAGCTACAACGACAGGTTCTTCACAAGCTGTTTCCAATCCTGCCACTCGTTTCAAAAAACGATGACGTCCACACCTTGGGATGAGAATGGCTGGCGCAGCAGAGTCAAGTACATGCGCGACGTGATTATGGCGGGCGAAGGCGGCGGCACGATGACGGACAAAGTTGTCGAAGATTTTACCTCTTACCTGACGTTCGCTTTTGGACCGAATTCACCCAAACCCCAGTCTCCGGAGGATCTGCCGGATTACCAACGCCTTGTCCGCTCCTTCAGCGATGAAGCCACGAAGATCGTATACGTTGAATTCGATTTTGCGGGTTCGAAAGGCCTGGGACCGTGGAGTGCCGTCGAAGACAAGGATGGGATGATATGGAGTCCCTACTATGGTCGTGGCAACGAAGTCACGCGACTCAATCCCAACACGGGGGAGCTCATCCGGTTTCCCCTTTCATTCAAGAAGACCGCCGGTATTCATTCTGCGATTCCCGCGCCCGACGGTACAATCTGGTTCACGGAAGCGGCGCTGAGCAAGATTGGACATTTGAATCCCTTCACAGAGGAGATTTCGGAATACGAAAATTTGTATCCGGACGGTAAACCTGCGGGCTCGCATACGATCCGAGTCGATGAAAGCGGAAGGGTTTGGATTAGCGGCGGAACAACCATCTCTAGCTTTGATCCCAAAACGAAGCAGTTTAGCCATTACGGCGTCGCCGGAACTTACGGCAATGTGGTCGGTCAGAACGGAGACCAATGGTTCACTGTCTTCAGGGAAGGAGATAGCCCGATCGTTCGCGTGAGCAAGGACGGAAAGGTCTCTCAGTTCTATCCTCCGACGAAAGGGAAGCCGCAACGCCTCCAAGTGGATTCCGACGGGATTGTCTGGTTCAGTGAGCGGCGTGGAGGAAAGATCGGCCGGTTTGATCCCAAAACGGAAACGTTCAAGGAATTTCAGTTGCCTGGACCGGAACCGAGCCCCTACGCTCTTGGGATCGATCGCAATCACATGATTTGGTATGCGTCGCATGAACAGGACACGATCGGCCGCCTGAATCCCAACACTGGCGAAGTTACCGAATATCCTTTTCCCCACTCGGAGATCTCGATGCGGGAGTTCTTCCTCGACTCACAGGGCCGGATGTGGTACGGCTCACCCGCAAACGACAAAATAGGCTACTTCATTCCGCCGGCTGTGAACTGAGCTCTTTGAACCTGATGGTGCGCTCGCGCGCTACTTCCGAATAGGAACAGGAGGCTTTTGGCGGAGGAACCGCTCGCGATAATGGAGCTCGTCGGACATGGTAGTAACCACTTCGCCCATCTTGCCGCCGGGGATCAGCTTGAATGTGTGCTGGGAGGTCCAGGGGCGGGTATACGCGACAGGGTCTTCAAAGGTGAAGTCGATCTGGAGCGTCTGGGGATCGATACGCCGCATCCGCTCGATAACGTGGAGTTCTTCGCTGTGCGGATGACCAACCCCATCCAGCCAGGTTGAATCCTTGAATCCGATCGAATCCACTACCAGCGAGTCGCCTTCCCACTTGCCTACCGATTCGCCATACCACGAAATATCCGGATCGTCGGAATGAGGCTTATTCAGTGGAATCTGCCGCCAAACCCTGTTCCATTCCCAGAGCTGGTAGATAGTATCGTCCGTCTGCACGATCTTGAACTTCAGCGGATGCTGGTATTGCCGGGGAAACCCGAGAGGATCCGCGTACTTCAACGCCGGGTCGGTCGTGTTCTCGAAGTCCGACTCCGTACCGCTGCCCGGTCGCTGGCCTTTCATGCGTTCGATTGCCCAGGGGGTATACGGAATGTCGGGTTCAGTGCCGGGCTTCGCTCGCGTGGTGCTCCACGACGATTTTCCCCCACCCAGCCACACACCGGAAATGTCGGGATGCCGGGGCGCCGCTGGTGTTGCGGTCCGGTCCGAACAACCCGATACGAATGTGACAGCACCAAGTAAGCCAGGCAACGCAAGTAAGAATGGATATCGCACGTGTAAAGTTTCTCTCGGTTGCGGAAGCTACCGCAATATTCCCGCCTCGAGCTGTCTGCCGTCGGCGAACACCACCTTGATTAAATCTCCCGTAGCAGCGCCTCGCAGGCCCGGATGGAATGTTATGGTCACAGTATCTCCCGCTTTGAGCGATCTTCGACTCCATCCTCGCTCGGCCAGGATTCCTGTGGAACTGGCCTCGAGAAGCCACTGCCGGCGCGTGCCGTTGGCATCCATGGCCTCAATACCAATCTGCACATGCGGATTGCTCCAGACGAACTCGGTAACGGTCGCCTTCACCGTCGTCTCCTTCTTGGCGTCATATATCAATGCGCGGCCGTGGTGCGCCACGGCCGGAACGGGCTTCAGAATGGCGCTGGCGGCAATAGCCAACATGCCGAACACGCAAAACTTCTTGAGGCTGCGCGTCATGGGGCCTCCAATCAATGATGTGGTGAACATGAAAGTCCGACAGATACTAGCCCTCTGCAATCCTGTGCGTCAAGTTGTGCAGATTAGGCTTGTGCAGAGAGTTTGTCGTCAGCGGAATTCTCACCGTAGCAGAATTTCTTCAGACGCACGTTTCGCTGTAAAATGCCCAACGAAATGCCCCGACGCACTTGGGTTGGGAGCAATTCGTCGAGGCAATGATTTAGAAGGAGGAATCCAAATGCGAAAAGAAAGCGTGGTCTCCATCAGTGTCTTCATTGCGGGACTGGCTTTTTCAGTTGCCGGAATGGCCCAGGGCCCGGTCTCGGTACCTGCTCCCGAAGGCTGGAAGCAGTGCCCCCGGTGTCAGAACAACAAGGACAGAGCGGATGCGAAGGCGAAGTACAAGGTCGAAGGTCACGCGTTTAATCCACGCGACCTGTCCGGCGTATGGGGCTACAATGGCATCCCAGCAACTTTCAGGAATCCTCCTCCGTTGACGGAATGGGGAAAGCAGCGGCACGCGGAAACGATGGGCGATAAGAATGCCGCTGGCGAATTCTTACACAGCAAAGACACGTACAACGGCACCGGCGCGCCCGTAAACTGCGACCCCGCCGGATGGCCACGATTGCACGTGGAGAGTTACGGGTTCGAATTCGTTACGCTACCCGACCGAGTCCTCCAGTTCTTTGAAATCACCCACACGTGGCGCACGATCTGGACCGACGGAAGGAAACTGCCCGACAATCCGCCGGAACCACGCTGGATGGGATGGAGTGTCGGCCACTGGGAAGGGGACACATTTGTCGTCGAGTCGAACGGTTTTGAGGAAAGATCGTGGATTGGAGAGTCCCAACCCGATGGGGGGTGGACGCACAGCGAAGAACTGAAAGTCGTAGAGCGATGGCGCCGCCTGGACTACGGGACCATTGAGGCGCAGGTCACAATTATCGATCCCAAGACGTACACCCAACCATGGGTGACCCCCGCAACCAAGATCCCCTTGGTCCCCGGTACCGAACTTGGGGAATATATGTGCGTGCCGTCCGATTTCTCCGACTTTAACAATAGAGTTTTCCGGCCAACGGCAGGGTCCACTAACCGGAAGTAGAAGGGCGTTGACGTAGGGCGAGCTTCTCAAAATGAGAATTGAGAATTGATCAGTGATTAATGATTAATGCGCTTAAAAATCTGCGATTTGCTAAGGCGATTAGTCATTAATCATCAATCAATTTTCAATTCTCATTGCATTTATTTATTGAGCACACCTCCGGCGGGATTTCTCACGCCCTGATTAAATGACTCCTCCTCGGAGGGCACGCAGAAATCCTCGCGAATTCTGTCGTTCGCCTGTAAACGGAGGGTGAGTTTGTCGCTGACCCAGGGCTTTGTATACGTGTTCGGATCATCGATCGTCACAACAATCTCCAGCGTGTCGCGGTCCAGGCGATGGTAGCGTTCCTGGAGATGCATGTCCTCGCTGTGCGGATTTCCGAAGTGATCGATCCATGTCCGTTCATCGAAACCGACAGCGTTCACAACAAGAGTATCTCCGTCCCATTTTCCAACCGCAGTGTCGCCGAGCCACTTCGGATCGGGATCCTTCGGGAGTTCCCGGCCATCGGTCCAGATTTCTCGCAGCACGCGTCCCCACTCGAAGAACTGCAGGAGTCGATCTTTCGTTTGGATGATCTCAAAGGGTCTGCCGAAGAACAGAATACGGGGATAACCGAGCGGATCGCACTTGCCGGTGGGATCGTTTCCCAAGGCGGGCGGAACGGCTCTCGGGCCGTAAGATGGCTTATGCGCGTCCAACTGTTGCTTCCCCCAGGCGGTCATTGGCGGCGGTTCCTTACTCAGGCTCTGGGCGTTGCCTCTCCAAATTCCGGTCAGGTCGTGCGGGTCGTGTGGGACGCTAGGACCGGAATACTGCGCGCCGCGCCGGGGGTCCGGCCGCCCGCGCTGTGGGAACGCAAGCGATGAAACCAGCAGGACCGCCGTGAACACGCGCATCAATAAATTTCGCATTTGAAACTCCTTATGGTCGCGTAATATTCCCCTCCCCGCAGAGGAGGGGAATGCGCTCCACCCATACGTGACCTTAATTCCGAAAAGCAGTACCGGCCGGTTCCCCCACGGCCTCATTCGATATTTCCCGGTCCACCCTGGCTCTTGAATTCGCGTCCGTCCGCAAGTACCGCCTTTGAAAAGACCACGACAGGCGCACCCGACTTTGAACGGAAGCCGTAGACGGTCACTTCCGAGCCGGGACTGAAGAGGTTGAGCATCTGCCTGCGGCTGAATCCGGCGCGCTCAAGATTTGTAGGGGCGTTCATTTCCGCGGACCAATGCTCGACGTTGCCTTTGTCGTCGGTGACATCGAAGTAAAGTTGCGAATGCGGGTTGGACAATGCGAACTTCACCACCACACCCTTCACCGATACAAGTTTCGACAGATCGTACGAAATGCCGGTTCCATGATGCGCGATTGCCGGAGTCGAACCCGCTAAAAGACAGGCGGCCCCGAACAAAAGAATGCTCCAATAAGTTTTCATCTCGGGTTCTCCAAGGCTAGAGAATATCTCCGCCGTTGAGTTCGGCGAATAGCGCTCCGTTCGAGACGGTGATTTCGATGATCGCCGGGTGCGGCCTGTTTCCCCAGAGGTCTTGTTCCTCATAAGTACCCGCGTATTTTGCCAGGATCTCGGGCGCGACCTTGGCTTCGGTCTTCTTTTCGTCGGACACCTTGCCGACCCAGTGCTCGAGGCTGGTGTGGCTCTCGTTGCAGACGGACTCGAACAGATCGGAATCCGCGTTCAACTCCGCGCGTAGTGGCACTGTCCAAGGGCGGGCATACACCTGCGGATCGTTGAGCGTGACTTCAAT
>Ga0209058_1001505_pt1 | contig 19876 bp, 22 predicted proteins | sample GraSoiAngelo_147_FD_185904 | JGI IMG/M metagenome (GOLD analysis project Ga0209058, IMG submission 185904) | Grasslands soil microbial communities from the Angelo Coastal Reserve, California, USA - 14_1009_05_40cm (SPAdes) (version 2) | ecosystem: Environmental > Terrestrial > Soil > Grasslands ... | reverse complement strand
GGCCGGACGATGATGGGCCTGGAGTCGAACAGCCCGCTGTTCTAGCTAGAGACTGAACTCGCCGCGAATAACGTCGACCACGGCGCCGCCGACCCAGACTCCTTCGCCGTCCTTGCGGAGATGGACGCGGCCGGCACGCCGCAACGCGGTGCCCTGGGCTGCGACATACGAAGACTCCGCGAGGCCTGCGCCGATGAGCCACTGCGCGAGGCTGGCGTTGAGGCTGCCGGTGACCGGATCTTCGTATCCGCCGGGGCTGACGAACGCCCGCACCTCGAACGCCGCGTCGTGGCCAGCCTCATGCGGACCGACCACGCCCAACTTGAGGGAATCGAGCGCGGCCCAGTCGGGCTTGAGCGATAGCACTTGGCGCGCGGAACGAAGCATCACGGCGCACCAGCCCGGGCCGTTGTCGACCCACTGGTTGTGAACGATGTCCGATGACGACAGGGCGAGCGCCTTGGCGATCTTGGCCAGGAGGTCCTGTTCGAGCGGGCCACTACGACGCACCGGGGGCGCGGCGAACTCGAGGCGCGGACCGTCGCAGCGCACCCGGACCAGGCCCACGCCGCACTGCTGCACGACCAAGCCCGGTTTGCGCGTCTTTCCGCCCGCGGCGAGCCACGCGTGGCAGGAGCCGAGCGTCGGGTGGCCGGCAAACGGCAACTCGCCCCCGGGTGTAAAGATGCGCACGTAGTAGTCGGCGTCAGGGTCCGTTGGCGGCAGTAAGAACGTCGTCTCCGAGAGGTTGGTCCAGCGCGCGAGCGCGCCCATCTGCGCTTCGCTCAATCCCTCGGCGCTATGCACGACCGCCAGCGGGTTGCCGCCCAGCGGATCAGCCGAGAAGACATTGACCTGCCTGAAAGGACGCTGAGGGCTCATGCCCGTCCTTGCGCTCGAACGCCGAGAAGGTTGCGTCGCTACGCCGCGCGCTCCTTGATCGAGACCCGCCAGTGGATGCGGTCCTCTTCCGGCGGGTAATCGCCCGCCGCCCGGTGGTACGAGCAGCGGTTGTCCCAGATGACGATGTCGCCCTTGCGCCACTGGTGGCGGTACTGGGCGTCGGGCTGGATCATGCGTTCCGTCAGCTCCGCGATGATCGCGTCGCTCTCCTGCTCGTCCACGCTCTCGATCCTCAAGATCTTGCCCGGGTCGAAGTAGAGCGCCTTGCGGCCAGTCTCGGGATGCGTGCGGACGATGCGATGGAACACCGGCTTCCAGTCGCGGTCCTCCTCGTTGAGCAACGCGGTCTTCTTCCGACGCCCGCCGTAGGTGAAGGCGCCGTTGAGGCCGTCGAGCCGTTCTTTCAATCGCGGCGGCAGCGCGTCGTACGCCGCGTACATGCTGGCGAAATGCGTGTCGCCGCCTCGGCTCGGGACGGCCAGCGCGTAGAGCTGGGTCGCCTTGAACGGCTCCTGATCGTAGGCGCCGTCGGTGTGCCAGCCCTCGGCGCCCCGCCGGTAGATCGCCATGTCGAGCGTGCCGTCCGCCCCGAACTTGTTGACGCCGAGCAGCGTGATCTCGGGATAGTCGGGGTGCCGCGTCATCTTCGACGGGTGCGGGAGCACGACGCCGAAGCGGCGGCTGTAGCGCAGGAAGTCGTCGATCTCGAGCTCCTGGCCCGTCACCACGAGCACGTTCGCGCCGAGCCACGCGCGATAGATCTCGGCGAAGCCCGCGTCGTCGAGCTTCTTGACGTCGACGCCGGACACCTCGACGCCGATCTTTCCGCCCAGAGGCCGAATCGTGGCCATGGGCTCTCTCCTCAGGCCTGCAGCCCGTAGTAGGCCGCGCAGTTGTCCCAGAGGATCTTGCGCTTGCTCGCCTCCGAGATCGGCAATTGCAAGAACGACTCGACCGCCTTCGGGAACTTCGAGTCGCCGTGCGGGAAGTCGGTCGAGAACACGATGCGGTCGTCGCCGATCGCGTCGATCACGTGGCGCACCGGCTCCTCGTCGCATTCCACCGACACGAAGCACTGGCGCTTGAAGTACCCGCTCGGAGCCATCGTGAGGTCGCGCGCGTAGACGTCGCCGAGCCACTCCCAGTGCTCGTCCATGCGCCAGAGCAGGAACGGCACCCAGCTGCAGTTGCCTTCGAGGAAGGCCACGCGTAGCCGCGGATGCCTTTCCAGAATGCCGCCGGCGCAGAAGGCGCCGACCGCGAGCATCTGCTCGACCGGGTGCGAGTACACGTGCTTCAGCAGCGTGTTGGCGCCGAACTGCTCGCCGACCTGGCGAAGCTGCGAGCCTGAGCCCTCGTGGAACCCGAGCGGAATCTGCAGCTCCTCGAGCTCCGCCCACAGTGGCTCGTAGTAGGGATCGTGCCAGTTCCGTCCGTTGACCTCGTTCGGCCGCAGGAACACGCCGCGGAAGCCGAGCTCGCGCACGCACCGCCGCGACTCCGCCACCGCGTCGGCGACGTCGAACGGCGAGATCATGCCCGCGCCGATCAGCCGCTCGGGGTTCTCCTGGCAGAACTCGTAGAGCCAGTCGTTGTAGGCGCGCGCCATCGCCGCGGCGAGCGGCCGATCCATGTCCGGGACCGTCAGCGCGAAGAGCCCACGCGAGGGATAGACCACGGCGACGTCGATCCCCTCGATGTCCATGGCCTCGAGCTGCACCTTGGACGTCCAGCCGCGCTCCTCGTAGGGCTTCCAACGTTCCTGGTTGAGCGCGTAGTTGTGCCCCTGACGGCGCCGGCTGCGGTCGGCGTCGATGGCCACGCGACCCCACGGCTTCCCGGCGTGGGCCAAGCGCAGGTCGCCGACGTCTTCAGTGAGCCCGTGCGGCGCCCGGTCTCGGAAGGCCGGATCGATGTATCGCTGCCAGAGATCGGGCGGCTCGATGATGTGGATGTCGCTGTCGAGAACCTTGAAGCTCTGGTGCGCCATGACCCACCTCCGTTCAGCGTGCCCTAGTAGTACACCGACCGCCCGGCGCCGCCCGTGGCGACGACGAGCTCGCCGCTGACGGCCCAGGACCTGTCCGACGCGAGAAAGACCGTGACGTAGGCGATCTCCGACGCGTCCACCATCCGGCAGATGGCGTTGCCGCGCGGAGAGTCCGGGGTGAAGTCGCGCTTCTCGGCTTCGTCCGGCGTGACCCCCAGCTCGGTCGCCCGCGCCGCCAGCAGGCGCGGCGTGCGCTCGGTGCGCGTGGTGCCGGGGTGGACGCAGTTGACCGTGATCCCGAAGCGGCCGAGCTGCACCGCCAGGGTCTTGGTCATGTGCACGAGCGAGGTGTTGCGCGCGCCGCCGCTGAGGTTTCCGGCGTTGCGCGCGTTGGTGCCGCTGATGTTGATGATGCGGCCCCACTTCTGCTCTTTCAGGTACGGGATCACGGCGCGGGCGCAGCGCAGCGCCCCCACGTACTTCACGTTGAAGTCGTGGAGCAGATCCTCGTCGACGACCGACTCGATCGGGCCCGTCGCGCTGGCCGAGCCTCCCGGGGGCGAGCCGCTGTTCACGAGGATGTGGAGGCCACCGAGCTGGCTCGCGGCCTGGGCCACCATCGCGTCCACCTGGGCCCGGCTGGTGACGTCGGCCGCCAGCGGAATGACCCGTCGCCCCGTCTCGGTCGCCAGCTCGCGCGCCGTCGCTTCCAGCTGCGCCTTGGTGCGGGCGACGATCGCCACGTCGGCCCCTTCGCGGGCCAGCTCCCGCGCGATAGCCTTGCCGATGCCAAGGCTGCCTCCGGTCACGATCGCGTGCTTGCCTCGGAGCCCAAGGTCCATTGCGCGCCCTCCCGTGTCTCGCGGTACGTGCGGCTCGTCGTCGAGGACGAGATTCTACCGCAGACGGCGCGGCGCGGCTTGACTCTCCCCCGCAACAGAGTTAGTCCCTCGGCTGTCACCGCCGCGCCCGGGCGCCGCCGGTTCTGGAGAACGCAATGGTGCTGATCCAGGGGCGCGTCGAACCCGCAGGAGGAGAGCGATGCCGCACTACCTCAGTGACGACGAGCTGAAGCGCACGGCGCCGGCCGAGATCGCCGCGTACCGCGGGCCGGTGCCTACTCAGATCGTGTCCAACGGCGAGTACAACCCGATGCCCCAGACCCGCGAGCAACGCCGGGTCGAGGCGCGGGTGAAAGAGCTCGCCGGCGATCTGGCCCCCAAGCACGGCGTGAGCCGTCGCCAGTTCCTGGCCTCGAGCGCCGGCATGGCCGCCGCCTTCCTCGCCATGAACGACGTGTTCGGCCAGGTCTTCGAGGTAACCCGGGCGGAGGCGGCCACGCCGGGCGTCGCCGACATGCGAGCCCAGGCGCTCTCCGGCCAGTTCATCGTCGACGCGCAGACGCACTTCGTGCGCGACGACTTCAAGCAGGAGGGGCTGCTCGATCTCGCCAAGTACGCAAAGGAGAACTGGAACCCGAAGCTCTGGGGCGCGAACAACCTGGCCCGGTACAAATTCGAGAACTACCTGAAGGAGATCTTCGTCGACAGCGACACCAAGGTCGCGCTGCTCTCGGGCGCGCCGTTCGACGATCCGACCTGGGATCTCCTGACCAACGACCAGATCGCCGCCGCGCGGCTATCCATCAACAAGTTCGCGGGCTCCCGCCGTCTCCTCGGCCACGCCGTGTTCACGCCGAAGAAGCAGGGCTGGATGGAGGAGGTCGACCGGGCGATCGCGACGCTCAAGCCCGACAGCTGGAAGGGCTACACGATCGGCGATCCGCTGTTTCCGTCGAAGCTGCAGTCGTACTGGTGGCTCGACGACGACAAGCTCGTGTATCCGTTCTACGAGAAGGCCGTGAAGTCCGGCATCACGACCGTCTGCATCCACAAGGGACTCCTGCCGGCCGACTACGAGACGTCGTGGCCCGGCGTGTGGGAGTACGCGACGGTCAAGGACCTGGGCAAGGCGGCCAAGGACTGGCCCAAGATCAACTTCGTCATGTATCACGGCGCGCTCCGTCCATTCATGGAGAAGCCCGACGCAGTGCTCGCCGAGTTCGAGCAGACCGGCCGCATCAAGTGGGCGACCGATCTGGCCGAGATTCCGAGCAAGCACGGCGTGAAGAACGTGTACGGGGAGATCGGCACGGCGTTCGCCACGTGCGCGGTCGCGAACCCGCGCTTCGCCGCCGCCTTCATCGGCACGCTCGTCAAAGGACTCGGCCCGGACCACGTCATCTGGGGTACCGACTCGCTCTGGTACGGCTCGCCCCAGTGGCAGATCGAGGCGATGCGGCGGCTCGAGATTCCCGAGGACATGCAGAAGAAGCACGGCTTCAAGCCGCTCGGCGCGGCCGACGGGCCAGTGAAGAGGGCCATCTTCGCCGGCAACTCGTCGCGTCTGTACGGGCTGCGGCCCAAGATCGCCCAGCATGGCATCACCACGGACAAGATCGCCGCGATCAAGGCGGAGTATCTGGCCGCGGGCGGCGCGCGCACCAACGCCCGCTACGGTTTCGTGGCCAAGTAGGGCGCTGAAACAGGCCCATCTGCGTCGTTGGCGCCCGGCGGCTGTGCGCTCACCGTACTCGAAGTACGGCTCGCGCCAGCCGCCGGGCGCCGCCTAGCATCTGGACCTGTTTGAGCGCCCCAAGGCCAGATGCGGTCTACAACTTGATGTTCAGGAGCTTCGCGGCGGTCCCGCTCAGGATCGCGACGCGTTCGGCGTCGCTCAGGCCGGGCGTGCCCAGGATGTGGTCGACCGAGGTGTGCGTCCACGGGAACGGATAGTCGGTGCCCATCACGATCTGGCTCGAGCCGGCCTCCGCGACCAGATGCCGCAGGGCTTCGGGCGTGAACACGAGCGAGTCGAAGTAGAGCTGGCGCAGATACTCCGTCGGCTTCTTGTTGAGCTTGACGGGGCACCGGTCGGGGAAGGTCACGCAGATCGCGTCGGAGCGCGCCGCGTACGACGGCAGGTAGCCGCCACCGTGGGCCGCGCAGATCTTCAGACCGGGGAAGCGGTCGAGCGTCCCCTCGAAGATCAGGTGCGACAGCGCGATCGTCGTCTCCAGCGGATTGCCGATCGCGTTCTCGAGCCCGCCGCTGCCCTTGAGCCGCGGCTTCAAGTCGGCCGCGGCGCCCTCGGCCTGCGGATGCATGAAGACCAGCACGCCGAGCCGCTCGGCCTTCGCCCAGAACGGGTGGAACTTCGGATCGGACAGATCCTCACCGTTGACGCTGCCGCCGACACCGGCGCCCCGCAGCCCGTACTTCTTCACGCCCTCCTCGAGCTGCTCGGCGGCGAGGTCCGGGTGCTGCAGCGCCACCGACGCGAACGCGACGAAGCGATCCGGCTGCGCCGCGCAGACCTCGGCGAGCTTCTCGTTCTGGATCCGGATGAGGTCGCGCGCGACGTCGCGGTCGGCCTTGTACCAGTAGGGGTTGATGCTGAGCGCCTCGACGTCGATGCCCTGCTCGTCCATCGCGCGGATCCGATCGGCGGGCTGCGACATCAGCAGGGTCGGCGGCTGGACCTTCCGGCCCATCAGCGCCATCGCCTCCGGGACGGAGCAGTGCGCGTGCACGTCGACGGTCTTCACGCGCCGGCCGCTCACGACGACTTCGCGGCGCCGCGTCTGCGCCTGCGCCGACCCCGATCCGCCCGCCAGGCCGCACTCGACGAACGCGATGCCGGCCACCGCGCCGGAGGTCGTGTCTCCGAGGAATTCTCTGCGGGTCATGGCGTCCCTCCGTGGTTAGGGCGTGAGGGTACCACACCGCCGTGATACCCTCGCCCACGTTCCGTCACGAAGGAGGCACCACCAATGATCCAGCATCGACACCTCGTCACACTCGGCGCCGCTGCCTGCGTCGCGCTCTCACTCGGCACCGCCTGGGGCGCGGAGCTTCGCGGCCGGATGACCCTGGCGAGCGGCCAACCCGCGGCCAACGAGGCGATCCAGCTCAAGGACAAAGAGATCGGGCGCACCGACGGCGCCGGGGCGTACCTGCTCAATCTCCCCGCGGGCAAGCACACGCTGACCGTGAAGGGACAGCCGGTCGACGTCCAGGTCTCGCCCAACGGCAGCCGCCAGGACGTGCGACTCAAGTAGAGCCATGGCTGACGAACAGCCGAGCGGCCGGATCAAGCGCTTCCTCGACTATCTCGAAACGATCAGCAAGATCCTCGGCGGCGTGAGCATCCCGATCGCCGGGCTGTTCGTCACGCTGGCGCTGCACCAGCAGACCGAATCGAATCAGCGCGCGCAGCTCTACGCCAACATCATGACCGGGCGCGAAAAGGCGGACAGCGACGTGCGCGCCCAGATGTTCAGTCGTCTCCTCGACCGCTATCTGGTCACGTCCGGCGGCGCGACCCTCGACGGCTTCCGTGACCGCGTCATGTTCCTCGATCTGGTCCAGGCCAACTTCGAGGAGTACTTCAACGCCCGGCCGCTGTTCACCCGCCTGTACGAGCAGATCCGGGATCAGGAGAGACGCACGCTCGGCAGCGACCGGCCGGCGTGGGGGGCGCTCAAGCAGCAGCTCTTCGAGATCGCCAGGGACACCACCTCGCGGCAGGTGGCGCTCCTCGTCCGCTCAGGCCACCTCACCGAGGACATCGTGGTCCCGATGACTCCCGCCGACAACGCCACACCCTCACAGCCGTCGGTGAGTCAGCGCATCGCCCTCTATTCGACCCGCGGGCTCACCGGTTTGAACGGGCTCTTCGTTCCGGCGGAGGACGGCTGGGCCGCTCCGCCGGGCCCCGGTGCGGACGCCGGCAAGGATCGCGACACGGGCCGAAGCCAGGAGGACGGGCGCAAACGCTACTCGATCATCATCCGCGTCAATCAGATCTTGGAATCGGCGGCCAAGGTCACGGTCTTCCTCTACGAAGACGTGTACAAGAAGAAGCGGCTCGTGCCCGAAGAGTCGGTCGCGCAGGTGAGGCCGATCGAGTTCGAGGTCTCCTACTTCTCGACGCCGTACATGGACAACACCCGGCTCTTCGGCGGCAGTCGCTTCTCCGTCATCTACGATGGGTGTATCGACCCCAGCGTCGAGGACCAGGTGTGCCGGTTCCCGCTGAAAGCGTCGGCCCAGCCGCGCGCGCAGTTCAAGGTGATCACGTTCGACGAGGCGTTTCTGAGCCAGCGCGATCGACCCTACGTCGACCAGATCCTCGAGAAGATCGGCGCCACCAGGGGCTGGTGACCCACCGCGCGACGGCCGCGGCTCTGCTCCTGCTGGCGCTCACGGCCGTCCCGATCGCGGGCGCCGCCGCGAGCGTCACGCTCGGCGACGACGGGTACTGACTAGATCACGTCGAAGCCGCACAAGTGGGCCTCGATCGCCGAGCGCGTCTCAGCGTCGAGGGAAGGATAGAGTCGGCGGATCTCGTCCCACGCGGTGTGCAGCGCGCGGTTCGTGGTCTGGAGCGCCGCATCGCTCAGCATCCGACTCAGGTTCACCGCCGAATCCTTCAGCTTCGCGTCGAGGAAGTTCTGGTAGAAGCGGATCTGCGCCTCGGTGGCGAGGAGCAAGTGCGCGTGGATCGAGCCGAGCTTCTCCGGCACGTCGAGCATCCGCATCCGCATGAGCACGTCGAGCTGCTTCGTCCGGTAGACCTCGTAGAGCCGGGTGTACTCCGCAGGCGAGCGCCGGGTCTTCAGGACGCCGTCGATGTTCAGGCGGTTGGTGATGCCTTCGTCTAGCAGCGCGACCAGCCTCGTGAAGTACGTCAGCTCGTCGTGGACGTCGATCGAGCTCGTCTTGACGTCGATCTGCCAGTACGTGTAGACCCATCCGCGCTCGGGCCAGTAGGTGTCGCTGACGCGCCAGTCGTAGACGCGGGAGCCCGCGTCCACGAGGGTGGTCACGATGCGCTCGGGATAGCTGTAGAGCATCGCGGCGACCAGCACGACGCCCAGGATGACCAGGAGGCGGTTCAGGACCCGGAGTTGGTGACGCTTCTTGGCGGCCAGCGTCGCGTGCTCGTCGACGAATCGGCGCAGGGTCTCGACCACGTCGCTGGTCATCCACGCGCCGTGCCGGTCGGGACACGCGCTCACGAAGAGGCCCACGCCCGGCAGCGGATTGCGGATGAGGTCGCGGCGGCACGTCGGGCACGCGCTCGGGATCGCGTCGGCTCCCGCCGGGGTGCGGACGACGTCGGCGAGCAGCTGCTCGACCTCGGCCCGGCGGCCGCGCTCGAGCGCCGAGTCGATCACCTGGAGCCGCTCACCCTCGATCCACATGGCACGCCCTCCGGGCTGGAGGGTGTGCAACCGTCGTACCGACCCATAAGTCCCCGATCCATCGACCGGCCGAACGGATGGGGCGGGTCGGGCTGGTGCCCAACGGGCACTTCCGTGGTCAGAAATCGGTGGTTTCCGGATCCGCCCGATCGTTGACAACGTCCCCGCCCCGGCCTAAGTTCGCGCACACGAGGTCGGACGCGATCCGTTGGGGAGGGCATTGAGGTGATCCCGAAGCTGAGCGGCGACATCCGGCCACTCATCCCGAAGCTCGGCCTCCGCAACTACTGGTACCCGGCCGTGCGCGAGCGCGCCGTGGGCCGGCGCAAGCCCTTGAAGGTCTCTCTACTCGGCGAGGACATCTGTCTCTTCCGCGGCGCGACCGGCGCCGTCGCGGCCATCCAGGACGTCTGCCCGCACCGGGGCGCTCGGCTGAGCCGAGGCGTTTGCCACTACCGGGGCACGGTGGCCTGCCCCTACCACGGCTGGGTGTTCGACGAATCCGGGAAGAACGTGATGGTGCTCTCCGAGGGCCCGACCTCCGGCGTCTGCGGCAAGCCGGGCACGGAGGCAAAGGTCTACCCGACGCGCACGCTCAAGGGGTTGGTGTTCGTCTGGATCGGCGACGGCGATCCCGCGCCGATCGAGGAGGACGTGCCCGAAGAGTTCTTCGATGACGACGCGCTCGTCCTCACCGGCCTGGTCTACTGGCGATGCAACTGGGAGGTCGCGCTCGAGAACTCGATGGACTCGCACGTCAACTACGTCCATCGCGACGCGCTGGTGGTCGCGCGCGCCGGCTTCATCGCGCGCGGCGCGCAGGGCGAGCACCCGATCTTCGTCGGCAACGGCTTCGGCGGCGACGTGAGCGAGAGCACCTATTTGCGGAAGGGTCCACAGTTCGACATCTACCCCGACGGGCGTCGGTGGCCGAAGACCAACTACCGTCGCCTCTGGACATGGCTCTTCCGGCCGTTCGCCGAGCGCGGGCGGCGCAACATCCCTCCGCCCCGCACGGCGCGCTGGTGCGGTGGCCATCACCTGCCCGGCATGTTCCGCGCCGAATTCGCCTGGGACCTCTACACGCGGGTGTGCGTGCCGGTGGAGGAGAATCTCACGCGGGTCTGGTACTACCACTACCTGCGCCCGAAGGGCGCGCTCCAGCGGCTCTGGCAGCAGTTCCTGTACGGCGCGCTGCACCGGTGGATCATCGAGTACAACTTCTCGCGCCAGGACGAGGCCGTCATGCTCGGCCAGCGTTACGACACGCCAGAGAAGCTCTCGGGGACCGACGCCGAGGTCATCCAGTGGCGCCGTCTCGTGGTCACCAAGCACTTCGGCGGGCGCGACGCGGAGTTCGAGTACCGGAACCCCGACGGGATGGCGCCGGATCAGGTGCCGCTGAGCCGCGTCTCTGTGCGGTACCTACAGGCGCAGTCGCGGGCGAAGTCGTAGTCGTCCGCTTCGACAGGGCGCGCCGATGAAGCTCGCCGGCAAGGTCGCCATCGTCACCGGGACCAGTCCCAACATCGGCGGCGGCATCGCGCAGGGGCTGGCCGACGAGGGCGCCGCCGTCGCCTGCGTCGATCTGGCTCCCGAGAATGCCCAGCAGTGCGCCGACTGGATCAAGGGCCGCGGCGGCGACGCGCTCGGCATCACCTGCGACGTCACCGACGAGACGCAGGTGGCGGCCATGGTCGCGCGCGTGCGCGAGACCTACCGCGGCGTCGACATCCTCGTCAACAACGCCGGCATCCTCGGCGGCCTGAGCGTGCTCGACATGCCGCTCGAGCGCTGGACCCGTCAGATTGCCGTGAACCTCACCGGGACATTCCTGTGCACCAAGCACGTCGGGCGCCTCATGGTCGAGCAGGGGCGCCGGGGCAGCATCATCGTGATCGTGTCCACGGCCGGCCACCAGGGGCAGGCCGGCAACATCGCGTACTGCACGAGCAAGAGCGGCCTGCTGAACTTCGCGCGCGCCGCGGCCATGGACCTGGCCAAGCACGGGATCCGCGTGAACAGCCTCACCCCCACCGCGACCGATCGCGAAGAGTCGCTCGAGCGCGCCGCGGCGTGGGGCCGTCCGCGGCCCGACCGCGGGAGCGGCCGGATGCTCGACTTCGAGAAGATGGTGCCGGCCGGCCGGCTCCCGAGCCCGCGCCACTACGCCAAAGCCGCCGTCTTCCTGGCCTCCGACGACGCGGAGATGATCACCGGCTTCGATCTGCGCGTGGACGGCGGCGCGATCGCCAAGTACTGGCCGTGGATCCCGAACGCCTGAGCCTCGCCGCCGAAAGGGGCTGCCCGTGAATGCCAAGCGCCTCGTCGCCATCGCCGTCACCGTGCTGGTCTTCCTCCCGGGGCTCGCGTCCGCCGGCGGCGTCAGCGTGCGCTTCGATTTCTCCTCGACGGCGGGAAGCCCGTACCCCAACAACCGCTTCACGGTCGACGACCACGCCCAGCAGACCGGGCTGCGCGTGGATCTGCCCAAGCCCGATTGCAGCGTCCGGCCGTCGGACTGCGACGATCTCGACGTCATCAACACGCTCGACGGCTTCAACTTGCAGCCACGCCTGTCCATCCCGTTCTCGGGGCCGATCGACGTCTCGACGGCGAACAGCCGCACGGTGTTCCTGGTCCGACTGGGCCACGGTCCCGGCCGCGAGGTGGTCGGGATCAACCAGGTGGTGTGGGATCCGGCGACCAACACGCTGCACGCGGAGTCCGACGAGCTCCTCGATCAGCACACCAGCTATCTCCTGGTCGTGACCACGGCGGTACGGGACGCCGAGGGCGACCCCATCGAGCCCGGGGCGTTCGAGGACTTCCTGGAGAGCGGACGCCACCACGCCGACGAACTGGCCGACTACCGGCGAGAGCTCTGGAACGCGCTCGAGCGCGCGCACGTGCGTGGCCGGATCGCGGCGGCGAGCGTGTTCACCACACTGAGCGCCACCGCGGTGCTCGAGAAGATCCGCCGGGAGATCAAGTCCTGGGAGCCCCTGCCGGCGACTATGAGGGGCACGTTCCCGCTCGCCAGCCTCACGGCGATCCAGTGGTCGCGCCAGACGGGAACGGCGCCGAGCTTCACGGTGTCGTTCCTACCGCTTCCGGCGCTTTCGGTCTTCCCTGGCTCGGTGAGCGCGATCGCCTTCGGCAGCTTCGCGTCACCCGACTGGGAGACGCCCGAGAAGTTCATTCCGCCGATCGGGACCCGCACCGGCGTACCAGTGGTGCAACGGATCAACGAGCTCTTTTTCAATCTGTTCATCCCCTCCGGGACCGCGCCGGCCGACGGCTGGCCGGTCGCGATCTTCGGGCACGGCTTCACGGACAGCAAGCAGGGCGCGCCGTTCGCGGTCGCCTCCACGTTCGCCGCCCACGGAATCGCGACGATCGCGATCAACGTCGTCGGCCACGGCGGCGGCGCGGCCGGCTTCCTGACGGTGCAGCCCGCCGGGGGCCTGCCCGTCGTGATTCCCGACGGCGGGCGCGGCATCGATCAGAACAACGACGGGAGGATCGACTCCACCGAAGGCGTGAGCGCGGTTCCGCCGCGCGCGATCATCGGCAACCGCGACGGCTTGCGCCAGACGGTCGCCGACCTCATGCAGCTCGTGCGGGTCATCGAGACCGGCGGCATTCCCGGCCTCAGTCGCACGCGAATCTACTACGCGGGCCAGTCCTTCGGAGGCATCTACGGCGTCAAGCTGCTGGCGCTCGAAGACTCGTTGCGCGCTGGCGTGCCGAACGTCCCCGGCGGCGCGATCATCGAGATCGCGCGCCTGAGTCCTGTCTTCCGGGTCCTGGTCGGCATCGCGCTCGCGAGTCGGATCCCGTCACTGCTCAACGCCGGCCCGCTGGCGCCGCCGGCCTGGGGCTTCAACGAGAACATTCCGCTGCGGGACCTGCCGCCGGTGACCAACACGGTGGTCGGGGCGATGGAGATCCAGGAAATCATCGACAACAGCGAGTGGGTCTCGCAATCCGGCAACCCGGTCGCGTACGCGCCGCATCTGCGGAAGAGCCCGCTGCAGCGGACCGACCCGCCGCCGGTCATCATCCAGTTCGCCAAGGGCGATCAGACCGTGCCCAACCCGACCGCCTCGGCCATCTTCCGCGCCGGGGATCTCGCCGATCGCTCGACCTACTTCCGCAACGACCTGGTGAGGGCGGCGATACCGACGGCGCCGGCGAACCCCCACACGTTCCTGACCAACATCGGCGTGGCGTCGGTCGCGGCGCTGGCGGTGGCGGCGCAGCAACAGATCGCCGTCTTCTTCGAGACCGACGGCGCCGTCGTCATCGACCCGGACACGGCGACGGGCCCATTCTTCGAGGTGCCGATCACCGGCCCGCTGCCGGAGGCGCTGAACTTCTGATCAGCCGGCCGCGACCGGACTCGGCACCGCGGCCGGAAGCGGCCGTGGCGGGCGGAACGTGAGCGCGATGGCCACGGCTCCCAGGCCGATGCCGAACGAGCCCATGTAGAGCCAGAAGTAGCCGCCGAACGTGTCGTAGAGCCAGCCGCCGGCCCACGGCCCGAGCGCCATACCCAGCGTGGCCACGGAGCCGACCGCGCCGAAGACGGTCCCCATGACACGGCCACCGAAGTACTCGCGCACGAGGATCGCGTAGAGCGGCATCGCGCCGCCGTAGGCGAAGCCGAACACGACCGCGACCGCGTAGAAACTCGCCAGATCGCGCGTGAACACGTAGAGGCTCACCGCGACCGCCTGGAGAGCCAGGCCCGCCAGCAGCATGCGCTTGGCGCCGATCCGATCGGCCATGAGCCCGCAGAGGATCCGGCCGCTGAGCGAAGCCACCCCCGCCACGCCGAGCACGGTGGTGGCGGCCATCGCCGACACGCCGTTGTCCATCGCGTGAGTGACCATGTGGAAGATCGGGCCCGAGTGGGCCGCGCAGCACGCGAAATTCGTGAACGCGATCGCGGCGAACTGCGGGGTTCGCAGCGCCTGCCCCACCGTGAACTCTCCGCCATCGCCGCCGGCCGCCGCCCGAGCGGCGCCTGATCCGGCCACCGCCGGCTCGCGCACGAGAAGGGCGGCGGGAATGACGACGAGCCACGCGAGGTCGCCGATGACGAGCATCGCGGTACGCCAGTCGTAGGTCGTGATCATCCAGCGGGCCAGTGGTCCCACGGTCGTCGACCCGAGACCGAATCCGGCCGACACCAGGGCGACGGCCAGGCTGCGGTTTCGCGTGAACCAGCGGGTGGTCGTCGCCGTCAGCGGCGTGTAGAAGCTCCCCGCCGCGAGGCCGACCGGCACGCCGAACATGATCTGGAACTGGGTGAGCGAGCCGGCCTGGCTGGCCGTCACCATGCCGGCGCCGAGCAGCAAGCCTCCGCAGAGCACGACGGCGCGCGTCCCGAAGCGGTCGGACAGCGCGCCCCAGAGGAACGAGCCGATGCCCATGCAGAGCCAGTTGAGGAGCGCCGCCGTGGAGACGCCCGTGCGGGACCAGCCCGTCGCTTCCGATATGGGCTGGAGGAAGATGCTGAGCGAGAGCATCGAACCGACCCCGATGCAGGTCACGACGATGCCCGCGCCGACGATGACCCAGCCGTAGAAGATCTTGCTCATCCGCGGCTCGCCAACTGGATCAGCTGCACCAGGTTACCCTGCGGATCGCTCCACATCGACGCCCCGGCCAGTCCTTTGATCATGATTCCAGTCCTTTTTGCGGGCAGGCGGCCCGCCATCGACATCGCATGGAGTCCACTCCTTCATCGCGCGGAGCCCGGCAAGCCGGAGTACGTGACGCGGTAGATGCGCCCGGCCTTGTCGTCCGAGATCAGGAGCGCGCCGTCGGGCATCACGAGCACGTCGGCCGGGCGCCCGGACGCGACGCCGCCCTTCAGCCACCCGCTCGCGAAGGCCTCGTACGACGTCGCGCGGCCGTTCTCGACGTTCACGAAGGTCACGCGATAGCCGATGGGCGTCGAGCGGTTCCACGATCCGTGCTCGGCGATGAAGATTCCGCCCTGGTACTTCTCGGGAAACATCCGTCCAGCGTAGAAGCGCATCCCGATCGCCGCGACGTGCGGGCCGAGCTCCCGGGCCGGCGACGTGAACTCGCTGCACGGCTTTCCGGCGTTCTGATCGGGGTCGCGAATCGCGGCGCCGTGACAATGCGGGAAGCCGAAGTGCTCGCCGACCCGGGTCACGTGGTTCAGCTCGTCGGGTGGCTGGTCGTCACCCAGCATGTCGCGGCCGTTGTCCGTGAACCAGAGCTGCCCGGTCGTGGGATGGAAATCGAATCCCACGCTGTTGCGCACGCCTCGCGCCACGATTTCGGGCCGCCCGCCGGCCAGATCGAGCCGGGTGATCGTGGCGTGCAACGGCCCCGGGGGCAGGCACACGTTGCACGGCGCGCCGACCGGGACGTACAGCTTGGCGTCCGGCCCGAAGGCGATGAACTTCCAGCCGTGATGGCCGTCGGACGGATAGGCGTCGGTGACGATCTCTGGCTTCGGCGGCTTCGTGAGGTCGCGGGCGACGTCGCGGAAGCGCAAGACGCGATTCACCGCCGCGACGTAGAGCGACCCGTCCCGGAAAGCGACGCCGCTCGGCATGTTCAGGCCGCTGGCCAGCACGTGCACCTGGCGCTGGGCGCCGTCGCGGTCGACGACGGCGTACACCTTGCCCTCCGAGCGCGAGCCGACGAAGACGACGCCAGCCGGGCCGGCCGCCATCTGCCTGGCGTTGGGGACGTCGGCGGCGTAGAGCTCGATGCGGAAGCCGGGCGGCAGCGTGATGTCGCCAAGCTCGGCGGCGGAGGTCGGAAGAAATCCCGCAAACTGGCCCGGGATGCAGCCCACCACGATCAGGAGCGCGAGCGACAGTCCCCCGGCCAGCGCGACGCGAGACACCCTCATGGCGAGCCTCTCACCCGCCGGCCATCGCCCCCACGACGAGCAACGGCTCGGCGCCGGTCGCCACCGGATCCGGCAACGGGGCATCCGGCGACTCGTTGGACAAATCCTCCGCGCACGCGAAGAACCTCACGAACGCGCGGCGCTGCTGGGTCGCGTGATCGCGGATCGTTCCGCGCAGCGCCGGATAGGCGGCCTCGAGCGCGTCGAGGACCACGCGCTGCGTGACCTGGCCGGCGATCTCGAGCTTCACCTCGCCGTCGACCCGCGCCAGCGTTCGCAGATGGGCCGGGAGCACCACCCGGATCATGGCAGCGTCTGGACTTCGACGGACACCACGGACGGCAGATCTCGGACGATCGGCGCCCAGCTGTCGCCGGAATTGGGCGAGACGTACACCTGCCCGCCCGAGGTGCCGAAGTACACGCCGCACGGATCGAGGGTGTCCACCGCCATCGCGTCGCGCAGCACGTTGACGTAGCAGTGGCTCTGCGGCAGCCCCTTGGTGAGCGCCTCCCACTCGTGCCCGCCCGTCCGGCTTCGGTACACGCGCAGCTTTCCGTCGGGCAGGTAGTGCTCCGAGTCGCTCTTGATCGGGACGACGTAGATCGTCTCGGGCTCGTGGGCGTGCACGTCGATCGGGAAGCCGAAGTCGGTCGGCAGGTTGCCGCCGACGTCCTTCCACGACTCGCCGGCGTCGTCACTGCGCATGACGTCCCAGTGCTTCTGCATGAACAGTACGTTGGGCCGCGAGGGATGCATCGCGATGCGATGGACGCAGTGGCCCACCTCGGCTGTCGGGTCGGCGATCTGCTCCGAGCGCAGGCCGCGGTTCATCGGCTGCCAGGTCCTGCCCGCGTCGTCGCTGCGGAACACGCCGGCCGCGGAGATGGCCACGAAGATCCGGTCGGGGTGACTCTTGTCGAGCACGATCGTGTGCAGACACATGCCGCCGGCGCCCGGCTGCCAGACCGGCGCCGATTTGTGCTGGCGCAGTCCGGGCAGCTCCTGCCACGTCTGCCCGCCGTCGCTCGAGCGGTAGATCGCGGCGTCCTGGATCCCGGCGTAGACCGTATCCGGATCGGTCAGCGACGGCTCGAGATGCCACACGCGCGTGAACTCCCAGGACCGCGGCGTGCCGTCGTACCACAGGTGCGTGCCGACGGCGCCCTCGTACGCGAACTTGTTCCCGACGGCCTCCCATGTCTTGCCGCCGTCGTTCGAGCGCTGGATGATCTGCCCGAACCAGCTGCTGGACTGCGAGGCGTAGATCCGATTCGGATCGACGGGCGATCCCTTGAGGTGGTACATCTCCCAGCCCCCGAAGTGCGGGCCGCTGACGTCCCACCGCTCGCGCTTGCCGTCCGCCGTCAAGATGAACGCGCCCTTGCGAGTGCCGACGAGGACCCGTACCGTGCTCATCCCTTGCTCCTTTCGATCTGAGCGCGCCTGCCGCCCAGGGTCTTGTCCATGTTCACGAACATTCAGGACCATGCTCAGCGAGCCTTCAGCGGGGCCAGCCGCCAGCGGCCGTAAGCCACGAACGCCAGGAGGAGCCCCACCGCCAGCGGCGCGAGCGCCGGAGCGACGTCACCCTTCTCGAGGGTGAGCACCGTCGCGCCGATCATGACGATCACGAGTCCGGCCGCCGCCAACGGCGTGAGACTCGGTCGGATGCGCAGCAGCCCGGGCAAGATCAAGCCGATCCCACCGAGCAGCTCGGCCACCGAGATGAATCGCATGAAGGGCCCGGGCATGCCCGTTTCCTTCACCAATTCCTCGATCGGCATGAACAGCTTGAATCCTCCAGCGAATACAAACAGGAGCGCGAGCAGCCCCTGAATGATCCACAGCGCATAGGTCATGGTCTGGTGTCCTCCCCTGATGTGCCTACGTTGGCGGGCCGTCTCTCACTGGCCTGACCTCGATGGTACCCACGCTCGCAAGGGGACCGCGCGCGGCTATGGCGATCGCCTCGTCGAGGTTGTCGACGTCGATCAGCATGTAGCCGCCGAGATGCTCGCGCGTCTCCGCGAACGGACCATCGGTGAGAAGGCGCTTGCCGTCACGCACCCGGACGCTCGTGGCCGTCGACGGGGGATGCAGCGGGTTGCCGCCGAGATATTGCCCCTTCGACGTCAGCTCGTCAGTGAGCCGCACCTGCCCCAGGTAGATCTGCTGGCGCTCGCTCACGCTCCGGTTGAGCCAGGCCTCGTCGAGATAAACCAGCAACATGTATTTCACGTGTGCCCCCGTGAGTAGGTCGAACCGCAGGGTCCAGGATCGACACCCGGCGTAGATTATCTCTCGTGGAGCAGGCCCTCGGTGCCAACGCGGCAGTCGATCTCGTCTATCGTTCCGACTGGGGCCGGATCGTCGCCACGCTGATCCGGCTCGTCGGTGACTTCGACGTGGCCGAAGAGGCCGCCCAGGAAGCGTTCGCGACCGCAGTCGATCAGTGGCCGGTCTCCGGCGTCCCCGACGTCCCGCGCGCCTGGATCATCCAGACGGCACGCCACAAGGCCATCGATCGCATCCGGCGCCGGGCGCGGTTCGACGAGAAGCTGGATGCGTACGCGTCCGAGCTGACCCCGATCGTGGAGGAGCCGGACTACGACCCCGATCAGATCCCCGACGACCGCCTGCGGCTGATCTTCACCTGCTGCCACCCGTCGCTGTCGCTCGAGGCGCAAGTGGCGCTCACGCTCCGGACGCTCGGCGGCCTCGAGACGGACGAGATCGCCCGGGCGTTCCTCGTCCCGGTCGCCACGATGGCCCAGCGGCTCGTGCGCGCGAAGGGCAAGATCCGCGACGCGGGCATCCCGTATTCCGTGCCGGACACGAAGGACATGCCCGGTCGGCTCGACGCCGTGCTGACCGTGATCTATCTCGTCTTCACCGAGGGCTACGCGGCCACGCGAGGCGACGCCCTCGTGAGAACCGACCTCTGCGCCGAGGCGATCCGACTCGCCCGCCTGGTGAGGACGTTGATGAGCCCGGGGCCGCCGTCGGAGGCGACGGCGCTCCTGGCCCTCATGCTGCTGCACGATTCGCGGCGCGAAGCCCGACTCGACACCGCCGGTGACCTCGTCCTGCTCGAAGACCAGGATCGCGCCCGCTGGAACCACCCCCAGATCGGCGAGGCGCTGCCGCTCGTCGAGGAGGCGCTGCGCGGCGGGCCTGGCCCGTTCGCGGTGCAGGCGGCGATCGCGGCCCTCCATTGCCAGGCGACGCGCGCCGAGGATACCGATTGGGCGCAGATCGTCCGGCTCTACGACCTGCTCGAGCGCTTGCAGCCTTCGCCCATCGTGTCGCTGAACCGCGCCGCCGCGGTCGCCATGGTGCAGGGCCCCGGCGCCGCGCTCGCCCTCGTCGACGCGCTGGCGTCCGGCGGTGAGCTCGACCGCTATCATCTACTGCACGCCGCACGCGCCGACTTGCTGCGGCGCCTCGGTTCCGCGGCCGAAGCCGCGAAGAGCTACGCGCGGGCGCTCGCGCTGGTCACCAACGACGCCGAGCGACGCTTTCTCGAGCGCCGCCTGCACGAAGTCACGTCAGGCGGCTGAGCGTCCCTCGAACGCTCGCGTCAGGGCGGCGATGTCGAGTTTCTTCATCTTCAGCATCGCCGCCATGACCCGCTTCGACTTCTCGGGATCCCGGTCCTGCAGCATCGTGGTGAAGACGGTGGGCGCATCTGGCCAAAGAGTACCCGAACCGTCGCCGGTGAGCCCCTTGACTCCGCGCGAGCTCCCTATTTAGATTCCGGCCAGCCCCGAGTTCCGGCCGGCCACTCTAGACGCAGGAGGAGCCATGC
>Ga0209058_1001503_pt1 | contig 19885 bp, 17 predicted proteins | sample GraSoiAngelo_147_FD_185904 | JGI IMG/M metagenome (GOLD analysis project Ga0209058, IMG submission 185904) | Grasslands soil microbial communities from the Angelo Coastal Reserve, California, USA - 14_1009_05_40cm (SPAdes) (version 2) | ecosystem: Environmental > Terrestrial > Soil > Grasslands ... | reverse complement strand
AACGCCGGCCCGGCCGGCCGGAGCATCGGGTATCCACGTTTCGTCGTCCGGTGGCGCCGACAGCGACTGCGGCGCGGCCGTCGTGAACTATGGCGGGCCGGCCCCGCGGAGCCAGGCCCGCGCGACACGCAGGGTCCTTACGACTTCGCAGCCGTCACGAACGCTATCTGCGCGTAGTGCACGAGAAAATCGCGCCACAGAAACCAGTAGTGACGACCGGGGATCTCGCGATACGTCGTGTTGAACCCGTCCTTCTTCACGAGTTCGGACAGCGTCACCGTTCGTTCGCGCGCCATGTCGGTAGTGCCCGCACCGAGCCAGTAGAACTTCACGCCACCGGCCTTGACCGCCTCGAGTTGCTTCTGAAACGCATCATCGACCGCCTGCGGACCCGAGCTGAAGACGCCGATGTAGGCGAACGTGCCCGGGTTGTTGTTCGTCGCGGCGAGCGTATGGCCACCCCCCATCGAGAGTCCCGCGATCGCGCGATCGTCTTTCGTGGCGAGCACGCGGAAACGCTTTTCGACGAACGGAATCACGTCCTTCACCAGACTTTCCGGGTACGAGCCGGCGTACGGCTGTGGCGCGCCGCCCCGCCCGCCCGGCGCTCCCGCCCGTCCGGCAGTCGGCTGTTCCGCCTGAACCGGCGGCGGCGCCGGCGCCTGGACTGACTGCCTTGCCGGCGTGGGGCCGTACCCGAACCCCTGCGACACCGTTTGCGCGGCGTTGCCGTTCGGCATCACCACGATCATCGGCTTCACCTTGCCCGCAGCGACGAGGTTGTCCATGATGATGTTCGCGCGGCCCATCGTCAGCCACGCATCTTCGTCGCCGCCGCCGCCATGCAGCAGGTACAACACGGGGTACTTCTGGCTGCTTGTCTCGTACCCTGGCGGCGTGTACACCATCATGCGGCGGCTCGCCAGCTTCAGCGTGGGCGATGGATACCAGACGGCCTGGACCGTGCCGTGCGGCACGTCCTTGAAGTCCCACCACTCGGACTCCCCTCCGGAGATCATCAGCAGATTGTCGTAGCGCGCGCCGTCGCGCTGCGTTTCCGCGTTGTTGGGATCGAGCGCCTTCACGCCATCGACCATGAACCAGTAGCCCCAGAGTTGCGCCGCGAGCGGGCCGATCGTCGTGGACCACACGCCGGCGTCGTCCTTCGTCATCTTCAGATTGGTGCCGTTGTCCCAGCTGCCGTTGAGCGTCACCTCCGTGGCTTTCGGCGCCAAGAGGCGGAACGTTACGGTACGGTCCGGACGGATTTCCGGTGAACGCAACGGCGTCGGACGGGCAGCATTTGCAGCTGGCGGAGCCGTCGGTGGCTGCTGTGCCGCGAGCGATGCGCCGATGACGAAGCCGATCGCTGCGACGGTCCCGGACAGGCGTACACACAGGGAGATGTTCATTGATGCCTCGCTGGAGCGGTATTCTAAATCGCAGACACCGCGCACAGGCGACAGGCAGGCGATGCTGCGCCAGGACGGACGCCGTTCTCATGCTAGAGGTTGTACTCGAGCAGCACGTCGCAATGTCTTCCCATCATGTTCACGAACACCGGGAGTGAGGAGATCATGCGGGGCCGCGAACCAGGCGCCAGCAATGTCAGCTTCGATCGAGAGGAGAGGGGTGGAGGTGCTGATCGGCTTCAGAGCAAGGCCCTGGCCTCAGCGGGACTGCGACCGGTGCTGAGCGATCCATTGGTCGCTGACGGCGCCGAGGTCGTTCGACGGTCGCTTGACGCGCAGAAGAGCGGCCAGCGTGATGAGCATCACGACGAACGCCGCGGCTAGTCCTAACCAACCCATTGCGGCATCTCCCGAAATCCGACCACGGCTATCGCTTCGCGATCGCGAAATCGGCGCGAGTGAATGGAGCGCCGCCGTCGCGCGGCCTCAGGTCTGCCTTTGCCGGAAACGGATGCGGTATCTCGCCGTCCGTCGCGCGCGCGTAGGCGCCGTTGACCTTCACGCACAGGAACTTCTCTTCCACCAGCGCATCGAGGACCGACTTGCACAGCGTCCGCTCGACGCCGCACAGACGCTGCGCCTGTTCGACGGTCAGCCGCAGACCGGGCATCTCGAGATATTCGGAACGGATACGTGTGACGGCAGGGTCGTGCGGCATAAGAACGCCTCCAGGCAATAACGCGAGTCTTGAGACGCCGTTCGCCGAGGGAATCACGACGCGGGGTCTACCGCCCAAAAAGTAGCTTCCATCTGGCGAGAAAACGCTCGTCGTTGTGGATGCAATCGCGAGGGCGGTAACCCAAACTTTAGTGCCGATACGCGTACGGAATCAAGGGTACTTCCTCGGATCGCATTCGAGCATTCGACCTTAAACGTCCGCTGATGTCGGTCCGTGTCCGTGAGCTTGTCTTCGTGCGCCATCCGAGGAGCGAAGCCGAACCGCTGATTCTTGCAACGCTTCGTGCGCGGACCGCGATTGTAGGATCGCGTCGCTCCGCCTGGAGCGCGCGGCGGGCCGGGCGTCGATCTGCTGCGATAGAGTCGAACGTAGTCCGATGCGCCAAATCACGCGGAGCACAGGAATCACATGGCGAACGATCGCCGACAACGTCGGCGCTGCGATTGTGACGATTCCCAATCGACAGGCGTGGCGGCGCTGTGCGCTCGTCTACGCGCTCTTCCTCGTCTGCTCGCTGCCGATCGGACTGCTCTCCGGCCTTCTGCATCCAGGTCTCGCTCCGCTGGCGCCCGCGGCGGCGATCCTGACGACGATCACGCTGCTCGCGCATCCCGCGTGCACCGAGGAGTTGATCTTCCGCGTGATGATGCTGCCGCGTCGCATCGACCGGCTGCCGCGCGGAACGCTCTGCGCGCGGGCGGCGATTGCGCTGATCGCGTTCGTCGCCGCGCATCCGCTCAACGCGCGGCTGTTCTGGCCCGCGTCGCTCGGGCTCTTCGCGAATCCGTACTACCTCGCCCTCGCTGCGCTGCTCGGACTCGCCTGCTCGGCCGCCTATCTCATCTCCGGATCGATCTGGCCGTCCATCCTCATCCATTGGATCAGCGTCGTGCTGTGGATTCTTCTGCTCGGCGGCCAGGCGCTGCTCGATTCTTATCGTTAGTACGAAGCCTGACGCCTGGTGTATAACTTGAGAACTTCTTGTTCAAATCCACCCTCATAGCGCTGACGATCGTTCTTGCTCTGCCGTACGCGTGTGCCCCGGCGTATCGGTTCGACGCGCCGCGCGCCTTCACCGGATCGCATTTCTACAATCCATACGCTTCGTCGTCTCATACGTGGCATCGCGCGAACCTGCACGCGCACGGGCGATCGTGGCTCGGGCTCACATCGGCATCGCAAACCGACGCCGAGGTCGCCGACGCGTACCGCCGCCGCGGATACGCGGTCGCGGCGATTTCCGATTACCAGAAGATCGCCACGGAAGCTGGAACCGATGCGCTGCCGGCGTACGAGCACGGCTTCAACGCCGGCAAGCATCACCAGCTCGCGCTCGGCGCAACGCGCGTCTCGTGGTTCGATTTTCCGGTGTGGCAGGGCGTCGATCAGAAGCAGTACGTGATCGATCGGGTCAGGAAGAGCGCGGCGCTCGTCGCCATCGCGCATCCGTCCTCGATGTCTGGCTACAGCTACTCCGAAGACGACTTGCGTCGGCTCACGGGCTATCAGCTGATCGAGGTGATCAACGGCCGCTTCACCGCCGAGAACCTGTGGGACGCGGCGCTGTCGGCTGGTCATCCGGTGTGGGCGATCGGCAACGACGACACGCACGACATCTCCGATCCGAATCGCTTCGCGATCGCCTGGAACACGATCGACGCGCCGTCGAAGGCGCCCGCCGACATCGTCGCGGCGCTTCAGGCCGGCCGTTCCTATGCGACGCTGCGAATCGGCGACACCGACGGAACGGAAGACGTCACGATTTCGAGCGTCGACATGCACGACGACGAGCTGACGGTGACGACAGCCGGACCGGAGGCCCGGTTCTCGTTCGTGGGGCAGAACGGCGAAGTGAAGAAAGTGGTCCGCGATACGAAGCGCGCGTCGTACGCTTTTATTGATGGCGACTCGTACATCCGCACCGTCGTCGAGACGCCGGCGCGGACGCTCTACCTCAACCCAGTCGTTCGGTACGACGGCGCCACGTTGCCATGGCCGTCCGCCACCATCGACCGGTGGCTCACCTCCTTTCAGCGCGCCGGCATCCTCGCCGTCTGCACTCTGCTGACGCTCTCGCTCGTCCGCCGGACCCCGATGTGGCAGCGGCGCGGGCGGCAGGCGCGAAAGCTCCCGCGCGTCGCAGCGTTCGTCATTCCGATCGCCGCCGCAACGACGGGCCGGGCCGACGCTCAGGACGCGCCCAGGCCGTTGCCGACCGCGCTTCGCGAGGGGGTCGCCTACCAGTCGTCGTTCGACGCGGCGCTCGTCGCGGCGCTGCCGGCCGCCGACAGTGTGTTCTCTTTCCTCGAGACCGCGCAGGCCGAGACCATCTCGACGCGAATTTCGGGCGGCGGTCTCGGCTTCGGCGCTGCGCCGCGACTGACCTTCTTCGGCAGCTCTATCACGCAGACCGAGTACCGTATCGGCGACGTCAACGTCACCGATCCGGCAATCGGCGGCGTGCCGCTCATCACACCCGAGCTGTTCCTCTGGCAGCGCGTGTCGGTCGCGGCCGGGCTCGCGTCGACGGAGCTCAGCACGCCTGGCATGACGATCGCGCTCGAGCCGAAACGCGCCAGTGCGGCATGGACAACGACCGCTGAAGCCTCTTCGTCGTTCGGCGATGCGCTGACCGCCACTTCGTCCGTGCCGCCGATTGCGCGGCTGACCGGCTGGAACCGCGGCAGCCTGCTCGCCGGCGGACCGATCGGGCCGCGCGGCGCCGGACTCGTGCTCGCGGGCGCATGGACGCAGGCGTCGCAGACCAATCGGGGCCGCGTCCAGGCAGCGGACAGCGACGTCGGGTCCGCGTTCGCTCACCTCGTCGTGCCGGCATCACCGACCGATGAATTTCGCGCCGTCGGCGCGCTGCAGCGCGCAACCGTCCCCGCCGCGAACCCGAACGTTTTCGTCGATCGCCAACCGGCGATGGACGATACGTCCGTGCACGTGCAGTCGACGTGGGCGCACGGCGACGCCGCAGGCAACCCGTGGCGCGTGTTCGCCGGCTACACGCGTCGCTCGAGGACGCCACAGTCGGCGCTCGGAGGTACGGTGACGATCGAGCGGCTCCTCGACGGGTCGCCGCTTCAGCAACTCGTCGATACGGGAGCGCGCGCGGACGCGCGTCTGTCTGCCGGGGCGCGTGCTGGGCGCGCCGTCGGTCGGACGAAGACGCATCGTCTGGAAGGTGGCGTCGACGTCGACGCCGCGCGTTCGTCCTCTCGGCCAGGATTCAACGGCGTCATCGCCGAGCTCGTCGACTCGATGCAAAGCCGCCTGTGGCAAGTGACCGCTCCGTCGCTGACGTCCGAGCGACGCTCAACGAAAGCATCCGCATTTGTCAGCGATCGATTTGCCGTCGCGAGTCGCGGCTCGCTCGACGTCGGGGCGCGGTACGAGTGGCTCACCGCATCCGCTGACGGAGCGGCGCAGGACATCGCGTGGTCGACGTTTCTGCCGCGGGCGGCGTTTCACTGGACGCTTTCGGATGCGCGCGCCGTGCAGCTGTTCGTCGGCGCGGCGCAGTCGGCCTACGACGTTCCGCTCGACGTCGTCGCATGGGGCGATCCCGCCGCGCCGTCGGCGAATGTGTTTCGGTGGCGCGGAATACCGAATGAGCTGGCGCTCTTCGCTCCGCTGCTCACCGTCGGGCCCGGCCGCGTCGGCCGCATCGATCCGAATCTCAGTCGACCGTACGCGAACGACTTGATCTTCGGCGTCGACGCGCGGCCGCGCCCGGGCGTCACGCTCCAGATCGCCGGGTTGTGCAAGTGGGAACGCCGGCTCTTCGGCGTCGTCGACACGGGCAATCCGGCGGCCGCGTATTCGATCGTGAACGTCAGCGATCCCGGCCTGGATCTCGAGCACACGACAGACGATCAGACGCTGCACGTCGCCTCGCTCATCGTGCCGACATCCCCGTACCGGGTGGACGATCTGCTGACCAATGCGCCCGATCGATCCGCTCGCCGCCTGGGCGCGGAGCTCACCGCGGAGGTGATCAACGATCGCCTGTACCTGCTCTTCGGCGCTACGGCACTCGCGGCCGAAGGCGTCGCCGCAAGCCGCGGGTTCGAAAGCCGCGAGAACGATCAGGGCATCGTCGGCGACTTCGGCTTGGATCCGAACGCAGCCATCTATGCGCGCGGACGCCTCTTCGGCGATCGCGCGTTCACGGGCAAGGTGACGACGGTCTACCGGTTCCCGTCCAACGTGAGTGTCGGCGCCATCGCGCGCTATCAGGACGGTCAGCCGTTCGCGCGCCTCGTCGTCGTGCCGGGCCTGAATCAGGGACCCGACATCGTGCGGGCGTACGCGAACGGCGGCTCGCGGTTCACCTTTACAGCCACGCTCGACGTGCGAGTGCAGAAGGAATTCGCCGCGGCGGCTCGGCGGGTGGCGCTGTTCGCCGACGCGTACAACCTTCTGAATCTTGCCGAAGAAGTCGAGGAGCGCGCCGTCACCGGTCCGGCGTTCCGTACGCCCACAGCTTTTCAACCTCCGCGATCGGTTCGCGTCGGCGCGCGCGTGGTGTTTTAGGAGAACGCGCGCGCGGCCGCCAACACCATCACCAGCGTGATCACGGCAATCACGCACTCGCCGACGACGCCGACGATCAGCGGACGCCACCCCTGTCTCGCCAGCTCCGACACGTTGGTCCGCAGACCGACCCCGGCAAACGTGAGCAGGAACGCCCATCGCGACACGTTCGCCAGGTCGGCGACTTCGCCGCGCGTAAACAGTCCCGCGGTCGCGAGCGCAGAGACGATGACGAACCCCAGGACGAACTTCGGGAACTTCTCCCAGAGAAACGCCGCCTTGTTGCCGACGCCGGCGTCGCGCGCGCGCGCCCGCGCCCAATGGAGCGCGTAGCCGAGCACGACGAAGCCGATCGTCGCGTTCCGCGTCGTCTTCGCGAGCACGGCGAACCTGCCGGCCGTGTCCGAGAACAGCGCGCCGGCCGCCGTCGCTTCGGCGGTGTTGTCGACGGCGAGACCGACCCACAGCCCGTACGCCTGATCGCTCATGCCGAACGCGTGGCCGATGACGGGAAACACGAACAGGCTGACCGCGCCGAGCGCGAGAATCGCCGCAATCGCGTACGACGCGTCCTCGTCGTCGGCTTCGATCGCGCCCTTGGCGGCGATGATCGCCGACACGCCGCAGATGGACGATCCGATCGAGAGCAGGCTGATCAACTTCGGCGGCAGCCGAAACGCGCGGCCGAGCGCGGTCATGACGAGGATCGCGACGGCGAGCTCCAGCGCGACGCAGACAAGGCTCACCGTCCCGAGCTTGACGACGTCGCCGAGCAGGAAGCGGACGCCGAGGAGCACGATGCCGACCTTCAGCCAGAACTCGTAGGTGTCGACGCCCTTCCGGCACACCGCGGGAACACCGACGGTGTTCGACACGATGAGGCCGAACACGATCGCCCACAGGACGTATTCGATGTTCGGCAGCGTCAGCTGATGCGCGCGGCCGTAGGCCCCGATCGATTGCTCGGCGATTTTTCCGGCGAAGCCGACGGCCGCAAGCAGAATCGTTCCGGGCACGATCTGCACCCACGGCGGCGCGCCCCTTTCGACCGGCTGAGGGCGCCCCGAGCCCGTCGCCCCTCGACGATGCTCGGGGCGACCCTGAGGTTCTCGAAGGGTCGAGGGGCGCCGCGCGTCGACGACCGGAAGCGTCGTGACCGTGCTCATCTGCGTCACCATGGAATCCGGGAGACGATCCCGCTCTTCACGAGAACGACCGCGAGACCTGCAGCGACGACGGCCCACCAATCGAGCGAGAGACGCATAGCGCTTCCTCCTGCGTGCGCCGAGAAAAAGAAAAGGCCCTGAGAAGCAGGCATCGCATGCTTCCCAGGGCCTTCGATCGGCTGCGAACTGTTTCCGGTTACGAACGCTGTGGACCGGCGTCACCGACGCAGCACGAGGCGGGGCCCCGGCCCCGACAACACGCGCAGCAGTTCGTCACGGTCATCACAGAGCGTTATCGTGCTCGACGTCGGGACCACGTGTCAAGACGATCGACGGAGCGCCGAAACGCAGAGAACGAGACTTCACTATCATGTGCCATGCCGCAGGATCCCGTTCAGCCGATACCGACCGACGAGCCCGATCGCGGTCCGCAGCGCGGCGTCGGCCTGTGCCTCTCGGGCGGAGGCTATCGCGCGATGATTTTTCACGTCGGCGTTCTGTGGCGGCTCTACCAGGCGCGCGTGCTCCGATCCGTCAGTCGAATCTCGAGCGTCTCGGGCGGATCGATTACGGCGGGTCTCCTTGCGCTCAAATGGAAGCAGCTCAGTTTCGATCCGGCGCGGCTCGATGCCGATTTCGTCCGCCTCGTCGTCGAACCGCTGCGAGCGCTGGCGAGCGAGACGATCGACGCCGACGCGATCATCCTGGGCCTCGTGCTTCCAGGCCGCGTCAGCGATCGCGTCGTCGCCGCGTACCAGCAGCACCTGTTCGGCGACGCGACGCTGCAGGACCTGCCTGATGCGCCGCGGTTCGTCATCAACGCGACGAACGTGCAGTCCGGCGTGCTGTGGCGCTTCTCGAAGCCGTTCATGGGGGACTATCGCGTCGGCCTCGTGAGCGCGCCGGCGATTCCTCTCGCGCAGGCCGTTGCGGCTTCGTCAGCGTTTCCGCCGCTCCTCTCGCCGCTCGAGCTGCGCCTCGATCCGAGTCAGTTCACCGCGGGATCGGGATACGACCTTCAGCGCGCGCCGTTCACCAGCAAGGTCGTGCTCAGCGACGGCGCCGTGTACGACAACCTCGGACTCGAGACGGTCTGGAAGCGGTACGACACCGTGCTCGTGAGCGACGGCGGTGGAAAAATGCCGCCGCAGGAAGAACCGAAGACCGACTGGGCGCGCCACGCCTACCGCATTCTCGATATCGTCGACAACCAGGTGCGATCGCTGCGCAAACGGCTGCTGATCGATTCGTACAAATCGGGCGCGCGGAACGGAGCGTACTGGGGCATCCGGACGAATGTCGGCGATTACGGTCTGCCCGACACGCTGCCCTGCCCGTTCGACCGAACCACCGAGCTGGCGGAAACGCCCACGCGTCTCAAGCGGATGGACGACGCGCTGCAGGAACGGTTGATCAACTGGGGATACGCGGTATGCGATGCGGCGCTGCGCGCGCACGTCGATCCTGCGCTGCGCAGGGCGGACGCGTTTCCGTATCCGGCGCTTGGAGTCTGAGCGAATGGCGAAAACGAAGGCGCAGAGCGGCATCGAGATTCCCCGCAAGGTCGTCGAATTCATTCTGCCCTGCCCCGAAGACGATCGGCGTCAGCTCCAGGACTCGCCGATCCTCGGCGACGTCTGGGTGGAGTTCGCGAGGAACCCCGGCAGGAAGCTCGAGCTGTTGATTACGCCGTACAAGGAGTACGCGGCCGGCACGGTCGCGCGCGCGCTGTCGAATTGTTCCGACATCCGCAACGCGGACATTGCGTACCTGCAGGGGATCGTCGCGGCCCGTCTGACATTCGAAGAAGTCGTCCGCTTCGTCGTCCCGATGACCTACTGGTGGAACGATCGCAACAACGGCACGGAGATCGCCCGGTACCTCGACGATCCCGCGCTCGCCGCGGACGTCGCCACGATCCTCGAAGCGGCACAACCGCTGGAGGCCCGGAAAGGGCGGGCGCGAACCTGAGCCTGTCGATTCCGCACGACGTGCGCAACTACGCGTGCGGCCGCACGCCCGTGTGCAACGAATGCGAACGCCTCGTCAACAGCGGCGGCGTCGTCGTCGCGGCCGCAGGCAACCGCGGGTACCAGAACTTCGAAACGAAGGAAGGTCTCTACGAGGGATACGCCGCGTTCAGCGTCACCGATCCCGGCAACGCTGACGGCGTCATCACCGTCGGCGCCACGCATCGGTTCTGGCCGCACACGTAGTCGACGTGCTGAAGGTGCCGCACCACGGCAGCTCGAACAATCTCGAGGTCGATTTCTTCGAGCGCATCACGGCCGATCACTACGTGTTTTCAGGCGACGGCGAGCATGGCAATCCCGAGCGCGAATCGCTGGAGATGCTGTTCAAGGCGCGCGGCAAGGCGAAGTTCCAGATCCACCTCACCTACCCGATCGACGAAATCGACGTCGCGCGCGCGGCCGACTGGAAGAAAGAGCAGGTGAAGGAACAGAAGCGGAAGGCCGCCGGGTCGAAGAAGGCGCCGCGGCCGAACTGGTCACCCGCCAACCAGAGCCTCGCCGCGTTCTTCAACGCTCAGAAGCTCGCCGGCGGCCAGAAGATCTGCATCAGCGATCCGGCCAAACCGCACGTCATCGATCTACTCGACCCGCTCGGCTATTGACCGGCGAGCGTATACTTCGCCGGTCGTCTTCAATGTCGCGCGGCCCTTTCAGGGTGGCGCGGCCCTTTCAGGGCCGCGGACCGGGTTGCCAAGGAGGTTCTCGTGAAGCGCTCGTTAATCGTTATCGCAGTCGTGCTGCTGGGCGCGTCGGCCGTCGCCCAGCGAGGCGCGGGTCCGAGCCCTGAAATGCAGGCGGCCCTCGCCAAGCAGGCGGAGCTCGAAAAGAACACGCCGCGCCTGCAGGTCACCGAAGAGGTGCTGCCGCTCGTCGTGCCGGGCCACACCATCGGCGAAGCGGTCGGCGTCGCCAAGAATTCCAAGGGGCACCTGTTCGTCTTCACGCGCAGCGGGAACCTGGGCCCCGCGAAGGGCGCGACCGCCTCGCAGCTCTTCGAGTTCGATCCGAACCTGAAGTTCGTGAAGCAGTGGGGTCAGGACAACTACGCCGCGTCGTTCGCCCACACGGTCCGCGTCGACAAGTACGACAACGTGTGGATGACCGACGAGGGCGCGAACATGATCGTCAAGTTCAACCCGCAGGGCATGGTGTCGATGGTGCTCGGAAGGAAGACCGAAGCGATCGATTATCTGGAGCGGTTCTTCGAGCGCGGCGAGAAGGAGACGGAGCGGTATCCCGCCGGCAATCCGGGCACGTTCAACCGCCCGACCGACGTCACCTGGGACACGCAGGACAACATCTTCGTGAGCGACGGGTACAACAACTCGCGCGTCGCCAAGATCAGCAAGGACGGCAAGTGGGTGAAGGCGCTCGGCACGCGCGGCGCCGGCCCGAACCAGTTCAACACGCCGCACGGAATTACGTCGGACGCGAAGGGCAACATCTACGTCGCCGACCGCGGCAACCGCCGCATTCAGGTGTTCGATCCCGATCTCAATCCCGTACGAATCATTTCGACCGTCGGCGCGCCGTGGAGCGTCTGCACGTCGCCGGCGCCGAATCAATACCTGTTCAGCGGCGACGGCAACGGCAAGATCTACAAAGTGGATCTGAACGGCAATCTGCTCGGTTGGGCGCAGACGAGCGAGGGGCACGGCCAGGCCGGTTGTCTCGTCCACGAGCTGCACTGCGAATCGGAGAACGTGATCTACAAGGGCGACTGCTCGACGTGGACGGTGGAGAAAGTCACGATCAAGGGCACCGCGAAATCGTCCGCGCCCTAATGAAGCAACACGCTCAGGTGTGGCGCGCTCCGGTGCGCCACACCAGCAACGCCGTGACGACCGCAATCAACGCGAGCACCTGGCGCTCGGTCGCCGGCGTGAACGGGTCGCGCGCCACCTTCAGCTCGAGCCGCTTCCGCGTCCATCCGCCTTTCAAATACATCTCGTCGTAGCGCTGCACCTGCACGTCATGCTCGGCGACCGCGTCGGGATCGTCGCCGTGCCCGAGCGCCAGCGGATCGGGCAGCACCGGCAGCGTGCCGGCGGGATCGACGGCCCAGTTGACGATCTTCATCGCGAGGCTTCTGTCGTCCTGCGGCGGCCATGCACACACAATCACCAGCGTGACGACGGCAAGCATCCACCACTGAACGTTGTTCGGCTGCCACATCGACCTGGCCATTATGCCTTCCTGATGTTAGCGTAGGCCCGCGAGCCGTCCGCTCGCCTGAAAGGCTTGCGGATTGTTCGCTCGCCTGAAAGGCTCGCGCTACCGGTCACCGTTGTAGCGCTACCGGTCACCGTTGTAGCGCTACCGGTCACCGTTGTAGCGCTACCGGTGACCGTTGTAGCGCGAGGCTTTCAGCCGAGCGTTCATTACGCTTTCAGCCGAGCGTGCATTGCGAAAGGAGCGACACGTGACGAGAAGGTCGATCGTCCCACTGGTCCTCGTCGTGAGCCTTTCGGCCGCCGCGCGCGTCGCGGCGCAGGGCGGCGACGGCAGCCTCCGCGGAACCGTCAAGGACGCCCAGGGCGGCGCGCTGCCGGGCGTCACGATCACCGCCACGAGTCCGGCGATGCTCACGCCGAGCGTCACCGTCTCGGACAGCGCCGGCAACTATCGCCTCATCAATCTTCCTCCCGGCGTGTTCAAGATCACCGCGGAGCTCTCCGGCTTCTCCATCTTCCGCCGTGACGACATCCTGCTGCGGGCGGGCAGCAACTTCCAGGTCGACATCACGATGGAGATCGGAACGCTCACCGAAACGGTGACCGTCGCCGGCGATCCGCCGATGCTCGAAGTGACGAAGCCGAGCGGCGTGCTGACGATTGACGGCGAGTTCCAGAAGCAGGCGCCGGTCGTCGAAGGGAAATTCTGGAGCGACTTCCTGATGCTGACGCCGGGCGTCATCTCGCGCCCGCACAACGACGCGAGCGGCCGGCAGAATTATTTCGGCAACGCGGTCGAGCATCGCGACGCCGTCACGCTGATGGAAGGGCTGTATGCCGGCAACTACAACGACTTCAACATCAACCGCACGGGCCTCAGCTCCGAAGCCATTCAGGACACGGAAGTGAAGACCGGCGGCGTCGACGCGGCGTCGCCGATGGGTGCTGCGCGGCTCGTACGGCAAATACCATCAGCAGCTGATGGGCACGCGCAATCCGGTGCCGTCCTTCGGCGGCAACGACGCGCAGGGGCTGCGCAACGAATACGATCTCGATTCGAACGGCGTGTTCGAGACGGTGATCGTGACGCCGCCGGTGGCGACGGGCATCTCGAACCTGCAGTTCGATCCTGATCTGCACCAGCCGTACTTCGACGAATGGTCGCTCGGCTACCGCCGGCAATTCCCCGGTCAGATCGCGCTCGACACCGGCGTCATCGTCAAGGTGAACCACGATCAGTACGCGCAGGTGGACATCAACGGCTTCTATCCCGACGCGCCGTTCAGGCCGTTCGGAGGATTCGGCAGAGTCGATCCGAATCAGGGACTGCTCTACCGGCTGACGAACAACACCTGGAGCACCACCCGCTACAAGGCGCTGCAGGCGACGCTGACGAAGAACATGACGCACAACTTCCAGATGCTCTTCACGGCGCAGCGGCAGTGGCAGCATCTCGAGGGGACGTGGAACCCTTCCGACCCGGCGAAGTTCATCCAGCCCGACGCGTTCCCGAACGACAAGAACATCTGGAGAACCGACGGCGTGCAGGATCAGAACAGCCTTGCGACGGGAAATTCGCTCGTCAACAACCCGATGTGGAATCCGTATTCGGTGCGCATGGCCGGCACGTGGCACGCACCGTTCGATGTCGTCGCCTCGGGCAGCTACACGATCGTCGCGGGCAACTGGACCGGTCCGGTGATCGATCAGCTGCCGTCGACGAGCGCGCTGCTCGCGCCGTTCGGTCCGTCGACCGTCGTGTCGTCGACCGGCGTGCGGCAGTCGAATCCGCTGGCGACGCGCATCCGCTTCTTCTATCCAACTCGCGGAAAAGGACAGCCACGCGCGCCCGACGTGCACATCGTCGGCGTCAAGCTCGGCAAGCAACGTGGAAATTTCCGCCGAGGTGTTCAACCTGCTGAACGGAGGGCGCTACACCGAGTTCAGCCGCCAGGGTGCGAACCGGATCTACAACCCGCAGACGTTCGGCACATTTACGAACCCGCAGACGCCGCGCGCGATGACGCTGCAGACGGTCGTGCATTTTTAGAGTTCTGCGGAATTGTCGTCCCTCGTGTCTTCGCTGCGTAGATTCATCGGCGGAATACTACGGTTCCGGACTGTCCGGAACCGGAGATCGCCTTCACATTTTTCGGCCCGCGGCAACCAGCAACCAGCCCTTCAACGAGAACGCTCGGACGTGCGCCCGTCGCGACGCATTGCGCCAAAGAACTCGATCGCAGCTTCCATGTTGCGCTGGCGCACTTCCGGGTCCGGCTCGAGCGACCAGTTGCCGCGATCCTGCAGGTTGCCGATGACGATCCCGTCGGCGCGCGGGTTCATGCTCGCGTTGCCGCCGTTGGCCGTTCGTCCGTTGGCGCGGTACCTCACTTCGGGCTGCGGCACGAGCACGGTCAGCTGACCCTTGATCGGCACGAGCTCCGTGTCGTTGAACAGCGTGAACGATCCGAGGCCCGTGCAGTTGACGATCACCGACTCGGGCAGCGACATCAGATCGCGCGGCGTGTCGAACTTGCGGATGACGATCTTCCCGCCGAACAGCAGGAAATCGCGCACGATCGCGTCCATGTAGATCGACGGCTCGATGGCGAGCGCCGTGCTGCGAATCGCGTACTTCGACGGAAACGGATGATCGCCCGGCCCGATCACTTCGCGGAAGCGTCCGGGCCGGAGCTGGTCCGGCAGCAGATCGCCTTCGGCCGGTGGTCCCGGCTGCCGATTCGGATCGTCGGTGGCGTTGTAGGTATCGATCCAGTAGACGCCGTAATTGGGCCCGACCATCAGCTGCAGCTGACGGTACGAGATCTCGGCGGCCTCGCGGAACTGCGCGTCCCACTCGGGCGTTCGCTGCGTCGCTTCAATCAGCGCGGTCGTCGGCGTGAAGCCGGCCATCGACATGTTCGACGTCGTGTCGGGCGGCACCGTCGCGGCGTAGATCGTCACGTCCCATCCGCGCCGCTGCAGCTGTCGCGCCGCGCACACACCCGGCGCGCCGCATCCAATGACCGCCGCCCGATGCTCGCCCGTCTGCCGCGTGAGGTCGGCGACGAGCGCGCCGCATCCCCACGACAACGACATGCCCGAGCCGCCGAACCCGTAATCGTGGACGATCGTCTTCGCGTCGAGCTTCTCCGCGCGCAGCACGAACCCGGAATCGCGGTGGGGACGCAGGCCGACGGTCGTGCGGAGCACGCGATCCCACGTCACGGTCGGCGGGGCGAGCTGGAGCGGCGCCCGCCCCGCAGAGGAGGCGCCGCGGCTGCGCAGCGACGCGCCGCAACCGGTCAATCCGAATCCGGCCAGCGCGAGGCCGCCGGTCTTCAACAGCGTTCGTCGATCCATGGACTCTGCGCCTCCAACGGGCGCCCGACACCGCGGATTCAGGCGCCGCCTGCACAGGGCGTGCGACGCACTCTTCTGGAAAACGGCATCGTGGTCGGCAGCGGATACGAGGGCAATTCTGAGCTCGCTGGTTCGTTTGGCTACTCGTCCGGCAAGCCGAACGCGATGATGTTCGGCCCTGAGGCGACCGCGACGTACTGCTTGTCGTCGAACATGAACGTCATCGGCGACGCCTTCCAAATCTGACTGGTCTGAAAGCCCCACAGCGGCTTTCCGTTCGACGCGTCGGCCGCCATCAGCGCACCGCTGTCTTCGCCGAAGATCACGACGCCGCCCGCGGTGCTGAGCGTGCCGCCCCACGACTCGACGGCGCCGGTCTGCGGCAGCTCCCAGACAGCTTTTCCGGTGTGGATGTCGATCGCGCGCAGCACGCGCCGCGCCGGTTCGTCAGGCGCCTGTTTGAACGACCCGCCCATGTAGCCCTTGCCCGCTTCCCACGTCATCGGCGTCTTCGTGAAGATGCCGCACTTGTCGTTCGTCTGCACGTAATACAAACCGGTCGCCGGGTTGAACGACGTGGAGTACCAGTTCGACGCGCCCTCGAGCGACGGGCACACGCGCTTGCCTTCGAGCGACGGCTCCATGTCTGGCACGACGATCGGGCGCCCTTCGGGCGTGAGGCCGCGCGCCCACGTCAGGTTCGCGGCGTACTGCCTGCCCATCAGGAACGTGCCGTCGGTGCGATCGAGCACGTAGAAGAACCCGTTGCGGTTCGCCTGCACCAGCAGCCTGCGCGGCCGATTCTCCCACGTGGCGTCGACGAGCGCCGGCGTTTCCTGCGCGTCGTAGTCCCACACGTCGTGAGGCGTGAACTGGAAGTGCCACTTCAGCGTCCCGCGCTTCGCGTCGAGCGCGACGACGGAATCCGAGTAGAGATTGTCGCCGGGGCGATCGTCGCCAATCAGATCGGGAGAAGGGTTGCCCGTCGGCCAGTACAGCGTGTCGAGCTCCGGATCGTAGGTTCCGGTGAGCCATGTCGTCGCGCCCGGATGCTCGATGCCCGCTCCCTGCCACGTGTCCGCCTTCGGCTCGCCGCGCCGCGGCGCCGTCCAGAAGCGCCACACTTCTCTGCCGGTCGCCTGATCGAATGCCGCGACGAAACCGCGAACGCCTTCATCGCCGCCCGACGTGCCGGTGACGACGAGATTGCCGACCGCGAGCGGCGCGCCAGTGGCGTTGTAGTTCTGGTGCCAGTCGGCCATCTCGGTTTCCCACAGCAGCGAGCCGGTGAAGCGGTTGAGCGCGATGATGTGCGCGTGGTCGGTGACCATGAACACGCGATCGCCGGCCACTGCCACGCCGCGGTTGATGCCTCCAGCCGCGTTGCCGACCAGACCTTTCGTTCGCTGCCGCTGGTAATGCCAGATCTCACGCCCCGCGCCCGCGTCGAGCGCGTAGCACTCGTTCGCGCTCGTCACGTACATGACGCCGCCGGCGACGACCGGCGTCACCTGCAGGCGCGACGTGTTGGGGATACTGAAAATCCACCGCGGCACCATGCGTCCCACGTTGGCAGCCGTGATTTGCGTCAGCGGACTGTAGCGGCTTCCGTTCGTCTGGCCGTTGTAGCTGGGCCAGTCGGCCTGCGAGGTGACGGCGCGATAGCGATCGCCGCCGCTCTTGCGCAGCAGGTGGATCTTGCGGTCGTCGCCGAGCAGCTGGAGGTCCGATGCGCTTTGATTCAGCACGAGCCCGTCGATCGAGCGGCCGTCAACCAGCGTGGCGCGCGTCCGTGTCGGCGCCGCTCCGCTGCGCGGCCGCAGCGTGCGCAGATAGCGGATCAGATCGCCGACGTCGGAATCGTTCAGACCGGGGAACGCCGGCATGCCGGCGGCAGATCGTCCCTGTCTGACCAGCGACGTCAGATCGTCGTTCGTCAACGATGGCACGCGCGTCGCGATCGCGGGACCGAGCTCGCCGCCGTTGCCGTCGCTTCCATGGCATCCGGCGCAGCGGCTGACGAACACCTGGCGACCAGGCTCGGCGCGTTGCGCAAACGCGAGCGGACCAGCGAGAAGCGCGAAAAACAGTAGGAACACAGTGCGCGGATGCTACCAAAGAATCGGGTTCGGTGTATGCTCCGCATCTCCAACTCGGCGTCGGCGTCGATTTTTGAAGGCAGGAGTCGACCATGAAGTGGACCTGGGCGCTGCCGGCGATCACGGCTCTCTGTTTCGCGAGCGGAGGATTTGCGCAGGACCGTCAGACGAAGAACCCGCGCGAAGGCGATCCGCAGGCGATTCGCAACGGGACCGCGCTGTACCGCATCCGCTGCTCCGGCTGTCACGGCATGGATGCGACGGGCCTTCGCGGGCCGGATCTCACGTCCGTCATGTCGTCGGGCATCACCGATGAGCAGCTCTTTCAGTACGTGAAGCGCGGCGTGCCGGGAACGGAAATGCCGCCGACCAACGCGCCCGACGACGAGATCTGGCAGACGCTCGCGTACCTCCGCACGCTCAGCGCGCCGGCAGCCGCGGCCAACGTCGGCGGCGACGCCGATCACGGCGAGCGGCTGTTCCAGGCGAACTGCATCAGCTGTCACCGCGTGAACGGACGTGGCGGCCGGATCGGTCCGGATCTCTCGCGGATCGGGTCGTCGCGATCGCGCGCGGCGCTGACGAAGGAAATTCGGACGGCGAGCGCGTCCGTCCAGCCGGGGTACGACGCGGTCACGCTGGTGACGCGCGACGGCCGGCGCATCCGCGGCGTCAGGAAGAACGAGGACGCCTTCTCCATCCAGATCATGGACGTCAACGAGCGGCTGCAGGGACACATGAAGTCGGAGCTGCGCGAGATCATCGAGGAGAAAGGCTCGCTGATGCCCGATTACGGCGTCGACAAGCTGCCCGCAGGCGACTTCACCGATCTGCTCGCGTACCTGAGCCGCCAGCGCGCGACGGTCGGCGCCGTCGCGTCGGCGCCGCCTCAGAATTCGCCGCAGCGGATTACCGGCGACGCGCTCGTCGCCGGCCTGAAGGATTCGTCGCGATGGCTGATGTACGGCGGCGACTACGGCAGCCAGCGCCACAGTCCGCTCACGCAGATCACGCCGGAGAACGTGCACCGTCTCGTGCCGCAATGGAGCTTCCAGACCGAGACGCTCGGCCGCTTCGAAGCGACGCCGATCCTCATCGACGGCGTGTTGTACGTGACCGGCCCGAACAACAACGCATGGGCGCTCGACGCGCGCACCGGCCGTCAGATCTGGCGCTACCGCCGCGAGCTGCCGCCGACGGGCCTCACCTACTGCTGCGGCCCGGTGAACCGCGGCTTCGGCGTGCTCGACGACCGGCTGTTCATGGTGACGCTCGACGCGCATCTGCTCGCGCTCGACATGAAGACCGGCGCCATCGTCTGGGACGTGGTGCTCGAAGACTACAAGCGCGGGTACGCCGCGACGCTCGCGCCGCTCGTGGTGAAAGACAAAGTCATCGTCGGCGTGGCCGGCGCCGAGTACGGCATCCGCGGCTTCATCGACGCCTACGACGCGCAGACCGGCAAACGGGCGTGGAGGTTCTGGACCGTGCCGGCGCCGGGCGAGCCGGGCGGCAACACGTGGCCGGGCGACGCGTGGAAGCGCGGCGGCGGCTCGATTTGGGTGACCGGCAGCTACGACGCCGAGTCGAACCTGATTTTCTTCGGCACCGGGAACCCGAGCCCCGACTACTACGGCGACGATCGCGAGGGCGACAACCTCTACACCGATTCGCTCGTCGCGATCGACGCGAGCACCGGCAAGCTCGCGTGGCATTACCAGTTCACGCCGGGCGACGTCCACGACTGGGACGCGACGCAGGTGCCGGTGCTCGGCGAGGTGACGATCGGCGGTCAGCGGCGCAAGGTGGTCATGTTCGCGAACCGCAACGGGTTCTTCTACACGATCGATCGGCTCACCGGAAAAGTGATCGTCGCAAAGCCGTTCGTCACCACCACGTGGGCCAAGGAGGTCATGTCGAACGGACGCCCGCTGCTCCTTCCGAACAATCGCCCGGACGAGCGCGGCGCGACGACCTGTCCCGACATTCCGGGGGGGACGAACTTCATGCCGCCGTCGTTCGATCCCGATCTGGGATTGTTCTTCGTCACCGCGCGCGAAGCGTGCGCGACGTACTACAACTGGAAGCCCGAGTACAAGGAAGGCGAGCGGTACACGGGAGGCGGCATGCAGCGGGGCGACAACCGTCCGTACGGCGCGCTGCGCGCGATCGATCCGGCGACCGGCGAGCGCAGGTGGGAGTTCCGTTTCCCCACGCCGTCGATGGCGGGGGTGACGTCCACGGCGTCGGGCGTCGTCTTTGCGGGCGACAACGAAGGCAACTTCCTGGCGTTCGAGGGGCGCACCGGCAAGAACCTCTGGCGCTATCAGACTGGCGCGTCGATCTGGGGCGCGGCA
>Ga0209058_1001502_pt1 | contig 19892 bp, 18 predicted proteins | sample GraSoiAngelo_147_FD_185904 | JGI IMG/M metagenome (GOLD analysis project Ga0209058, IMG submission 185904) | Grasslands soil microbial communities from the Angelo Coastal Reserve, California, USA - 14_1009_05_40cm (SPAdes) (version 2) | ecosystem: Environmental > Terrestrial > Soil > Grasslands ... | reverse complement strand
GGAGAAGGCGCGTCCAGCTCCGGTGAGGACGACGGCCCGCACGGATGCGTCGGCCTCCGCCTCGCGCAACCGGGCGATCAGCGCCTTGCCGAGATCGGGGCTCCAGGCGTTGAGCCGCTCGGGCCGATTGAGGGAAATGAGAGCAACGGCACCCTTCTGTTCCATGAGGACCAGGGGGCTGTCGGCCGTCATATTACGTCCTCCTCGCGCAGCGCGGCGATCTGCGTTGTCGTATAGCCGAGCGCGAGCAGCACCTCCTCGGTGTGCTGGCCCAGTCGTGGCGGCGGCGAGTCGACGCTCGGGCCGTCGTCGGCGAACTTGAAGGCGCTCACCGGGACCGTCACCGGCCCGTCGACGCCCTCGACCTTCTGGTGCTCGTGCAGCACGCGGCGCGCCTCGAGCTGGGGATCGGTCAGCGCCTCCGCGAGCGTGCGCACGCGGCCGGCCGGGACGTGGCGGGACTGCAGATGCTGCTCCCAGTCGTCGGCGGTGCGCTGGGCGATGATCTTCTGGAGCTCCGCGGTCTGCTGCTCGTAGAGCCGATCGCGCTCGTCGTGATCGGACTGTGCGGCGATGTCGGGACGGCCGACGGCGTTGAACAGCCGCTCGTGCTGGCCGCGGTTGCTGGCGGCGATCATCAGCGGCGCGTCCTTGGCCTGGTAGAGCTGGCTGCTCGCGCGGTCCATCCGGTTGCCCTTGGGCTTGGGCTCGTGGCCAGTGCGCATGTACGAGGTGATGTGCGAGCCCATCAGCATGAAGGCCACGTCCAGCATCGCGCTGTCGATGTACTGGCCGCGCCCGGTGCGCTCGCGCTGGAACAGCGCCGCCGAGATCGCGAACGCGCACATCGTGCCGGTCGCGTAGTCGATCACCGGTGATCCGGTCTTGATCGGATTCACCTCGGGCGTGCCGGTCGTGGCCATCATGCCGGAGGTGGCCTGGATCAGCTGGTCGTAGGCGGTCTGCTCGCCGCGCGGCCCGTCCTGGCCGAACGCCGTCATCGAGCAATAGATCAGCTTCGGGTTGAGCGGGCGCAGATCCTTGTAGCCGAGCCCGAGCGCCGGGAAGGCGCCGGAGCGCCAGTTCTCGACCAGGACGTCGGCGTCCCGTACGAGCTGCTTGAGGATCTCGCGCCCCTTTTCGGTCTTCAGATTCAGCGTGATCGCCCGCTTGTTGGAGCCCTGGGTGAGGTAGCCGGTGCCCATCTTCTGCTTGTTGAGGGCGCGGTCGCTGCCCGAGTCGCGGCTCTGGTCGTAGTCTCGCGGGTGCTCGACCTTGATGACGTCGGCGCCCAGCAGGGCGAGCTGATAGGCCGCGAACGGCCCGGCCAGCACGTGCGTGATGTCGATGATCTTGATTCCCTCGAACGGTCTCATGGGCTCCACCTCTGTCTGGTAGTTGCCAAGGCATAGCCGTTCAGGGATGCGGGGTCAAGCCTGGAGATCCCCGAGCAGCCAGCGGGTCAGGTCGCCGAACGACGAGAAGCTCCGGGCCGCGCCGCGGCAGACGCCGAATCCGTAGTCGACGTACACGAACGGCACGCCGCACTCGCGGGCCGCCGCTTGATCCCCGGGCGTGTCGCCGACGAGCAGCGCCCGGCGGAGACCGTTGCGCGCGATCAGCAGGCGAGCCCCGACCAGCGGTAGAACGTCTCGACGTAGCCGGCCTGGCAGTTGCTCACGATGAAGAGCGGATAACGCGCGCGGAGCCGCCGGATGCCGTCCTCGACGTCCGGATAGAGGACGCCGCCCTGCTCGGCGACCAGCCGGTTGTCCTCCAGCTGGGTCTCGGCGATGAGCGTCAAGATTTCCCGCTCGGGGACGCCAACGAACGTCACTCGGATGCATTGCGCGTGCGGTTTGCCGGCAACGGCCCGAACGTCGTCTGCGGTGATCGTCCGGAAGCGGATCGCGTTGCGGTCGAGCACGAGGTTCCAGCCGATGGCGCACGTCTCGCACGTGTCCCACAAAGTGCCGTCGAGATCGAATACGATCGCGTCGGTCGCGGCTCGCGAGCTCGCGTCCATGGTTCCGACGATTCTATCGTGTCGGTCTGACGGCGGGCGCGGGCGTGTATGAGCCTGTGGGACAATGGCCGTTGGATGCGCAGCCTCCGGCTTTGCCTCGTCGTTGTCCTCACGCAAACCCGCGCCTACGGCTGCACCGTCAAGTACAGCTAGCAGGACATGCCGACGCGGGAGGAAGTCGCCAAGCAGCCCTGGGAGCAGCGCCTGGGTCGTATGTCCCGCACCGCCGACGATCTCGCCGCGGCGATCCGCGGTCAGCGTGAGGCCGTCCTCGCGCGACGGCCCGACGCCAAGAACTGGGCGGCCAACGAGGTCATCTGTCACCTGCGCGACATCGAAGAGGTGTACTTCGTGCGCTGCCACGCCATCTTGTTGAATGATGAGCCGCAGATCTACGCCGACCCCTCGGGGGCCGCCGACCGGTTCGCCGAGGACAGGCAATACCAGAGAAGCGACGCGGCTCAGGCGCTGGCCGCGTTCCGCAGGCGGCGCGAGGAATCGCTGACGTTGCTCCGTAGCCTCACGCCGGAGCAACGGCAGCGCGGCTGTATGCATCCGATCAGCGGCCGGATCACCATCGACGCGTTCGTGACGATGCTGGCGTGGCACGACGACAACCATCTGGACCAGCTACGCCGCGCGCTGGAAGGAAAGGCCTGAGACGGCTTCAGTCTTTCAGTAGCTTCGCGTAAGCGTCGAGGCGCGGCAGGACTGAGTCGCGCGGCTCGGATGGCAGGCCGAAGATCGCGCGCTCGACGCCGGCCGCCGCCAGCGCGTCGAGCGCCGGCTTCCTGGGCGGCGCGAAGAAGATCGAGACCGGAGCCGACTTCGGATCGCGCCCCGCTTTCCTGAGCCGCTCGTGGAGCTCGGGGATGCGGTCGACCGGGTTCTTGTTGGGGCGCAGGATGGGCATCCAGCCGTCGCCGAACTCCACGACGCGATCGAACGTGGTCGCCCCGTCGCCGCCGATGATCACGGGCGGGTGCGGCTTCTGCAGCGGCTTGGGGTCGGCCCAGATCTTCTCGAAGCGCACGTACTCGCCCTTGAACTCCGCCTCGCGCTTGGTCCAGATCTCCTTCATCGCGAGCACGCGCTCGCGCAGGAGCCGCCAGCGCGACTTCCATTCCGTGCCGTGGTTGGCCATCTCCTCGGCGTTCCAGCCGCCGCCGATGCCGAACAGCACGCGGCCGCCCGAGAGTCGATCGAGCGTGGCGACTTCCTTGGCCGTGGTGATCGGATCGCGCTCGATGACCAGACAGATGCCGGTGCCGAGCCTGAGGCGGCGGGTGACCGCGGCCGCGGCCATGAGCGCGACGAACGGATCGTAGGACGACCAGTAGTCGCGCGGTAGATCGCCGCCGCCTGGCCAGGGACTGCGCCGGCTCGCGGGGATATGCGTGTGCTCGGGGAACCACACCGACTCGAAGCCGCGCTCCTCGAGCGCGCGGGCCAACTCGTCGGGAGCGATCGCGTACTCGGTGGGGAACATCACGACGCCGTATTGCATGGGAGTTCTCCTCGGGTCAGGGAAGTAAGTCGGCGACCGGGATCGGGCTGTCGGGCGCGATGAGCGGCGCCACGACGTCGGGCGCGCGGACGATCTCGCGACGACCATACTGCCAGCTGCTCTGCGGCCCGCGAACGATCAAGAGCCCGTCCAGGAGCTCCAGGCGCTCGCCGGGCTGGAAGATGCCGAGCTCGCTCGGACGCTCATACTCGACGCGGGTCCAGCGTCGCGTCCAGGATTCGCGAGCGGCCGTGAGGGCCATTGCGCCGAAGCTTACCGACTCGACCGCCGGTTGGTCAACGTGCGCGAATGCGGTCAGCCTTTGACGCACACGACCTGACGGAGCGTGTGCACGACCTCCACCAGATCCGCCTGCGCCCGCATCACCGCGTCGATCGGCTTGTAGGCGCCCGGCGTCTCGTCGATGACCTCCGCGTCCTTCCGGCACTCGACGCCGGCGGTCGCTGCCTCGTGGTCTGCGAGCGTAAAGCGCCGTTTGGCCTCGTTGCGCGACATCGCGCGCCCGGCGCCGTGGCTGCAGCTCTCGTAGCTCTCCGGATTGCCGCGTCCGCGCACGATGTAGGAGTGCGCGCCCATGCTGCCAGGAATGATGCCGAGATCGCCGGCGCCGGCCCGAACCGCGCCCTTGCGCGTCACGAACATCTCGCGGCCGCGGTGACGCTCGCGCGCCACGTAGTTGTGGTGACAGTTCACCGCGGTCAACCCGGCCTCGAAGGGCTGGATGCCGGGGACGGCCTGCACGGCGCGAATGACCGCGTCCATCATGAGACGCCGGTTCGTCAGCGCGAAGTCCTGCGCCCAGCCCACCGCGTGCACGTAGTCATCGAAGTGCGCCGCGCCCTCCTCGAGATAGGCGAGGTCTTCGTCCGGAAGGTTCGCGAGATGCTGGCGCATGTCCTGCTTCGCCAGCTCGATGAAGTACGTGCCGATCCGGTTGCCCACACCGCGCGAGCCGCTGTGGAGCATGAACCAGACGCGCTCGGTCTCGTCCAGGCACACCTCGATGAAGTGGTTGCCGGTCCCGAGCGTGCTCAGATGGGTGAGGTGATTGGAGCGCGCGATCTTGGGATGCCTCGCCGTGATCGCGTCGAAGCCGGGTGTGAGCCGTTGCCAGGCCTCGAGCGCCGGCGCCGGCGGGTTCTCCCAGGCGCCCTTGTCGCGGCCGCGCGTCCGTCCGTGGGGCACGGCGCGCTCGATCGCCGCGCGCACGCCCTTCAGGCTATCCGGAAGGTCGCCGGCGGTGAGCGTCGTCCGGGCCGCCGCCATCCCGCAGCCGATGTCCACGCCGACCGCGGCGGGAATGATCGCGCCGACGGTTGGGATGACGCTACCGACGGTCGCGCCGACGCCCCAGTGGACATCGGGCATCGCCGCCACCCAGCCGCGCACGCACGGAAGGCGCGCGACGTTCTGGAGCTGCTTCAGCGCGACGTCTTCGACGCTGACCCCGCGGATCCACGCCTTGATCGGCACGCCGCCGTCGACCGTGAGAGTCTCGTACGCCCGCTCGTCGCTCATTGCTCTAATCTTCAGTATCTCGCAGCGAGCGGCGTGTGGCTAACCCAGCCGCTGCGCCGGGGCGCTTGCGAGTGCCGGGGGTATGGGGGGCCCTTCGCGGCCCCCCATTACTTCAAACCGCCGCGACGCCTTCGACTTCGATCAGGAAATCGGGGTGGAACAGGCTCTTGACCACGATCAAGGTGCTCGCGGGAAGCTCGCCGGTGAACGTCTCGCGGCGCGCCTCCGCGACAGCCGGAAAATCCTCGATCTTCGTGATGTAGGTGGTGAGCTTCATGAGGCTGTCGAGATCGCCGCCGGCGGCCTGGAGCACCCCGCGCAAGTTCTGGAACGTCTGCCGCGCCTGGGCACGCACGTCTCCCTTGCCGACGATGTGGCCGCTCGGATCCCACGCGACCTGGCCGGAGATGTAGAGCAGCCGGCCGCCGTCCATCCGTGTCGCCATCTTGTAGTTGGCCACGGGCTTGGCCTGGGGTGTCGCAATCGTGCTGTAGGGCATGATGGTCCTCCGCTCGCTACGCGACCGCCGCGATCACTTCGATTTCCACCAGAAACTCCGGGCGTGCGAGCCCCGGGATCTCAACCAGCGTCGACGCCGGGAAGTCACGGTTGTAGAGGGAGCGTCGGACGGGTGCGCCGTGCTGGCGCCAGGAGTCGATGCTCAGCACCCAGGTCGTCTCCTTCACCACGCTGGCCGGTGAGGCGCCGGCGGCGCGAAGCACGTGACCGATGTTCTCGTACACCTTCTCGGCCTGGCGCCGCCAGTCACCTGGGCCCGCCACCGAGCCATCGGGGTTGTTCGCGACCTGACCGGCGAGATAGAGCAGTCGGCCGCCATTGACGATGACGCCCTGATAGAAATCGCCACCGTGCTGCTCGACATTGAATTTTTCGAGCAGCGGTTTCCCTGTCGCGGTCCCGGGCAGATCGACCACCAGCTCGACCTCGATGAGCATAGCCGGGTCGGCGAGGCGGCGAACCACCAGGCCCGTCGACGCCGCGCGGGTGCTTCCGAAGAACTTGGCGCGCTCGGGGCGGCCGGTGGCGTTGTAGGCGTCGATGTCGGTGACGTAGACCAGCTGCTTGACCGTATCGTCGAACTTCGCGCCGGCCTGGCCCAGGATGGACTGCAACCGCTCGAACGTGCGGCGCGCCTGTGCCGCCATGCCGCCGCCGACCAGATTGCCGTCGGGCCCTCTCCCAGTCAGCCCGGCGGTGAACAGGATCCGGGAGGGGTTGACGCTCACTCCCGGCATGAAGCCTCGACCTTTCTCGACGGGACGGTCAGCGAGGATTTCTCGTCGGTCCATGGGCTCCTCCTCTCAAATCAACTCAGCGGCCGGCCGTGGCGGGCGATGAACTCGGGAAACGCCGACTCGGCCTTGGCGCCTCGGACGACGTTGGTCGTGTAGTCGCGCTCGTTCGCCCACTGCTGCTCCAGGTCGCAGCCCATATCGAGCAGCAGCAGCGCCTTCACGCCCATCACCGCCTCGCGGCGGTTCTTGGCGATCATCGTCGCCAGCCACATCGTCTTCGCGCGGAGCTGATCGCAGGGCACCAGGTGATTGAGGAGCCCGATGCGATGCGCCTCCTCGGCCTCCACCACGCGGGCGGAGAAGAGGAGCTCCTTGGCGATGGGCCAGCCCACCTGGTTCGGCAGGGTCCAGGTGCTGTTGATGCGGCCGTAGGCCGCGGCCAGGAAGCGGAAGCTCGCGTGCTCGCAGCCCACGCGCATGTCGAGCGACGACGCGAGCACCCCGGCGCCGCCGTACGCGAGCCCGTTGATCATCCCGATGGTGGGCTTGGGGCTGGCGCCGATCTCGTAGCTGCCGCGCGTGCGAACCGCCGTGCGCGCGTCGAGCTCGGCCTGCGTGTACTTCCGGTCGTCCTCGCGCTGCTCGTGGATGTCGCCACCGGCCGAGAACGCCCGCTTGCCGGCGCCGGTGATCACGATGCAGCCGACCTCGTCGTCGGCATTCATGTGCTTGACGGCCTCGTGCAGCTCGGCGTTCAGCCGCCGGTTCATCGCGTTGAGCTGCTCCGGCCGATTCATGGTGATGATCGCCACGCCTTCCGTTTTCTCGACCAGGATGTGGTCCGCCATGCTTTCCTCCCCCCAGGGCCTACGTGCGGTGTAGCATACGCCGGCTGGGCCGCCACCAGGAGGGTTCTATGGATTACGGGTTGTTCACGATGCCCTCGCACCCACCGGAGCGTGGTCTCAACGACGGCCACCAGTGGGATCTGCAGCAGCTGCGCTGGGCGGACGAGCTCGGCTTCAGCGAGGCGTGGATCGGCGAGCACCACACCGCGCCCTGGGAGCCGCATCCGGCGCCCGATCTGTTGGTGGCCCAGGCCCTGCTGCAGACCACGCGCATGCGGATCGGCCCCGGCGGGTTCCTCATGCCCTATCACCATCCCGGCGAGCTCGCGAACCGGGTGGCCATGCTCGATCACCTGGCCCAGGGGCGCCTCAACTTCGGCGTGGCGGCCAGCGGCCTCCCGAGCGACTGGGCGATGTTCAACGTCGACGGCACCACGGGCCAGCACCGCGAGATGACCCGCGAGTCGCTCGAGATCATCCTGCGGCTCTGGAGCGACGAGGCCGAGTTCGACTTCAAGGGCAAGTACTGGCACGTCACCAAGACCGGCACGATGCTCGACACGCTGCGGCCGCACATCAAGCCGTTCCAGAAGCCGCACCCGCCCATCGGCGTCGCCGGCGTCAGCAAGGGCTCGGACACGCTCAAGCTCGCCGGCGAGCGCGGCTTCTGGCCGATGAGCCTGAACCTGAGCCCGGCGTACGTCGGCAGCCACTGGGAGGCGGTGGAGCAAGGGGCGGCGCGGAGCGGGCGCACGCCCAAGCGCGCCGACTGGCGCCTGGTGCGCGAGGTCTTCATCGCCGACACCGACGCCGAGGCGATGCGGCTCTCGGCCGGCGGCATGATGGGCCGCATGATGCGCGAGTACTTCCTGCCGCTGCTGGCGTCGTTCCAGTTCACCGAATACCTCAAGCACCAGCCCGACGTGCCCGACTCCGACGTGACGCCCGAATACTGCGCCCGCCACAACTGGCTCGTGGGCTCGCCGGCGACCGTCATCGACAAGCTCCACGCGATCTACGAAGAAGTCGGCGGCTTCGGCACGCTGCTGCTCTTCTGCTTCGACTACGCGGATAATCCATCGGCGTGGCGTCACTCGATCGAGCTGCTGGCGCGCGAGGTCATGCCGAAGTTCAAGAGCCTGGTCCCGAAGTGACCTCGTTCGACGCGGCGCTGAGCGCCGCCGCGAGGCTCGACGAGAAGGAGCTCGGGCGTCCCTGGACCTGGCGCGGGAAGGCGGTGCTCGACGTCCGGTACGCGCTCTACCGGACGCTCGAGGAGGCGCAAGCGGCGCACGCGCGCATCGCCGCCGGCCCGCATCCCGAATCGCGCCGCATCCTGGCCCTGGCCCAGCGCGCGTTCGGTGACCTGCGCGGGCTGCTGATCGGGCTCCCCGCGGAGCTGCTCGATCGCGCCCCACGAGCGGATGAGTGGCCCCTGCGCGAGACCCTCCGGCACATGCTCACGGTCGAGCGCCGCTACGCGGTGCAGACGCGCTACGCGGTCGATCGCATCGACGCCGAGCCCGTCCGCATTCCCGAAGATCGGCAGCCCACGGTCGCCGCGACCGCCGTCGACGGCGAGATCGACACTATCCTCGCGCGGATCGGTGAGGCGCGCGCCGAGACGAACCGCTGGCTCGGCGACCTTGCGCCGGAGACGATGACCCGACCGACCCTCTGGGTCGGCTACGACGTCGACGTCCGGTTTCGCCTTCACCGCTTCGCGCCGCACATCGTGGAGCACACCGTCCAGTGCGAGAAGACGCTGGTGGCGCTCGGATGGCGCCCGACCGAGGGGCGGCGGATCGCGCGGCACGTCGCCGCCGCGATCGGAGAAGTCGAGGGGCTTGGCGCGCTCAAGGATGCCCGTCAGCTCGAGACGCAGCTGGCCGAGCGAATCGCGTCGGTCGGCGGATGACGCTTTCCCACTCCCACCGGAGATCGTCCATGACAGCCCGCTCGCTCGCGGTTCTGATCCTCTCCGTGATCGTGCTCTCCAGCGTGACGCCAGGGCCCGCGGTCGCGCAGGCGCCGGCGGGGCAGATGACGTGGGCCGTGCACGTGTCGCTGGCGCCGACCTGGTTCGACCCCGCGGAGCACACGGGCATCATCACGCTGATGATGGTGCTCTACGCGGTGCACGACGCGCTGGTGAAGCCGATGCCCGGCAATCCGATGGCGCCGTCCCTCGCGGAGTCCTGGACCGTGTCCAAGGACGGGCTCAGCTACGAGTTCGTTCTGCGCAAGGGTGTCGTCTTCCACAACGGGGATCCGTTCACCGCCGAGGACGTGAAGTTCTCGTTCGAGCGCTACAAGGGCGCGGCCGCCAAGCTCCTGAAGGACAAGGTCGCCGCCGTCGAGATCGTCGATCCGTTCCGCGTGCGCTTCCGGCTGAAGGAGCCATGGCCGGACTTCATGACCTTCTACGCGACGCCGGCCAGCGGGGCCGGCTGGATCGTTCCCAAGAAGTACGTCGAGAAGGTCGGCGACGAAGGCTTCAAGAAGGCACCGGTGGGCGCCGGACCGTACAAGCTCACGTCGTTCAATCCCGGCATCGAGCTGGTCCTCGACGCGTTCGATCGCTACTGGCGCAAGCCCCCGACGGTCAAGCGGATGGTGTGGAAGAGCGTGCCCGAGGATCTGACGCGGCTGGCGATGCTCAAGCGCGGCGAGGTCGACATCGCCTACTCGTTGCGTGGGCCGCTCGGCGAGGAGGTGAAGCGGACGCCCGGCCTCAAGCTCGTGGGCCTGGTCGGCAACGCGACCCAGTGGCTCAACTTCGGCGCGCCGCAGTGGGATCCGAAGTCGCCCTGGCACGACCGCCGCGTGCGCTTGGCCGCCGCGCTCGCCTTCGACAAGGACGGGATCAATCAAGCGGAGACGCTCGGCTTCTCCAAGCCGTCGGGGAGCATCATTCCGTCGGCGTTCGAGTTTGCGCTGGCGATCCCGGCCTATCCCTACGATCCGGCACGGGCCAAGAAGCTGCTGGCCGAGGCCGGCTATCCCAACGGCTTCGACGGGGGGGAGTTCGCGTGCGACGCGTCGTACTCGAGCGTCGCCGAGGCGATCGGCAACTATCTGGCGGCGGTGGGGATCCGCACCAAGATGCGGCCGATGGAGCGTGCGGCATTCCTCGGCAACTGGCGGGAGAAGAAGATCACCTCGATCATGTACACGGGCGCCGGCGGCCAGGGCAACGCCGCCACCAGGATCCAGAACTACTACGTGAAGGACGGGCTCTATTCGTGGGGCGGCTATCCCGACATGGACGACCTGTTCGTGCAGCAGGCGCGCGAGCTCGACCCCAAGCGCCGCGAGGCCCTCTTGCACCAGATCCAGCGCCTGGCCCACGAGCGCGTCATGTCCGCGCCGCTCTGGGAGCTGGGCTTCCTGAACGCCATGGGGCCGCGCGTGGACGAGTCGGGGCTCGGCCTGATCGCGCTGTTCCCGTACTCGTCGCCCTACGAGGACCTCAAGCTGAAGAAGTGACGCGGCGGATCCGCTCCGGCGTGTAGCCGAGCAGGGTGCCGAGCACGGCCTCGTTGTCGGAGCCCGGTCGCGGCGACCAGCCGGCCAGCCGCCCGGGCGTGCGCGAGAGCCGGGGCACGATCCCCTGCGTCACGATCTCGCCCAGCTCCGGCGACGAGCACCGCACGAGGTCGCCGCGGCTCCACAGATGCGGCTCGCGCACCAGGTCGGCGACCGAGTTGACCGCGCTCGCGGCGAGCCCGGCGCCGCGCAAGGCGCGCACGGCCTCGTCGGCGTCCAGCGCCCCAGCGATCTTCGCGATTTCCTCGCGCACGGGCGCGGGATCGCGCGCGCGCGACCGTCCCAGCCGCTCGAGCGCGTCGCCGAAATCCTCCCAGCGCTCACTCGACGCGGCGACGAAGCGCCCATCCACCGCCTCGACCGTGAAGCTCGCGGGATAGAGTGGCGAGTCCCCGCCGGCGCGCTCGCGCCGAAGACCCAGCGCGCTGCGGACCGCCAGCGCATCGCCGGTCAGCCGCAGCGCGCACTCGAACATGGCGGTGTCGACGACCTGTCCCAGGTCGTCGAGATCGCGGCGCAGCAGGGCGGCGACGACTCCGAGCACGTTGAAGAGCGCGTTCGTGTAATCGCCGGCCGTCACGCCATCGCGCAGCGGCGGCCGGTCGGGCCAGCCGTTGAGATACGTCATCCCGCCGAACGCGAGCCCGACCGGGTTGAAGGCCGCGCGCGACGCATACGGCCCGGTCTGGCCGAAGCCCGACGATCGCAGCAACACGAGCCGCGGATTGACGGCATGAAGCGTTTCGGGGCCGAGATTCCAGCGCTCGAGCGTCCCCGGCCGGAAGTTCTCCACGACCACATCGCTCAGCTTCACGAGCTCGAGGAACGTCTCGCGACCCTTGGCGGCGCGCACGTCGAGCGTGATGCTGCGCTTGTTCCGGTTGGTCACGGGGAAGCCTGGACCACGACTACCGGGGCCATCGGACGGCGCCGCGCCGCTCGCGGGTAGCTCGACCATGATCACGTCGGCGCCGAAATCACCGAGCAGCGCCGCGGCGGCCGGACCCGCGAGCCACTGCGAGAGATCGAGGACGCGAATGCCGTCGAGCGGACCCGTAGCCTCGACGTCGTTTCTCGAGGTCGCCGTGAGCAGTCTCCGAACCGCGAGCAGCCCGACCGCCGCGCGAACGTCGACGGTGTGCTCGCCGAGCCGCGGCGCGCGCAGTGGGTCGCGGGCGGGAGTGCGGGTGAGCTTCGGGACCGCGGCCGGCGCGACGAACTCCTGTCCGGACGCCGACTGGAGCGGGAAGAGCGACCTACGTGCCTGGACGTGGGGGTCCGCGATGATCTCGTCGACCGAGCGCACCGCGGTGCCGGCCACCCCGGCCGCGGCGAAGCGCGCTTCGACGTCGGCGAGGTCGTGCGCGGCGATCCAGGTGGCGACGAGCTCGTCCGCCGCGGCGCGATGTTGTAGCCGTGCGGCCGAGGTCGCGAACCGCGGATCCTTCGGCGCATCGGGCGTCTCGATCGCCTCGCAGAGTCGGGCGAACGGCTGGTCCCCGGCGCCGGAGACGGCGACGAACCCGCCGTCGCGCGTCCGGTAGACGTTGGCCGGGACCACGGTGGGCGACTCGGTGCCGAGGCGTGTCGCGACGGCGCCGGTGCGGTGATGGCGGATGATCACTTCTTCCTGCATGCGGAGCGCGGTCTGATAGAGGCCGATGTCGACGACCTGGCCGTGGCCGCTCCGCCGGGCGTGAAACACCGTCATCAAGAGCGTCGCGGCGCTGAGCACGGCCGACCATGCCTCGGCCAGGGGCACCGTGACCGGCAGTGGCGGACGATCGGGAAAGCCCGTCGTGAACTGCATGCCGGAGAACGCCTGGGCGATCCGGTCGTCGCCACGCTCGCCCGCTAGCGGCCCGGTCTGGCCGAACGGCGAGATGCGCAGCAGCGCCAGACTCGGATTGCTCGCGTGGAGCGCATCGGGCGAGAGGTCGAGTGATTCGAGATGCCCGGGCCCGTGGTCTTCGACGAGCGCGTCGGCGGTGGCGAGCAGACGCTTGAGCCACGGCTCGCGGGCGAAATCACGAGGCTCGGCGACCACCGAGAGCTTGCCGCGGTTCTCCGACTGGAAGTACAGCGAGTCTTCGCCGGCGATCGCGGGACCGCGCTTGCGTAGCGGCGATCCCTCGGGGGGCTCGATCTTGATGACGGTCGCGCCGAGGTCGGCGAGCAGCCCGCCGGCGAGCTCACCCGCCAGGGTCTGCGCCACCTCGATGACGACTACTCCTTCGAGCGCGCCGCCGTGGTCCATCATTCGAGTCCGCATCCTATCATTCCTTGACTCCCGGGCCCCGCGAGGGCAGCATCGGCAGACCATGACTGCCGGACGCCGGGGCATGATTCCCGCAGACCTGACGCGCGTACAGCTCGTGACCGATCCGCAGCTCTCGCCCGACGGCCGGCGGGTGGCGTTCGTGATCACGACCCTCTCCGAGGAGCGCGACGAGTATCTCGCCAACATCTGGGTCGTCGACGTCGCCGGCGGCGCGCCGCGCCGTTTCACCGCCGGGCCGCGGCGCGACCTCGAGCCGCGATGGTCGCCCGACGGCACGCGGCTCGCGTTCCTGTCCGAGCGCGCGCCCAAGGACAAGCTCCAGCTCTACGTGATGCCCACCGACGGCGGCGAGCCGGCGAAGTTGACCGCGCTCGACAACGGCGTGACGAGCGTGGCGTGGTCACCCGACGGCCGGCGGCTCGCGTTCCTGTCGCCCGTGGGCGGTGAGCGCGCGCCCGAGAGCGAGGAGGAGACGCGCAAGTCGCGGCCGCCACGGGTGATCACGTCGGTGAAGTACCGCTTCAACGGCGAGGGCTTCATTTACGATCGGCGGCCTCACGTCTTCGTGGTCGGCATCGACGGGAGCGCGCCCGTCCAGCTGACCGACGGCGACTTCGCCGACGCCGATCCCGTGTGGGCGCCCGACGGTGAATCGATCGTGTTCGCCTCCGCCCGTCACGCCGAGCGCGACGACGATGACGCGAGCGACCTCTGGCGCGTTGCCGCCAAGGGCGGAGTGCCACAGCGCCTCACCGCGACCGCGGGGCCCGTGCTGCTCCCGTCGTTCTCGCCGGATGGCCGCACGATCGCCTACCTCACGCGTCCTGGGCTGAACGTGTACGGCCGCAATATCCAGGTCTTCACCGTGCCGTCAGACGGAGGCGACGCCGCAAGCATCAGCTCCGCGCTCGATCGTTCCTGCGGCGCGCTTCACGTGCGCCCGCTCTGGTCGGCGGACAGCCGCTCGGTGCTGGTGGCGGTGGAGGACCGTGGCGACTGCGGCCTCTGGCAGTTCCCGACCCAGAGCGGCGGGGCGCCCGCGCGAGTCGTCGGAGGCGGGCGCGCGGTGAACGGGTTCTCAGCGTCAGCCGACGGCCGCCTGCTGAGCTTCGCCGCGAGCAGTCCGGTGGCGCCGGCGGAAGTCTTCGTCTGTCGAGCGGACGGGCACGAGGAGCGCCAGCTCACGCAGCTGAACAAAGCGTGGACGGAAGAGGTCGCGCTCTCGTCACCCGAGCGATTCCGCTTCACCCGCGCGGGACTCGAGATCGATTGCTGGGTGATGCGACCGGCGGGCTTCGTTCCCGGCCGGCGCTACCCGACGCTGCTCTGCATCCACGGCGGCCCCCACGCCCAGTACGGCCACGTGTTCTTCGACGAGTTCCAGGTGTACGCGGGCGCGGGCTACGCGGTGATCTTCGCCAACCCGCGCGGCGGCCAGGGCTACGGTGAAGCATTCGCCGAGGCGGTGGTCGGCGACTGGGGCGGCGGCGACTACGCCGACGTGATGGCCGCTGTCGACGAGGCGCTGCGGCGCCATCCGTTCATCGACCCCGACCGCCTCGGCGTCCTCGGCGGGAGCTACGGCGGGTTCCTCACGAGCTGGATCGTCGGGCACACCGACCGCTTCAAGGCCGCCTGCTCCGAGCGCGCGGTGAACTGCCAGTACACGATGTTCGGCACCAGCGATATCGGGCACAGCTTCAACGTGGTGGAGATGGGCGGTCCGCTGCCGTGGGAGGACCTGGCGCGCTACATCGAGCGCTCGCCCCTCACGTACGCCAAGAACATCGTGACGCCGCTGCTGATCATCCACTCCGAGGACGATCTGCGCTGCCCCATCGAGCAGGCCGAGCAGCTGTTCGTCGCGCTGAAGAAGCTCCGGCGCGAGGTGCGCTTCGTGCGCTTCCCCGGAGAGAACCACGAGATGTCCCGCTCCGGCAAGCCGCGCCACCGCCTCGAGCGATTCCGCCACATCCTCGAGTGGTTCGACGCTCATCTCGAGAAGGCTCCGTCATGAGGAGGAACGCTCATGGGTAAGCTCGAAGGCAAAGTCGCGCTGGTGACCGGCTCGGGCCGCAACATCGGCCGGGCCACCGTGCTGAAGCTGGCGGCCGAAGGCGCGCACGTCGTCGTCAACTCGCGCACGAACCAGGCCGAGGCCGAAGCCGTCGCGCGCGAGGCGCAGGCCCGCGGCGTGAAGGCGCTGGCGATCGTCGCCGACGTCGCGCGGAAGGACCAGGTCGACGCGATGGTCGCTCGGGCCATGTCCGAGTTCGGCCGCGTCGACATCCTGATCAACAACGCCGCGATCCGGCCACACAAGCCCTTCACCGAGCTGACGGTGCAGGACTGGGAAGAAGTCAGGGGCGTCGTCCTGGACGGCGCGATCTACTGCACGCGGGCGGTCATCGAGTCGATGGTCAACAACAAGTACGGACGCATCCTCTTCTTCACGGGCGAGGGCGCATTCCAGGGCGGCGCCGGCCGCGCGGGGGTCTCGGCAGCGAAGATGGGCCTGGTCGGGCTCGCGCGCAGCCTCGCTTCCGAGTTCGCCGCGCAGAACATCCGAGTCAATGTGGTCTGCCCCGGTAGCATCGACACCTCGCGCACCAACCCTGAGTGGTATCAGGGGCGGACGCCGAACGCCAAGGGCATCCCGCTTGGGCGTCAGGGTGCGGCGGACGAGATCGCCGCGACGTGCCTGTTCCTGGTGACCGACGACAGCGGCTTCATCACCGGGCAGACCATCCACGCGAACGGGGGCGTCGCGTATTACTGAGACGGGCCCAGCAGCTCCCGCACGGCCTGCTCGAGCTCGGTGATGAGGAACGGCTTCATGAGCAGTGGCGCGTCGAGCACCGACCCGCTCTCGGCCGCGAACACCTCCGAGGGGTACCCGGAGATGTAGAGGACGCGGAGCGTGGGCCGGGCCGCCCGGAGACGGGCGGCCAGCACCTGGCCGCGGAGGTCGGAGAGGACCAGATCCGTCAGCAACAGATGGATCGGGCTCGGGTCCGCCTCGCTGAGCGCGATCGCATCGGCGGCCGTCATGGCCGTGAGCACGCGATAACCCGCGGCTTCGAGCACTTCACGCACGAAGTCCAGAACGTCGACATCGTCTTCCACCACCAGAACGGTCTCGGCCCCCGCTGCCGGCCCGGTGGTTTCGTCGCTGTGTGTTTCCATCGCCTCCCAGCATCGGCTCGGAGGCTCCGGGCAACCATCGGTAGATCTACGTGAAAACGGCGGGGAGACCTACGTGATCCGCGAGGCAGCGGATCGCCGAGACTATTCCAGCGGAAGAATTCCGTGCCGGAAGGCGTAACGGAGAAGGTCGGTTCGAGTTCGCAGCCCGAGCTTCCGCATCAGATTGGCCCGATGGGTCTCGACGGTTCGCGGGCTCACGTGCAGACGCTCGCCGATGTCGCTGCTCGAGTGACCTTCGGCCACGAGCTGCAGGATTTCTCGTTCTCGCGCGGACAGCGCCTCGTGCTGGGCGCTGCCGCCCTGTTTCGCGCGCTCGGCGTAGTCGTCGATGGCGCGCGCCGCCAGCGACGGGCTCAGATAACGACGCCCGGCCGCGACCGCGCGAATGGCGTCGATCAGCTCGGTGTCGCTCGAGTCCTTCAGCACGTAGCCGGCCGCTCCCCCGCGCAGGGCCTCCTGAAGGTAGTCTTCGCTGGCGTGCATCGTCAGCACGATCACTCTCGTCGCCGAGCCCGCGTCCGTCAGTTGGCGGGCGACCTCGAGCCCGTTCATGCCGGGCATCATGAGATCGACCACGAGCACGTGGGGCTTGAGGCGGTCGACCTGGCGGACCGCCTCGAGGCCGTTCTCCGCGACGCCGACGACCTCGAAATCGCCCTCGGCTTCGAGCAGGGAGCGAAGGCCCTGGCGCACCACGGGGTGGTCGTCGGCGAGTACGACCGTCGTCACGCCCGACCCGCGCGGCACGGCTCGGCCGCGGGGGCGGGCAGGTCGGCCCGCACCCGAGTCCCGCGGCCCGGCGCCGAGTCGATCACGAGCCGGCCCCTCAGCCACCGCGCCCGGTCGCGCATGCCGGCGAGGCCGGCGGTCGGGCGCGCGCCGGCCCTGGCCACGTCGAACCCGCATCCGTTGTCCTCGATTTCGAGCGAGAGCGCCGCCTCGTCGGCCCGGAGACGCACCGTCGCCTCGGTCGCGGTCGCGTGTCGCGCCACGTTCGTCAGCGCCTCTTGCACGATCCGGAAGATTGCGGTTTCGGTGGCGCGCTCGAACCGGCGCTCGGCACCTTCGTGCGCGAAGGCGACGCGCACGGCCGTACGCGTGCCGTAGCGCCGAAGGAACCACGTGAGCGTCGGCACGAGCCCGAGATCGTCGAGCATCGGCGGCCGGAGATCGAGTGAGAGGCCCCGCACGCGGTCGATCAGATCGTCCACCAGGCTGAGCGCATCGGCTTCGGGAACTCGCCGGGCGTCGCCGTCGGCGCGCGCGGCGCGCCGCAGCAGGAGCTTGATCGCGGTCAGATCCTGGCCGATCTGATCGTGCAGCTCGTGCGCGATGGAACGGCGCTCCGTCTCCTGCGCCTCCACGAGCCCGCGGGAGAGCGAGACCGTGCGCGCGTAGAGCTGAGCGTTGCCGATGGCGATCGCGGCGTGGTCGGCCAGCTCGACGAGCAGCTCTTCGTCGCGGTCGCTGAACACCCGAGGGGTGTGACTCGTGGCATACAGCAGTCCCTCGACGCGATCGCCCAGGCGAACCGGCGCCACCAGGATGGCCACGGTGCCTTCGGCCTCTACAACTTCTCTGTACTGCCCCTGCCGGATCCGCGCGTCGTTGGCCCAGTCATCCGTGCGCATCGGGCGCCCCGTGCTCAGCACCAGACCGCCGAGCCCAATCCCGGGCTCAATCCGGAGATCTTTCGGGTCGCGCCGCCAGGCTCGCGTCCAGTAGCGGAACACGAAGACGTCCGATTCAGCATCGCGCAGGGCGATGCGCGCCGTATCGGCCTGGCAGAGCTCCTGTGCGCCCTCGGCGACGTGCTGGAGGACGGTGTCGAGGTCCAGCGAGCCGTTGATTCCGCGTACCAGCCCGGCGAGAACCTCGGCCTCGCGCTGGCGGCGTCCGGCGACTTCGTAGAGCTGGGCGTGGCGGAGGGCGATCGCGCTCTGGGCGATGAACCCGTCGAGTAGCTCCTCCGCCTCCTGGTCGATCCGGAAGGGCGCTCCCCGAGCGAGCGCGAGCACGCCGAGGAGGGAATCGTGGAAGGTGATCGGGACCACCATCGCTGCCGTGATCCCTCGCGCCTTGAACCACTCGACGGACGTGGCCCGTTCATCCCGCTCCGCGTCGTCGATGACGACGCGCCGTCGCTCGAGCGCCGCCCGCCCCAGCGCCCCGTGGCCGAACGGCATGACGCGGTTCGGAAGCTCGTCGAGCAAACGGTCGTCGGAGAGCGCGCGCAGCTCCAGCATGCGGGCCCGCTCGTCCGCGACCCACACCCCGACGAGCTTGGCCTCCATGAGCGTGGCCGCCGCTCGCGCGATCTCGCGGAGCACGGTCGCGACGTCGAGCGACGAGGCGACCAGGAGGTTCAGCTTGAGGAGCGCGCCCGTGCTCGACACGGAGCGGGACGGCGGAGCGACACGACCGGGTCTCCGCTGGGGGCGGGCCACACGCACCTCCCGTGCACGAGAGCATAGCGCCGCCAGCTCCCGTCAGGAAGCCACTCCTCGCGCGCCGGGAGGGCGCCGCGGCCGCGGGCGCTTGGTTGCGCCGGGCCGGCTTTTAGGGCCGCGCGCCGCCCTGAGGCACGGGGCCGGGCGAGCGCAGGCCGAGTGCCGAGCGTGCTCGTGCCGTAGCCCGTCCCATCGCCACGCGGAAGCGCTCCATATAGAGATAGATGACCGGCGTCGTGTAGAGCGTCAGCAGCTGGCTCAACAGGAGGCCACCGACGACGGTGATGCCGAGCGGGCGACGAAGCTCGGAGCCCGTGCCCGTCCCGAGCGCCAGCGGCAGCGCGCCCAGGAGCGCGGCCATCGTCGTCATGAGAATGGGCCGGAACCGCCGGAGACACGCCTGGTGGACGGCGTCCCGGGCGCCGAGGCCGTGGTTGCGCTCGAGGTCGAGCGCGACGTCGATCACCAGGATCGCGTTTTTCTTCACGAGGCCGATGAGCAGGATGATTCCGATCATCGCGATGACCGAGAGGTCCATCCCGCAGATCAGCAGCGCGAGCAGCGCGCCGACGCCGGCCGACGGCAGCGTGGAGAGGATCGTGAACGGGTGGATCAGACTTTCGTAGAGGATGCCCAGGACGATGTAGACCGTGACCAGCGCCGCCAGGATGAGCAACGGCTGGTTGGCGAGCGCGGCCTGGAAGGCCTGCGCCGTGCCCGTGAACTTCCCGCTGATGGTGGTCGGGAAGTCCATCGTCCGCTCCGCGGCGTCGATCGCCTTGACGGCGTCGCCGAGCGCCACGTTCGGCGCCAGGTTGAAGAACACGGTGACCGAGGGGAACAGTCCCTGGTGGTTCACCTGGATGGGGCCGGTGCCCATCTGGAACTTCGTGACGGCGGTCAGCGGCACCGTCTGGCCGGTGGTCGACCGCACGTAGATGTTCGCGAGCGCGTCGGGCCGCTCCCAGTATTGCGGCTCGAGCTCCATCACCACGTGGTACTGGTTCAGCGACGTGTAGATGGTCGACACCTGGCGCTGCCCGAACGCGTCGTAGAGCGTCTCGTCGATCATCCGCGTGCTGACGCCGAGCCGCGCGGCCGTCGCGCGGTCGATGACGACCGGCACCTCGAGCCCGCGATTCTGCTGATCGCTGCTGACGTCGCGCAGCTCGGGCATCTCCCGCATGGCGCGGACCAGGCGGGGCGCCCAGGTATTCAACTCGTCCAGG
>Ga0209058_1001498_pt1 | contig 19915 bp, 7 predicted proteins | sample GraSoiAngelo_147_FD_185904 | JGI IMG/M metagenome (GOLD analysis project Ga0209058, IMG submission 185904) | Grasslands soil microbial communities from the Angelo Coastal Reserve, California, USA - 14_1009_05_40cm (SPAdes) (version 2) | ecosystem: Environmental > Terrestrial > Soil > Grasslands ... | reverse complement strand
CTGCGACATTGAGTTGCTCTGCAACTGCTGCAGGCGACTATACGGTAACTGTAACAGGCACTGATGGCGCTCGCACCCACACTACCGCGGCGATTCTCTTCCACGTAGTAGACTTCACCATCGCTGCCGGTGCAGTGAGTCCTGCCACGATACTAGCTGGTTCATCCGGGACCTCAACTGTGACTGTTACAGCTCTCAACGGTCTAACTGGCACCGTCAACCTAGCAGTATCCGCTTCGACCCCAGCGGGACTGACCTGCACTCTCCCTGCCAGCGTAACATTCGGAACATCCCCACAAACAGCGACACTATCATGCAGCGCCTCGACAGCAGCTGACTACACTGTCACTGTCACGGGTACCGACGGAACCCTCAGTCACACCACTGCAACCATCCTCTTCCACGTGGTAGACTTCTCGATCGCCGCAGGAGCAGTTTCGCCTGCGCAGATTTTCGCGGGCAGCTCCGGAACGTCCACGATCACTGTAACAGCGCTGAACGGCCTGACTGGTACTGTGAATCTTGCGGTCTCGGCCTCAACACCCGCAGGTCTTACGTGCACCTTACCTGCTAGCGTTACTTTCGGAACTTCGCCTCAGACTGCGACATTGAGTTGCTCTGCAACTGCTGCGGGCGACTATACTGTCACAGTAACTGGAACCGATGGAACTCTCACTCATACGACTGCGACGATTCTCTTCCACGTTGTTGATTTCACCATCGCTGCGGGAGCAGTGTCCCCGGCTCAGATACTAGCGGCTGCTTCAGGAACCTCAACGATTACAGTAACTGCTGTCAACGGCTTAACCGGTACAGTTAACCTTGCAGTGTCCGCCTCCACTCCTGCCGGTTTGACATGCACTCTTCCAGCAAGTGTGACGTTTGGCACGTCTCCACAGACAGCCACACTATCTTGTAGCGCCGCGACAGCGGGTGACTACACCGTTACCGTAACTGGAACTGATGGAACCCTAAGCCACACCACCGCGACGATTCTCTTCCATGTTGTCGACTTTACGATTGCAGCCGGAGCGGTATCACCGACACAGATACTTGCTGGTGCTTCTGGAACCTCCACTATCACAGTCACAGCAGTCAATGGACTGACTGGCGCCGTCAACCTCGCAGTTTCCGTCTCCACTCCAGCCGGATTGACCTGCACCCTCCCCGCGAGTGTCACATTCGGTACATCGCCCCAGACCGCGACACTGTCATGCAGTGCCGCAACCGCCGGTGATTACACAGTAACAGTCACTGGGAGTGTCGGAACTCGCTCTCACACTACTGCCAATATACTATTCCATGTTGTTGACTTTTCGATTGCTGCCGGAGCAGTTAGCCCAGCCCAGATATTCGCCGGCAGCTCCGGGACCTCGACAATCACTGTAACCGCGCTGAACGGTCTAACCGGGACAGTAAACCTAGCAGTATCTGCTTCCACTCCAGCTGGCTTGACATGCACCCTCCCAGGCAGTGTCACATTCGGAACTTCTCCGCAGACTGCAACCCTCTCATGCACAGCTGCAGCAGCAGGAGACTACACGGTTACGGTAACCGGAACTGATGGAACCCTAAGCCACACCACCGCGACGATTCTCTTCCATGTTGTCGACTTTACGATTGCAGCAGGCGCGGTATCTCCTGCGCAGATATTTGCAGGAGCCTCCGGAACCTCCACAATCACTGTAACAGCTCTCAACGGCCTGACAGGAACTGTCAATCTCGCGGTATCAGCATCCACACCCGCAGGACTAACCTGCACTCTTCCAGCGAGCGTTACTTTCGGAACCTCGCCTCAAACTGCTACACTGAGCTGCAGTGCAACGGCGGCCGGCGATTACACCGTAACAGTCACAGGAACTGACGGGACCCTAACACACACTACTGCAACAATCCTGTTCCACGTTGTAGATTTCACGATCGCTGCCGGCGCAGTGTCTCCGACCCAGATACTAGCGGGCTCGTCAGGAACCTCGACCATAACGGTAACAGCCGTCAACGGACTGACCGGAATCGTCAACCTAGCAGCCTCTGCGTCCACACCAGCCGGACTAACATGCACCTTACCTGCCAGCGTTACCTTCGGCACCTCGCCACAAACCGCCACACTGTCGTGTAGCGCTGCAAACGCAGGCGACTATACTGTCACAGTAACTGGAACCGATGGAACTCTCACTCATACGACTGCGACGATTCTCTTCCATGTTGTCGACTTTACGATTGCAGCAGGCGCGGCATCACCAACACAGATACTAGCGGGCTCGTCAGGAACCTCGACCATAACGGTAACAGCCGTCAACGGACTAACCGGAACTGTAGGCCTTGCAGTATCCGCATCAACACCCGCAGGTCTTACGTGCACCTTACCTGCTAGCGTTACTTTCGGAACTTCGCCTCAGACTGCGACATTGAGTTGCTCTGCAACTGCTGCAGGCGACTATACGGTAACTGTAACAGGCACTGATGGCGCTCGCACCCACACTACCGCGGCGATTCTCTTCCACGTAGTAGACTTCACCATCGCTGCGGGAGCAGTATCACCAATACAGATACTCGCTGGATCCTCAGGCACTTCGACGATTACGGTTACAGCCCTTAACGGCTTAACAGGCACCGTCAATCTTGCGGTGTCTGCTTCTACGCCAGCTGGTTTGACATGCACTCTTCCAGCAAGCGTTACTTTCGGAACATCACCGCAAACCGCAACTCTGTCGTGCAGCGCGGCCACCGCAGGTGATTACACGGTCACCGTTACAGGAACAGATGGTACATTGAGCCACGCGACAGGAACTATACTGTTCCATGTTGTCGACTTTACGATTGCAGCAGGCGCAGTATCTCCTGCGCAGATATTTGCAGGAGCCTCCGGAACCTCGATAATCACTGTAACAGCTCTCAACGGCCTGACAGGAACTGTCAATCTTGCGGTATCAGTATCCACACCCGCAGGACTAACCTGCACTCTACCCGCTAGTGTCACCTTCGGAACCTCACCGCAGACCGCTACACTGTCGTGTAGTGCTGCAAACGCAGGCGACTATACTGTCACAGTAACTGGAACCGATGGAACCCTAACACACACTACAACAACAATTCTATTCCACGTAGTTGCCTTCACCCTTACTGCCAACCCCTCAACAGTCAGCTTCACTCCGCCAGGCACCTCCACTTCCACTATAACCGCGAACGCTCAGAACGGCTTCACTGGAAGCATCGCCCTAACAATCACCTCGACTCCACCCTCTGGTTGCACGAATACAATATCCCCGTCAACCGTCACTCTTCCAACACCCAACACCGCAACACTAACAGCCGGAAGCTGCTCAGTCACCTTCACGGTCACAGTAAGCGGCACGAGCGGCAGTCTGACCCGCACAGTCACCGTCACGTTCACGCCGCAAGCCGACTTTAGCATAGCTGCAGGCGCTGTCAGCCCTGCCCAGATCCTTGCTGGATCTTCTGGAACCTCCACGATCACCTTAACCGCACTGAACGGATTCACCGGCACCGTGAACCTCGCAGTGTCCGCGTCGACACCTGCCGGTCTAATATGCTCCCTAGCACCGACGAGTGTCACTTTCGGAACTTCCCCGCAAACCTCGACACTATCGTGCAGTGCATCAGCAGCAGGTGACTATACCGTCACTGCTACGGGTACAAGCGGCACTCTAACCCACACTACAGGCACAATCCTATTCCATGTAGTAGACTATACCATCGCCGCTGGAGCAGTTGCTCCTTCCCAGATTCTAGCCGGAGCATCAGGAACCTCGACAATTACCGTAACAGCGGTGAACGGGTTCACAGGCACCGTGAACCTAGCAGTATCCGCTTCGACCCCAGCGGGACTAACCTGCACTCTACCCGCCAGCGTAACATTCGGAACATCCCCACAGACCGCGACACTATCATGCACCGCCGCTACGGCAGGCGACTACACAGTAACGGTAACGGGAACGAGCGGAACACTGTCGCACACAACTGCAACAATCCTATTCCATGTTGTCGACTTTACGATTGCAGCAGGCGCAGTATCTCCAGCCCAGATACTGGCTGGCAGTTCAGGCACCTCGACCATCACAGTCACAGCAGTCAACGGTCTAACAGGAACTGTCAACCTTGCAGTATCAGCATCCACTCCGGCCGGTTTGACATGCACCCTCCCGGCGAGTGTGACATTCGGCTCATCGCCTCAGACTGCTACGCTTAGTTGCTCCGCAACAACAGCAGGCCAATACACCGTTACAGTAACTGGTACCGATGGAACCTTGAGTCACACCACCGCCTCGATTCTCTTCCACGTCGTTGACTTCACAATTGCCGCAGGCGCAGTATCGCCAACCCAGATACTGGTCGGAGCGTCTGGCACCTCAACGATCACCGTAACGGCGATTAATGGCCTGACCGGAACCGTCAATCTCGCGGTATCCGCATCTACCCCTGCAGGATTAACATGCACGTTGCCAGCTAGCGTAACCTTCGGCACATCCCCACAAACAGCAACCTTGAGCTGCTCCGCAGCAACAGCAGGTGACTACACTGTCATCGTAACCGGAACTGACGGAACATTATCTCATATGACGGCAACAATTCTCTTCCATGTAACCGATTTCACTCTAACCTCAAGTCCCTCCAGCATCAGCTACACTGCACCTAACACGGGCACCTCTACGATATCCGCGAACGCCCTCAACGGATTCACTGGAAGCATCTCGCTAGCCGTCACATCGGTCGTTCCAGCTGGATGCACAGCCACCATATCCCCCGCCTCTGTCACTCTCCCAACACCTAACGCCGCAACCCTAACTGCGGGATGTACGGGTGCCGTCAGCTTCAGCGTCACAATCACTGGCACAAGCGGAACTCTGACCCGAACGGTCATCGTCGCAGTGTCACCCGGAGGACAGGACTTCAGCATCTCAGCTAGCGCAGTCACTCCCTCCCAGATACTTGCAGGCGCCTCTGGCACCTCAACAATAACGGTAACTTCTATCGGAAGCTTCACAGGAACAGTCAACCTCTCCGTGTCCGCCTCAACACCAACAGGTCTACTATGCGGTTTGACACCCACCAGTGTGACCTTCGGAACATCTCCGCAGACCTCGACACTCTCATGCTCCGCTGCAACTGCTGGTGACTACACCGTCACCGTAACAGGAACAAGCGGCGGTCTAACCCACACCACTTCCGCAATCCTATTCCATGTGGTCGACTTCACGATTAGCGCGTCCGCGCCAGCCGCGGCTCCAGCCGATGGGACCACAACCGCGTCCTCCACGGTCACCGTCACCGGTCTCAATGGGTTTGCAGGAGCTGTAACACTCTCTGCCACAGCTCTAGCACCGCTTGTCTGCTCAGTAACACCTTCCAGCGTAACACTGCCACCGTCCCCGCAGACCTCGACCGTATCATGCAAGTCGACGTCAGCCGGCACGTTCAGTGTTGCAATCACGGCCACCAGTGGAAGCCTCAGCCACTCCGCGACGGCGACGTTCAACTTCAACGACTTCACAATTTCACCCTCCGCGGCGGTAACAGTCAACTGTACTCCAGGTGTAACATGCACGACACCGATATCCGCAAGTAGTGTCAACGGATTTGCAGGCAGTGTCTCGCTTACGACAAGCCCGTCAGCCGGCCTAACCGCCACTCTCGGCAAGAGCGTCCTCGTCCTCTCAAGCGGGTTCGACAGCACAACCCTATCCCTCAGTGCAGCGGCGAACGGCGACTACACCGTCACCGTAACAGGGACTAGCGGCTTGCTCTCCCACACAACCGCAGTAATTACACTGCATGTCACGACACCCGACTTCACCATAACAGCCAGCCCAGCCTCATTCACCATATCCGTCGGCGGAACCGGAACCTCAACGATCACCATCACCCCCATCAACGGATTCAGCGGCACAGTCAGCCTAACGGCCACCGTCAATCCATCCACGGGACTCACAGCCTCCCTCAGCCCAACAAGTATAATGATGTCTGGCTCAAGCACCCTCACCGTAATGGGTTCACTAAACGGCACCTACATCGTGACCGTGACAGGCACGAGCGGGACAATAACGCACTCCACCAACGTCAATGTGACGGTAAGCGGTGCACAGGTGTCAGCACCAGCGTTTGGCCAGAGCAACTGGAAGCAGCGCCTGCAACTTTCCAAGAATAACTTCCAGCAGCAATGGAGATTCGGCCTGCAAAACACCGATCCCAGCACAACCGTCTATGCCCAAGTACAGATCAACGTGGTCGACGGAGCCGGCTTTGTACCCTTCACCCTGACATCATCAGTGATCACTCTCGCGCCAAATCAATTGCTGACCAACCTGATCCTGACGAAGACGTTCACCAACGCGGACATTGGCAGGTCGTTCAGTTTCCAGATGGTGATACTCTGGGGCACCAGCCCGACATCGCTAACACAACAGAGCACAGCGGCCATCGGCTTCGTCCGAACTAGCGGAAGCTTCACCATACTCGCGTAGAACGGCAAAGCCAAAACCCCCCTCCAACTCCCTTCTTTGTTTTATTAGAATCATGTCATACTCCACGCACCATCTCCGTATCATTGATCTTTTCCATTCTGCCACAGTGAAGCAATCCGAGATTTGCTAGGGGACTAGCGAAGGCTTGACGAAGCGATCGCTTCGGGGACTTTGCCTAGTCCTATTGTCTGTGGCCGGACTAGTCTTTCTCCCGCTGGTGTTCCACCCTGTCACTGCCACTACCCTTTGGGGAAGCCCTACGGCGATCGAGAACAACGCGGGAATCAATATTTTGAACGCAGGTCTCCAAGCCAGCAACGGGACCATGTGGCTGGCTTGGCAAACGAACAGGTACAGAGGAGACTCCCAGTACGATATCTCCTACAAGACGTACACAAACGGGGTCTGGTCGACAGTATCGCGGCTAACAACTGGTGGGATAAACGCGGGTGCAGCGCTAGCGCAGTTATCGAACGGAACTATCCTGCTTTTCTGGGCGTACAAGCCTGCAGCCAGCTATCTCATCTACTACAAGATGTACAACAGTCCTGGAGGATGGTCAAATCCTCTACAAGCGTCGAGCACATCTCTCAACGATACGAATCCCTCCGCTGCTGTTGGTAGGGATGGGACTCTCTGGCTCGTCTGGACAAGGAATAACTCGACCTGCAACGGCTCTTGTACTGATCCTGCTAAACAGCTCTACTACAAGACCTTGAAAGCAGGAGTCTGGTCCACAGAAACGAAGCTGACCTCGGACACGAACCAGAACTGGGGCTCCGGCATAACGGTTGGCAAAGACAACATTGTAAGAGTAGTCTGGTCGAAAGGATTAGGATCTCTCGAGAATTACCAGGTATACTACAGGACATACAACGGAGCGGGCTGGAGTGCGGAGACCAAGGTTGTCGCCTCGACTGATTCCGACGAGCATGCCGCGATTATGCAGGATCGGAACGGGACAATGTGGCTCTTCTGGTCGAGGAAGCACTACTACAGTGGCCTCTCCTTCTACTACCTCCTCTACTCCAAATACTCCTACAACAGCGGCACAACCTGGTCCGCAGAAATCCAGATGACAAACACTTCGACCAGTGTTGACAGTATGCAGCCATATGGCGTCCAGTCCACTTACAACAAGTCCATCTGGCTCTTCTACACAACGAACCCCGTCTCAAACGAGGACATTTACGCGCTAATATCCAGCCCGATACAGCCAATACACGATGTAACAATTACATCGGTTACCCCGTCGACGCAGATCGAATACCCAGGCGGGCTCGCGTCAATCGGCCAAAGCGCCATCGTCTCATTCACCGCGACCATCCTTAATCGTGGCGACCAGAGCGAAATAGTAACAGCTGCCCTCACCGTATACAACTCTAGCTCCTACAACTCTGTAACGAAGCAGAACCTTGCAGTACCCGGAGGCACAGTCAATCTATCGTTCAGCATGAATACGACCAACTGGAAGCCCGCATGGTACTCGGTCGCCGCCTACGTCAGTCCAGTTCCTGGCGAGACAGTCCCCAACCAGGCTGACAATAATGTCACATTCACCAGGGTTACCCACGTAATTCCCTTGGGGGACATTGACCAAGACGGCTCAGTCACCATTATTGATGTAGCAGTGTTCTTCTATGATTTCGGATTCACACCCGCCACTCCTTCGCGATGGGACCCTCACTGTGACATCAACAACAACGGCATCATCGACATCATCGACGTCAGTATAGCGGCCCGAGCATTTGGAACCAAGTCCTAGCCCCCAGACCATGAAAAGATCGGCGATACAAAGCCCCTGTTCGATCTTACCGGAAACGATCTTGATTCCCCATCCAAGCCCGTTTCGAGGCAGGCCTGTTTACCGATCGTATATTTCAAGAATACTTGGGAAGTCTACCTCAATCTCAAGTGTCTCATGGCTATAAACGAGGATACACATATCGAAAACTCTTATATCGAGTGGATGCCGATAAGCACGCAGGAAAAACGGGTAATACGTATTGAAAAAACTTGAAAAAGTAATCCTCATACCATTGATGCTACTTACAAGCCTATTCGTCGTACCAGCAATACCAAACGCCCACGCAGCGGGCCAAATATGTCTCGCAGATCCATCAACAACCGGATGCCCTGCACTTCCACCAACACTAGACCAAGCCCCTGGAGGCTTGCTCAGAATAGCTGTTCGAGCTTCAGGAGTAGACGCCCTTAACGGGTTTGACATTCAGGTTAGAAGCGATCCCACGATCCTCACCGGGGTCAGCGCGGATCTCACAGGCAGCATCATTCCTTTCAGCGCACTGGTCATTTGCATCAACGGCTTGCTACAAGCTGGCTCATCATGCGCTCCACAAGACGCTGACGGAGTAGTACACCTTGCCGCCGTCAATACGGCAGGTGCCACTACAACACCGCCAACCAACGGGTTACTGTTCACTGCAGTGTTCAAAGTCCTAGCCGGCTCAGACGGTACACCGATCTTCTTCAACACAGGCTGCTCGGGCACAAGCGTAGGCCCAGATGTCTGTGTGACAATCGCGAACGGTGTCCCCGGGGCCCCTCCAGTTCCCGTCTCGATTCAGGAGGCCACCTTCATGCACGGCGCGGACTACAACTTTGCAGTAACCCCCGACTCAACCACAGTTGCGCCAGGTTCCAGCTTCGCCTTCACCATCACACTCACTAGTCAAGCTGGCTTCACCGACACCATCGGCCTTAACGCTGTGTCAGGCGTAGGCGCCAATCCGCCAAGCTTCGACGCGGACGGCAATCCAATCGGCAGCACCACCGTACCACCTATCGCAGTATCGCTCAGCGTGCCAAGCCTCTTCCTCCCCGCTAATGGAATGGCTACGGCCACTCTAACCGCGGGCCCAGCCCCAGATCCGACCCCCGGCTTTGACGTGAACGGCGGCGACATTCTATTATTCCCCACCTTCGTCATAACGGCGACCGGGACCAGCTCCGTTGGAGTAAGTCATAGCCAAAACGTCGTTGTCCAGGACACTCCACAAGACTTTTCCATTAGCGCGAGCCCCGCGAACGGTCTCATCATACCCATCGGAGGATCAAGCACATCCACCCTTACCCTCACCAGCATAAGCGCTTTCGCAGACACTATATCATTCAGCACTGCGGTCAACATTAACGGTCCCACAAGCGCTGTCAGCCCTGCCTCCGTCACCCTCTCGGCGTACGGAACCACCACAGCCACCCTGACAATCACCATCCCGACAACCGCCGACTTTGCAGCCTATGACATCACAGTCACCGCCACAAGCGCAGGCGTGACCAATACCGTTGACGTTACGTTTGTCATCACGGGCACTGACTTCAACCTCGCTGCTATCCCAGATCACATTATCACCTTTGCCAGTCTAAGCGCGAGTTCCGGAATCAAAGTCTCCAGCGCAACAACATTCGCAGGCCCACTAACCTTCTCCGCAACAGTCATTCCAACTGGGACCAATACACCGGCCAATTGTTCGCCATGCTCAACCGTACTTGTAACCAGGTTCGACCCCGCGACAGCTACGCTGACCGCAGGCGGCGTCGTGTTCTCGACATTATCGGTCGAGACGACCGCCAACTCAGCGCTAGGCAACTATACTGTCGTCATCAGCGTTACCAGCGGTAGCATAACCCACCGAGTCTTCTTGACAATCGCACTAGGCGACTTTTCGATACACCTAGTTACTACCGCTCTCACGGTCATACCTGGAACTCCCGCGACCTCAACGATCAACTTGGCCAGTCTCGGAGGCTTCGCGGCAACCAACTTCCAAATCGGGTTCAACGGAGTTGCATACCTCGGCGCCACAAATCCAGAGAGAACACGTGTCCCACAGCTTCCGGGTAACCCGCAGCTCCGCCTCGTCCAAGTGTACTTCCCCAACGGAACACGGGTACCACAGACCATAATCTTCCCCAACGGTGTCCGTACATGTGCGGACTGTGGAGTCTACGGCCCTATCGCTTCAGTGCCCGTGCGTCAAACATTCATAGACGTCTTCACCCCCAACCACACGACCCTCACTGTACGGGTAACACCTCAAACCCCAGCCGGCGACTACATTGCTAGCGTCACTGGGATTGCGGGACCTATAACGCACACCACGACCGCGACCGTCCACGTACCAGCGTCACCACAGTTCATCCAGTTCGTGCCAGTGCACAAGGTATCACTCAGCAGAGATAATGGCATCTACACCTCCAAAGCTGGAATCACGAATTTCGACACTGCGACAACACTGTTCGTGAGCATCCAGGTCATCGGAATCGACTCTACAGGCACAAAGACTTTCACAGCTACATCGATAGTGGTACAGTTGCTTCCAGGACAGTCCATCAGTAACCTCGCGTTCTCCGCGGCGCTCCCTGCTAGTACCCTCGGCACAAGATACAGCTATTCTGCAATGATTCAGTACGGCTTGACAGCCACAGCACTCACAGCCTCTAGCGTACTAGGCAACGTCCCGAGCAGCGGCACACTTACAGTCACGAGTTAGCAAGTCCCGTAACGAGTTTCAAATCCCCTCTTTCTTTTCTTCTCCTCAGAGTTGTTTCCGCACGATATAACCGGTTCAACCTCCAGCAACAAACATACTGCCAGAGAGCACGACATCTATCCGGACGCGTCTCCAATTCAAGGAAGTCTTATAAGTTGTGTAAAGAAATCCTGAGCTGGTTGCGCTTATCGGCGAGGTTTCCCCACAGAAGTGATCACAATATGGGAGCTAACAGCAAGACATCATTCCTAGCGATTAGCATCGTAATCCTTTCAGTAGCGCTTGTTCCAGAGTCTATCCATATGGTTAGTGCGAGTCCACCATACACGTGGACTGGTCCGACACGGGTCGATCAGTCTCCTGGACTGGATCTCCTTCCAAGCGTTCTCCAAGCAAGGAACGGTACCCTCTGGATGGCGTGGCAGTCAAGTCGTTTCAACCAGTCTTTTCCAAAATTCGACATCTTCTACAAGACGCGAACGGGGGGCCTCTGGAATAATCCAGTTAACTTAACGAACGTGAATCTATTTTCGACGGGTAACAATGCCTCCCCAGCGCTGGCCCAGTTTGCCAACGACACTGTAATCTTGTTCTGGTCTTCACTCATCGGGAACAGCTACAAGATCGTCTACGAAAAATACCATGTGGACAAGTACGGTAACGAGTTCTGGTCGAATAGGATCCAGCTAACTTCCACCAACCTCAACGATACGGCTCCATCAGCCACTGTGGCCAGAGATGGTACACTCTGGCTCTTCTGGAGTAGGCAGAACACAACTTGCACCACAACATGTACGTTCAAAGATCAGCTGTACTACAAGACGGTCAGGAATGGCGCTTGGTCTCCGGATACGAAGCTGACGACTAATACTAGTTTGAACGACGGCTCCTCTGTGATGGTTGGCAAGGATGGGATTCTAAGGCTCGTCTGGGAAGAGCGCGCGACTGCGGAAAGCAACTCTCAGCTGTTCTACAACTCCTACAATGGGGCAATATGGGGGACGGAATCACAGGTCGTCTCTTCTTCAATGCCTGATGCTCATCCGTCGATCATGCAGGATCGAAACGGGACTATCTGGCTGTTCTGGGCGAGGCTTCAGGGTCCAGTGAATCAGGAGGCCTGGGCGATCTACAGCAAGTTTTCTACTAACAATGGCAGTACTTGGTCCACTGAATCACAGATAACGAACGATGCCTACCCTGTTGACGATGATAATCCCGCCGCGATTCAGTCAAATACCCCAACTGACAAGTCTATCTGGGTGTTCATCCGTTCAGATCGTCCTAACGCTGTGGACTTTGATATCTGGGCGCTGAATTCCAGTCCTGTCTCCCCGGTCCATGACGTGAAGATCTCAACCGTCGCACCTCTCAATTGCGCGCAGCCATGCAAGAAATATCCTACACCGTTGAAGTACGCTCCTGTACCTCAGTATGCCAACCCTGTTGTGAATATCACAGTCACCGTGAGCAACCCCGGAGATTTTGTGGAGTCGTTCTCAGTTACTCTCACCGCTATGAATACTACCAGTTCCAGTATCGGCACGCTGGCCGGGAATGTTGCTATCGGCGGCTCGACAAGCGTCGTCTTCAGCTGGAACACTACAGGCTTCAAACCCGGCCGCTACGCGTTATCGGCAACTGTAACAGTACCGATAGAAAGTGTCGGTAACCGAGGGGACGACCCCTTGGGTGTCACGAACCAGGTTTGGATCCTGCCCCTGGGTGATATAGACCAGGATGGTCTCGTCAGCCTGATAGACGTATCAGTCATCTTCTATGACTACGGGTTCAGCCATAATTGCGGATGCTCGAGGTGGAACCCGTACGCCGATCTGAACGGTAACGGCATAGTTGACATCGTAGACGCGGGCGTCGCGGCTCGGAACTACGGAATCACAACATAGGGCTCGCCCCGTAGTCTGTGAAAAATCGCTCTTACAAGTTCGTGGGGAAAGATTGACTCGTGAAAAATCCCGTGTCAAACGAAAACCTCCATCAAAATATTTCATCCGTCTAGTTTTCTTTCGGGATAAACTTTTAAGACCCCCGGCCGTTGCAGACCTTGAATCATCAAAGCTGACGGTGGAGAGCCAGAAACGAGCGTTGGCGTAAGAGAGCTAAGGCTAGCCTCCATCACCCTCATGATCATGATTCTAGCACTCTCTAGCAACCCATACCTCGGCCACTTGTTTCCGGGGACACCGCAAGCGCACGCTGCGGATTCTGCTAAAATCGCGATAAATCCTCCAAACCAGTTCCTCCTAGGAGAGACCGCAGGACAGGTTACGTTCACTGTGAATGTAACGGACGCCCCTGCAATCAATGGTTTTGCGGTCGTGCTTACATACAACATTCTCGTGCTTCGCGCTGTTCTGCCACCTGGTGGCCTCGATTATGGTGGCAACGTTCTCTGCCCATCGGGAGCCGATTCATGCAAGCCAACAGTGGTGCGAGATTGCGTAGATACTCATGGGCCAGCATGCGGCGGGGAAGACCAGGCAGGAGTAGTCGCTCTCGGGCTCGTATTGCTCACCGCAACGACAATGCCACCAACCAGCGGAAAACTTTTCGACGTGACATTCGACATTCTCGGAAGCGGGTTCTCCGAGATTCACTTTCGCTCGGCAACCTTGACTGCTGGATTAGACCAGACAGAATTGCCTTCCGTTAGCTCTGACGGGTATTTCACCAATATCGACTGCCCTCCTACGTCAGGCACACCATGCACTCCACCTATCGTTGACTTTACAGTATCCCCCACTCCCGCTGACCTTGCGATAACCGGCAACGAACTGCTCCAAGGTAGAGTGCTCATCTTCAACGCGTCCGCTCGATCCACGAACTCGGGCGGATCTATTAGTAACTATTATTGGATTTGGGGAAACCCGGATCCAAGCCAGCAGGGTTCAAACGCAACGATAATCCACGTCTACAGCATTGGGAAACCGTATTACGTCACTGTCAGAGCAGACGACAGCTACGGGGTTTCAGCATCCAAGACCAAGCGTATCATTGTAATCAACAATCTGATTGATTTGGCCGTTGACTCGGCGACAGTTAACGATGACGCTGGAGTCATACCAGGCACTATTATTTCGGTCACTGCGCGGGTTTTGAACAACGGAACAAGGACTGAAGAGGCGAATTTGACCATAAGCGTGGAGGGGCGCCTCATTGGAAACACAACTTTTCACGGCCTGCTCCCGACTAACCGAAAGGAATTCACGGCCCAGTGGAAGACAGACAAATACAGCCCGAGAGTCTATCGCATTGATGCTTTCGTGGATTACGTGAGAAAGCCCGGGAACTATAGCAACATCATCGAAGATGTCTTAACTAATAATCTCAAATCAATCTTTGTTCAGCTAGTATCTCCGTTGCCTGCGGGCCTAAGCTTGAGCCTCCTCCCGTCTGCTGGGATCTCACTTCTTGTTTTAGTTGGAGCCGGTATTGCGGGATCCCGTTTCTTGAGAAAGCGCCCTTTGGACACCGACCTGCCATAACCGGCGAGGAATACCGCTGTTAACACACGGAATGTCAAGGTATTCTACAAATATCCCAGTCCTGCTCTAGATGTACCTTGAAACAGTCTCGGAGACCGTTTCAGGGATAATCTTTTAAGGGAAAAACCCCGAAGCCCTCTTTGGAAAAATTGAAAGACATATCTATAATCAAACTAACGCTAGTCTTTGCTGTCGTTTTCTCTTTCGCAAGTCTTCCAGGTGCACTTTCTAGCAACGTACATCTTCCATCAGTTCAGCTAGCCCACGCAGCCACGGCCCCGAACGTGCCATGGATACCGGCAGGTCCAGCTTTCGACACACTCGTAAGCACGATCTATGCAGACCAAAACGCTGAGTTCACGCAGATGCAGGCCGGTTTGGTCGACGTAAGCGACTGGCCACTAACTCCAGCTCTGATCACATCACTCGGCGGTAACAATGGCTTCTTCGTCACGCCGCAAATTGCAAGCCACGACTATGACGAGCTAGAATTCCACAATGGCAACAACTTCTGGGGTTGCGATTTCAGCTTCACCAATTCTGCCTGCGGTATCGACATTCGACAGGGAATCGCTCATCTGCTCGACAAGAACATTCTGACGACCACTCAAGCTGACATTGCAGGAGTCTCGCTCCCAATCGACAACGCTCTTCCTCCGAGTCTCGGACTGCCTACTCCTAATCCGTGTGCTTGGGATGCGCTGTTTCCTCAGTCTGGTCCAGCCTGTGTGGTTGGTGCCGCTGGGGGTCTAGCGTACCATCTTGCAGCTGCGACCGCGGGGGTTGGGCCTTCTCATCCGACTTTCGCTTGGACTCCAGGATTGGGTACACCTGACTTTTGTGCTGCAGCAGACCACTTCATCCACGCGAATCTTGCAACAGGTAAGAACCCGACCACATGTGTCCTCACTGGCATCAGTGGCGCTGTTAGCGCTCACGTTGTGAACATGTACACCAGAATCGACGACCCGCCCCGATACCAAGGAGGCCTAAGCATAGCTGAGGCTCAGTGTGCCCTCTTTACGGGCACGTTCAGCCAGGGTTGCGCAGGCTTCGTTTCAGTGACACAAGGTCCGATTACTGGTTTCACTGGTTTCACTACCAGTCCAACTGGTGTCAACCAGAACTGGAACGAGTACACTGCTGGTTACGGTAGCGTGTTCCCATTCGACGCCCTATACTTCCAGCACCACGGCCAGTTCGTCTCGGGAGTACCTTCTATCCAGCCTCCCAACGGACCATGCTCCTCGCTAGCTGTTCCAAGTTTCAGCGCTGGCAACTACATGTACATCTGCGACACGGTGGGTGACACTTTCGGCCAACAACTGGAGTTCGCTTCGTGCGTCAGTGCGCCAGGCGATCCTACTCCAGGTCAGGTGACTCCAACCTTCGCGAACTGTCCAGGCACGACTACTCCATCGTCAACCAGTGCAGGCTATAGAGCAGAAGACAGAGCAGGTAGTAGAGCGTACACGATACCTTGGTTCTCGCCAAAGGCGCAGTACGGGTATCTGAGCAACTGGCAGGGAGTCGTCAACCATCAAGGTAACGGCATCCCCACCTTCTACACTTGGCTCAGCGCATACAGTCCGAACCCTGCTCAGGCAGGAACCATACGACAAGGTTTCAAGGAGACAACAAGGAGTCTCAACCCATACATAGCCAGTACAATCTGGGACTTCTTCATGATCGGCAACGTCTATGATAGCATAAACGCCATCAACCCGCTCAGCAACAGTCAGCTTCTCGAATGGATGACCGTGAACAGCTTGCAGCTCGACAACTCCGCACTAGGCTACACGCCTCCTGCTGGTACCGTGTCTACATTCCGGTTTACTCTCCGGAACGACATGTACTGGCAAGATGGTCGCAAGGTGACTTCCTACGACGTCAAGTTCAGCTATCGAACATTGAAAGACACAGGCTCATTCCAGGGTAGCGGCTTGGCCCCAATGGTCGACGTTACCGTGTTGAGTCTGACACAGTTCGACATCAACCTCAACGCTGTAGGACCGTTCACCAAGCTGACCCTCACCGGACCAACAATCATCCCCGGACGATATTGGTCTGGGACATGTGCAGGCGCGGCCTGGGACAATGACATCGCTGCGGGCAGCGTACCGAACAGCTGCATGACCGCGGACAATGCTAAGATTCAGCCAGGCTATGACCCGCTACTGAACGGTCTAGTGATAGGCTCAAGCGCTTGGGTGTGCCAGTCTTCCACCGGAGTTAGAGGTGTTGGATGCGATTCCAAGGCCGATGGAACTCAGAACCCTGATATTGGGGGCAGCTACACTCTGGCGCGGTATGGTCTAGGTCATGCGCCGGGCTCGTCTTTGACCGACTCGTACTTCCACAGCAACGGTGCTCTGGCTCTCTGGGCCTGGTCTGGTAACAACGGCGACTTCACACATGACTTCATCAACTTCAGCGTTGTCGCCCGGTGTGTCGGGCAAGCGGTGACAGGTGGCTCTACGGGCTGCGGTCACTGGCAGCAGGGTATAGGCGGTGATGTTAACGGAGCAGCTACAAAGGTTGATGTTCCACAGATCGGCATCGTGTCGAGATTCGTGGGCGTCAACTGGGTCCAGCCGTTCGCTTGGCCCACTACTCCACCAACAGGCATAGCCTCGTTCCCACCAACACTGCACGAGGGTTCAGCAACTCTCACACCGGCTAGCACAGCAGGCTGCGGTTCAGCCTATCCGCTAGGCGGATACGACTGCTAAACCCAACGGCAAGCCTCAAAAACCCCCTTTTATTTTTCTTACCCACTCAACTCTCGGCCCTTGCATGATCCGAACGTTGTAGGCTCACATGTTGCCGACGGCCGACTTACTCAAGGTAGACGCCAGGCAGACAAAACTTCCGGGCGGATGTGAATCAAAGGATTGCCCCGAGAGCAGTAGATAGCTTGTCCGCAGATGGGGTTGCTCCTTCTTTCTTGCCATTTTGAAGCGATTCCGCGAGACATACATGGAATCTCGAAGCGTTCCATGAATATCTCAATCATGCGGGGGATTCATTTCTGGCGGAAAAATTGTAGATAGCTTTTTACGGTCAAACGTTGCGAGTCGCTAGCTGATAAGCTTGAAAAGCTTGTCCACCTTTAGGCTACTGACGCTCTTCGCAGTCGCGTTCTCTCTAACTGGGCTTTCAGCCTTCTCGTCCAGTACCCTTCACCTGCCGGCCGTTCAGCTAGCGCATGCGAACGCGGCGCCGACCGAGCCTTGGTATCCATCAGGTCCTTCAATGGACACGCTGGTAACTGTGATCTTTGCAGACCAGGCTTCCGAGTTCAACAATATTCAGGCAAAGACGATCGATCTGACTGATTGGCCTCTTCCCCCCACGTTGACAGCCTCTCTTAGCGGTAATCCAGGCTTCTTTGTTACATCCCCGATTTCAAGCCATGACTTTGACGAGATAGAGTTCCACAATGGCAACAACTTCTGGGGTTGTGATTTCAGCTTTACCAATTCTGCCTGCGGTATCGATGTTCGGCAAGGAATTGCCCATCTCATTGACAAGAACACATTTGTCACAACTCAAGCTGACATTGCAGGTGTTTCTATCCCACTTGACGTGGGTATTCCTCCTAGCGACGGGCTTGTCTCTCCTAATCCGTGTGCTTGGGATGCGCTGTTTCCTCAGTCTGGTCCAGCCTGTGTGGTTGGTGCCGCTGGGGGTCTAGCGTACCATCTTGCAGCTGCGACCGCGGGGGTTGGGCCTTCTCATCCGACTTTCGCTTGGACTCCAGGATTGGGTACACCTGACTTTTGTGCTGCAGCAGACCACTTCATCCACGCGAATCTTGCAACAGGTAAGAACCCGACCACATGCATCCTTACCGGAATCAACGCTGCTGTAAGCGCTCATACAGTGAATATGTATGATAGAATAGATGACCCGCCTCGGTACCAAGCAGGGCAGAGTATCGTCGAGGCTTTGTGTGCCCTCTTCACAGGCGCTTTCACCGGAGGTTGCGCGCCCTATGTTACAGAGACTTCTGGTCCAATTACTGGGTTCACCGGTTTCACTACTAGCACAACGGGTGTAAATCAGAACTGGAACATGTATACCGCGGGTTTCCAAGGCGCTTATCCTTTCGATTTCGTCTATTTCCAAGACCAGAGCCGATTCGTTTCGGGAATTCCCTCCATCCAGCCTCCCAGCGGGCCTTGTTCGAACCTAGCTGTTCCAAGCTTTGGTGCCGGAAACTATCAGTACATTTGCGATACGACTTTTGATTCTCTAGCTACTCAGATGGAGTTCGCTTCGTGCGTCAGCGCCCCTGGCGATCCTACTCCAGGTCAGGTGACTCCAACGTTCGCTAACTGTCCAGGCACGACTACTCCATCGTCAACCAGTGCAGGCTATAGAGCAGAAGACAGAGCAGGTAGCAAAGCACTGAGTGTGCCCTTGTTCACTCCGAAGAGTCAGTTCGGGTATCTGAGCAACTGGCAGAGAGTCGTCAACCATCAAGGTAACGGGATAGCCAACTTCAACACTTGGCTGAGTGCCTACTCGGCTACCCCAGCACAATCGGGCACGATCTTGCAAGGCTTCAAACAGAGTACCCAGAGTCTCAATCCCTACCGTGCAAATACGGTCTGGGACTTTTACATCATCGCCAACATCTACGACAGCATTAACATTGCGAACCCTTCGTCAAACGGTCAGCTAATTGAGTGGATGACCGTCAACAGTTTGCAATTGAGCAATTCGGAACTCACCTATCAGCCACCTCCGGGAACTGTTTCGACATTCCGTTTCAGTCTTCGAAATGATCTATTCTGGCATGACGGTACGAAAGTCACAAGCTGGGATGTCAAGTTTAGCTTCCGGACATTAAAAGATACAGGCGCGTTCCAAGGTACTGTTCTAGCGCCCATGACCGATGTTACCGTGTTGAGTCCGACACAGTTTGACGTCAACCTCAACGCTGTGGGGCCGTTCACTAGGTTGACTCTTACATCTCCAACGGTCATACCTGGACGATATTGGTCTGCGAGTTGCGCTGGCACTATCTGGGATGGCTTTGTGGCTGCTCGTAACGTTCCTAACAGTTGCAATGTTGCTGACCCAGCTAAGATTCAGCCAGGCTATGATCCACTGCTGAACGGAATTGTGAAAGGCTCGGGACCTTGGGTGTGCCAGTCTTCCACCGGAGTTAGAGGTGTTGGATGCGATTCCAAGGCCGATGGAACTCAGAACCCTGATATTGGGGGCAGCTACACTCTGGCGCGGTATGGTCTAGGTCATGCGCCGGGCTCGTCTTTGACCGACTCGTACTTCCACAGCAACGGTGCTCTGGCTCTCTGGGCCTGGTCTGGTAACAACGGCGACTTCACACATGACTTCATCAACTTCAGCGTTGTCGCCCGGTGTGTCGGGCAAGCGGTGACAG
>Ga0209058_1001495_pt1 | contig 19943 bp, 9 predicted proteins | sample GraSoiAngelo_147_FD_185904 | JGI IMG/M metagenome (GOLD analysis project Ga0209058, IMG submission 185904) | Grasslands soil microbial communities from the Angelo Coastal Reserve, California, USA - 14_1009_05_40cm (SPAdes) (version 2) | ecosystem: Environmental > Terrestrial > Soil > Grasslands ... | reverse complement strand
AATCCACGAGGCCGAGCATCGTGACGTCGGTGCCGATCCCCAGGGCAAGGGAGAGGACGACGGCGAGCGCGAACCTGGGGCTCCGGGCCAGGCGACGGAGCGCGCGGGAGAGCTCCCCGCCGAATGCGGGCAACGTCACGAACGTCTCCGCGCCAATCATTCGTACCTCAGGGCCTTCACCGGATCCACCCGGGTGGCCATTCGCGCCGGTCGCAAGCTCGCGACGAGCGCCACCAAGGCGAGCGCCGCCGCCGCCCCGGCGTACGCAACCGGGTCGAGCGCACCGACGCCGTAGAGGCGACTCTGGATGACCCGTGTCCCGAGCGCCGCTCCCGCGAGGCCCAGGACGACGCCTACGGCGGCGAGCAGCGCCGCTTCGCGCAGCACCAGCCGGAGGATGCTCCCGGGCTCGGCTCCGAGGGCCGTGCGGATGCCGAACTCGCGCGTGCGCAGCGCCACGCCGAAGCCGACGAGCCCGTAGAGCCCCGCGGCGGCAAGCCCGAGCGCTATGGCCCCGAACAGGCCCAGCATCTTGGCGAAGAGACGGCGCTCCGAGAGGTCATCGGCGATCCCGCCCGTGATCGGCTTGATGAACGCCACCGGGAGCGAACTGTCGAGCTCGGCCGCGATCCGCTCGATCGCAGCGGCGGTCTCGCGATCCGCGAGCACGGAGCGCACCAGCAGCATCCGAGGATGGTTGAGGGCGAGTGGTCGGTACACGAACGGCCCAGGGTCCTGGTCCAGACTGCGCCAGCGGCTGTCAGCAGCGACACCGACGACGCGATGGAGTTGGTGGCCCCCGTCGATCTCGACCAACTGCCCGACCGGATCCCCGGAGCCGAACAACCGTCGCGCGAGAGTCTGGTTCAAGACCACGACATCTTGACCGGAGTCCGAGCGCACGAATCCAGCCCCGCGCAGCAAACGGATCTTGAGGGTCGCAAAGAACTCGGGAGACACCTGGTTGGCGCCGACCTGGAACGGGGGGACGTCCGGCTGCTCTGCGGGGCGGATGCTCGCTCCCCAGCCTGGTCCCACGAACGGGACCACGCTGCCCAAGGCCACAGATTGCAGGCCCGGCGTGACGCGGAGCCGGCGCGCGAACTCCTCCCAGTACGCGCGCGTCCGTTCCGGAGAATAGCCCTGATCGTGAGGCTCCGCGCTGAACACCGTCACGCCGGTCGGGTCGAACCCGAGATCGACCGCGGCCAGGCGCTGGAGCGTGCGAACGAAAAGGAGCGCCCCGACAAGCAGCACGACGCCGATGGCGAGCTGAGCGACTGCCAGCGCGCGTCTGAGCGGCGCTCGGCGCCCGGTCTCGGTGGGCCCCCCGGCCTTGAGCAGTGGAAGAGGATCGGCGCGCCCCGCGCTCCAAGCCGGAGCCAGGCCGGCGATCACGCCGGTCACCAGGGAAGCGCCGCAGGCGAACGCGAGCACGCGCCAGTCGAGCGAGACGCTGTGTACCTCGCTCGCGACGAACCGTACGCCCTCGAACAATCCCACGAGCCACAGCGCGAGCACGATACCGAGGGCGCCGCCGGCGAGCCCGAGCAGCGTCGACGCGGCGAGGTGCTGCCGCACCACGCGGCCGAGACTCGCCCCGAGAGCCCGACACACGGCCACATCCCCGCGCGCGGTGATACCTCGGAACAAGAGTAGGTTCGCCACGTTGGCGCAGGCGATCAACAACACGAGCGCGGTCACACCCACCAGCAGTCGCATAGTCGCGGCGAGGGGCCGGCGCCCGAGCGCGTGGCTCCCGATGCCCGGGAAGAGAACCGGGCGGACCTCGGCGGCGTACTGCTCGTTGACGTCCGGGTGTAGCTCGGCCAAATGTCGCGTGCCTGCCTGGAGCTGCGCCTCGGCCTGCTCGAACGTCGCACCGGGTGCGAGTCGCGCCACGAACTCGTAGAACCCGATGCCACTCCGCCCCGTCATGCTCGCCGGGGGCGACAGGTGGCGTACGTAGACATGCGTGTTCCCCGGCAGCCAGATGTCGTCTCTGCCGGCGCGCTCGGTTCCCTGAAAGCCCCGAGCAGTGACGCCGATAACGCTGAATTGGCGGCCGTTTACCCGGATTGTCTTGCGGAGCACGGCGGGGTCCCGGTTGAACATGTCCGACCAGAGGCGATCGCTGATCACGGCCACAGCGGTCCCGTCGGGCGGGCCGTCTTCATCGGCTGTGAACGCGCGCCCGAGCTGCAACCGCACACCCAGCACGTCGAAGTAGTTAGCCGACACGAACCCACCATCGACGTTGCGGGCCGCGGCACCCGCCCCGCCGACGGCGGCGGACGCCACCTGGTAACCCGCGAGACCCGAGAGCGCGGTCACCCTGCGCATGACGTCGGCGTAGTTCGGGTAGGAAAGGAACGACGGACTGACCCCGCCACCATCGCTCCAGTGTCCGAACCACACCGTCGCCAGGCGACCGTCGTCGTGCACTCCCGGCACCGGGCGCAACAAGAGCCAGTTGGCGATGCTGAAGCTCGCGGTCGTCGTTCCCACGCCCAGGCTGATGACGAGGACGGCGACGGCGGTGAAGCCGGGCGTGCGGGCCAGCGAGCGGAGCGCGTAGCGGAGGTCACTCATACCGCAACGCCACCATCGGATCGACCTTGGTCGCGCGCCGAGCGGGGAGGTAACTCGCAACCAGTGCTGTAGCTGTTAGTAACAGTCCAACCGAGGCGAGCACGACCGGGTCCCGAGGACTCACCTCGAACAGGAAAGTCCGGAACAGCCGCGTCGCCGCGACCGCGCCGGCCGTTCCCAAGGCGAGCCCACCAGCGGTGAGCGCGAGGCCGTGGGTCACGATCAAGCTGAGCACCGTGCCCCGGCCAGCACCGAGGGCCACACGGATCCCGATCTCCTGGGTGCGTCGGGTCACGGCGTAGGCGGCGATGCCGTATGCCCCCGTCGCCGCGAGCGCGAGCGCCGTGGCGGCGAAGATCGCGAGCAACAGGGCGTAGAAGCGGTGGCGCGCCAGCGCGGCCGCGATCCACTCGTCCAGCGGCGCCACGCGGTCCAAAGGAACGGTCGGGTCGACCTCTTGCACAGCTTGGCGCAGCGACTTGACCATCAGGCCGGGATCACCGCCCGTACGGGCTAGAATCTTGAGGTAGGCGCCAAAGTCGGCCGTGAGCGGCTGATAAATGTGCGGCGGTGGTGGCGCGTCGAGCGACTGCTGGCGCGTATCGCCCACCACGCCGACGATCGTGCGGGTACGGCGGCCGTAAAAGGTGATCTCGCGACCGAGTGGATCCTCTCCTGCGAAGTACGCGTGGGCGGCTGCCTCGTCGATGATGACGTTGTGGGACTCCCCGACCTCCGCGAATTGCCGCCCGCGTTTGAGCGGCACGCCGAGCGCGCGGAAATAGTCAGGCGTCACGCCCGAAATCCACGCCATCGGACGGCCGGGCTCGTCTGCTCGTCCTGGGAGGTCGATTGTGCCGATCGCATAGCCCCCGAGCGGCATCCCGGTCCCGACGGCAGCGGCGGTTACGCCCGGCAGCGCGCGCACTCGATCGAGCGCCTGCTGGACGTAGGCGACTCGTGCCTGCTCAGTCGCGTAGCGCGCTTCCGGCAGGCGGAGCTCGGCGGTCATCACGTGGCCGGGCTCAAACCCTGGATCCGAGCGGACCAGCCGCATGAAGCTCCGCGTCAAGATCCCCGCGCAGGACAACAACACCATGGTGAGAGCGACTTGCGCCACGATGAAGCCGTCGCTCGAACGGTGGCGCCAAGCGCGGCCTGCGGCGGTCGCGCTCGCGGCCTTGAGCGCGCTTCCGGGCGCTTGGCGCGCAGCACGCAAGGCAGGAGCGAGCCCGGAGAGGAGACCGACCAAGATGCTCGTGGCGACAGCGCCACCCAGCACGCGCGCGTTCACACCGATGTCGGCGCTGCCTGGCAACTCTGGGCCTGCCAGCCGGAGGAGACCGGGCAGGGTCCAGAGCGCAAGCAAGACCCCCAGCGCACCGCCCCCGAGCGCCAGGAGCACCGATTCGGTCAGCACCTGGCGGAGCAGCCGCTGGCGGCTCGCGCCCAGCGCCACCCGAACCGCGACTTCGTGCTCGCGCGCCACGGCGCGGCAGAGGAGGAGGCTCGCGACGTTGGCACATGCCACCAGGACGACGAGACCGACCGCTCCGAACATCAGGAAGAGCGCCGTCCGCACGGTGCCGACGAGGTACTCGTGCAGCGGTGTCACGACCGGTAGCCACCCCGCGTCGCCCGTCCCGGCCGTCCACGCCGCGCGGGTCACCAGGTCCAAGGCGTCCTGGGCTCGGGCGGGCGTGACGCCCGGCCGCAGCCGTCCGACTACCCAGGCGCTACGCTGCCGCGCCAGCTGCGCGCCGCGCGGGCCCGACAGCGCGGGGCCGAGGGCCTGCCAGACTTGGGTCTGTGCGGGGTAGCGAAAGGCGGCGGGCATCACGCCCACGATGGTGTAGCTCACGGTGTCCAGCGTGAGTGTACGACCGATGACGTGGACATCCCCACCGAAACGCGACGTCCAGAAGTCGTGACTGAGGACCGCCACGGGAGCACTGCCCGGACGATCCTCTTCTGGCAGGAACGCGCGGCCGAGCATCGGTTGAGCGCCGAGCAGCGGAAAGAAGTTCGCTGACACGCTCCAAGTCCACACGCGCTCGGCGGCCCCGAACCCGATCAGTGCCGGCTGTCCGCCGATGTAAACGGCCAAGCCGTCGAGCACGCCGCGCTCAGCCCGCCAGGCCTCGTAGGCGACAAGCGGCGAAGTACCGCCCCCACTGACGCGCGTCCGGTACCCTTCATGCACTGTCTTGATGTCCACCAACCGTTCGGCGTGGGGAAATGGGAGCGAGCGCAATAAGACTCCCTCGACCACGCTGAACACCGCCGTGTTGGCGCCGATGCCGAGCGCCAGCGTCAGCACCGCGACAGCGGTGAACCCCGGGCTCTTGGCGAGCGTGCGCAGCGCGTAGCGGAGGTCATTCATATCGCAACGCGACCATGGGATCGACCCGCGTCGCCCGACGCGCTGGGAGATAGCTCGCCAATAGCGCAACCCCGACTAGCAGCAGCGCGGTAAGGGCGAAGCTCAAGGGATCGAAGGGACCCACCCCGTACAGTTGCGAGCGAAGCACCCGCGTGAATCCGGCGGCACCGAGCACTCCCAGGGCCACGCCGACCGCCGTGAGCCCGACGCCCCGACCGACCACCAGCCGGAGCACGTCGCGTCGCTCGGCGCCGAGCGCGACGCGCACCCCGATCTCGTGCGTCCGCTGAGCGACGGCGTAGGCTACGACGCCATACACACCTATGGCGGCGAGCAGCAGCGCCATAGTGGCAAACAGAGTGAACATGGTGCCGTACAATCGCCGGTCCCAGATCGAGCGATCCACCAGCGCCTGCATCGGCATCACGTTCGTCAACGGCACTGTGGGGTCGAGCTGTCGTAACTCCGCACGGACCAGCGGGACGACGCCGATCGGATCGCCCGCAGCACGCACGACAAATGACATGTCGGACCACGGGTACCGCGCGGCGTACGGGACGTAGACCTGGTCCTGCACGGCGCCGCCCAGACTGCCCTGTTTGATGTCGCGGGTCACACCGACGATGGACAACCAGCGCGCCGACGTGTCCCGCCCGTAACGAATGCGCCGGCCGAGCGCGCTCTCCCGCGGCCAGTAATGACGCGCCATCGTTTCGTTGACGATGACGACGGGATCCCCGCGCTCGTCCTCCGTCTCCGTGAACGCGCGCCCCTCCCGCAACGGCAGGCCGAGCGCGCGGAAGTAGTGCCCCGCCACCGACGTGATGAACGTGACGCGAGAGGAGTCGCCTTGCCCCTCGATCTGGGCGCTCTCCCAGTTGATCCCGCCCAGCGGCGCGAGATTGACCGCTCCAGCCGCCGCGACGCCCGGCAGGGCCTCGACTCGGCGCGCGAGCTCGTTCAAGAACACGCCCCGGGCGCGGGGGGATTCATAGCGCGCGCCGCCCAGCGGAACCCGCGCGATGAATGCGTGCGCCGCGTCGAACCCCGGGTCGACGCGCGACAGCAAGACGACGGTGCGGATCAGCAGGCCGGCCCCGGCCAGCAACACCATGGTGAGAGCTACCTCGGCAACCACGAAGGCGCTCCAGATACGGCTGGCTCGCGCGCCGACGCTGGACGACCTGCCGCCCTCCTGGAGCATGCCCCGCAAGTCGGGCCGCGCGCTCCGGACCGCCGGAACCGCGCCGACGGCCAACCCTGTCGCGAGGGAGATAACGGCGGTGAACAGCAGTCCAGCTCTGTCGAGCGAGAATGCCAGCCAGTACGGCAGCTCGCGATGTGCTTGGACCGTCACTCGAAACAGGTCCAATCCCCAGAGCGCGACCAGCAGACCTAGCGCACCACCGCCCGCGGCGACGAGCGCACTCTCCGTGAGCAGCTGTCGCACCAGACGGGCGCGGGAAGCGCCCAGCGATGCACGGATTCCGAGCTCCTGACGGCGCGCGGTGGCCCGGGCCAGGAGCAGGTTGACCAGGTTGGCGCAGGCGATGAGCAGGACCAAGCCCACAGCACTGAGCATGATGCTGAAGGTGGTACGGATATCGTCCAGGTCGTCGAAGGACAGACGGCGCAGCGTGGCGAGCGACGCGCTCACACCCGCATTCGACTTGGGATACTGCTGGGCGAGCCGCTGGCTGATCGTACCGAGGCGCACGTTCGCCTGGGCGACCGTGACGCCAGCGCGTAAACGCACGATGCCGTTCACCCAGTTGTTCCCTCGTCCGGCACGTAAGTCGAAGAGTCGCGGCATCCAGAACTCCGCTCGAAACGGAAATCCGAACCCGGGCGGCATCACCCCGATTACCGTGTAGGGCACTCCCTCCATCCGGACTTGTTGGTTGAGCACGCGAGGATCCGCCCCGAAATGCCGCCGCCACAGCGCGTCGCTCAGAATGACGACGTGATCCCGGCCAGGGACTGTGTCGTCCCCGAAAAACGATCGACCGATGGCGGGCCGGACGCCGAGCAGGTCGAAGGTTCCAACGCTGATCCCGTTGCCCCACACGCGCTCGGGTTGATCCGCCGTGTTCAGGTTCACCGCCGCGCCCGCGATGAGCGCGACGCCTTGAAACACGCTCGTGTCGGCCGTCCAGTCGACCAGGCTGGGTGGGTCGACGTAGAGTTGCCCGCGGTCCGAGGGGCTGAAATGCTTGACGATCAGCGCGAGGCGACCCGGCTCCGCAAACGGCAGGGGACGGTAGAACAGGGCGTTGATGATGGAAAAGACGGCGGCATTGGCGCCGATGCCGATCGCCAGCGTGAGGACGGCAACCGTGGTGAAGCCGGGGCTGCGCCGCAGCGTGCGGAGCGCGTAGCGGAGGTCTTGGAGCATGCTACTCATACCGCAACGCCACCATCGGATCTACCCGTGTCGCTCGGCGCGCGGGCACGGCCGCCGCTCCCACTGCCACCGCGACGAGCACTAACGGAACGACCAGGAAGGTCACCGGGTCAGTCGCTGTCACCCCGAACAACAGACTCGACAGTACCCGCGTGACTGCTACTGCGCCGAGCAGCCCGAGGGTCACGCCGACGGCGACCAGCCGCGCTCCCTCGCCCACCACCAGCCGGAGCACGTCGGCGCTCCCCGCGCCGAGGGCCACGCGCACGCCGATCTCGTGCGTGCGGTGCGCGACCAGGTAGGCAATGACGCCCGCCAAGCCCACGGCCGCCAGCACGAGCGCCACGCCGGCGAACGCGCCGAGCAGGATCGCGCTGTCGCGCCGCGGCGCAGCGGACTTGGCTAGCTCGCTCTCGAGCGTGAAGACGCGCGCAGCGGGCTGCTCCGGATCGACCTGCTGGATGGTCCGGCGGATCGTCTCGACCAGGCTCGTGGGATCCAGAGTTGTCCGGATGACTAACGATCCAGGCGTATCGCCGGTCTGTGGCGCAGGGAGGAAGACCTGCGGACTAGCGGGAACGTCCCAGCCGACCTGCGGGATGTCCTTCACCTCGCCGACGATGGTCCATCGCGCTTCAGTCGGCCCGGCCATCGTAATCTGGTGTCCGACAGGGTCAGCCCCGCGCAGAAACGCACGGGCGAAGGACGCATTAACGATCGCGGCAGGTGGAGCGTCGAGGCGGTCCGCCGCCGTGAAGTCACGTCCCGCGATCAACCGAGCCCCGATGGTCTTGAAATAGTCCGCCGAGACTACGCCCAAACCCGCGTCGGTGCTGCCGTCGGTCGCCGGCGGGGCATCGTCGACTCGGACGGCCCCGCTACTCGCGAAGCCCCCAAGCGGTAACCCGGCTACGAGCGCGACCGAGCCGACACCCGGCAGCGCCCCCAGGCGTTCCAGCAGGACATCGTAGAACCCGCTCCTGCCGTGGCCTTGGAGGAAGGCGCTGTTGGCGAGTCGCCCCATGCTCACTCCCACGACGTGGTCGGGTCGGAAGCCGGGATCGATTGCCAGCAGCTCGAGGAGACTGCGCGCGAGGAGGCCCGCGCCCATCATGAGAACGAGCGCCGCCGCCAGCTCCGCTACCACGAGGCTCTCGCGGACCCGCGCGCGGTGTAGGGGAGCACCCGTCTGTCCGCCCCCGCTCTTCAGCCGTTCGACCAGCTGCGGCTGGGAAGCCGCCAGGGCAGGCGCGACGCCGAACGTGATTCCCGTGAGCAGGGCGAGCCCAGTCGTAAACGCGAGCACAGCTGCATCCAGGTGAACCTCGACGCTCTGGAGCGCAGCGAACGGCGCCGCGTGCATGAACAGGCGGAGCCCCAACACCGGCACGAGCAGCCCGGCTGCCGCTCCGAGGGCCGCCAACACGACGCTCTCCGCCAGGAGCTGCCGCACCATCCGCAGCCGGCCGGCACCCAACGCGGCGCGGATCGCGAACTCTCGCTGGCGCCGGGCGGCGCGCGCCACGAGCAGGCTCGCTACATTGGCGCAGGCGATCAGCAGCACGAAGCCCACCGCGCCCAGCAGGATGAGCAGCAGCGGTCGCGTGCTCCCGTACAGCCGCTCGTGCAGCGACACGACATCCACGGCAGCGTCGCGCAGGAGCGGAGGCTGCATCGGAATGCGGGGCAACAGCGCGGTGAGTTCGGTCCGGGCCTGCGCGATCGAGACTCCTGACGCCAGCCGGCCGACGACGTGAACGTACCAGCTAATCACCCAGGTCTTACCGCGACTCATCGGAAGTCGGAGCGGTCTCCAAAACCTCGCGCCGCGCGGAAAGTCGAAGCTGGCGGGAAGGACCCCGACGATTGTCACCGGTGCCCCCTCCACAACGAGTGAGCGCCCGACGACTCCGGGGTCGCTGCCAAAGCGCTGCTGCCACAGTCCGTAGCTCAGCAGCATGACCGGCGGGCCGGTCGGTTCTTGCTCCTCTGCGGTGAAGGTCCGGCCGAGCACGGGCTGGACACCCAGCAACGGAAAAAGCCTTGGCGTCACCTCCGCACCCGAGGCGAGCTCTCGTGCAATGCCTTCCGCGAGGAACGCTCCAGTCGTCTTGTAGGCCGCCAAGTCGGCAAATGAGCGGCTCTCGTCGCGCCACTCGAAGAACGCCCAGTGCGACACCTGGGCGTCCAATCGGCCGATCGTCTTGCCTCGCGGCACGAGGGCGATAGACACGATCCGGTCAGGGTCGGGATAGGGAAGGGGCCGGAGCAGGACCGCGTGGATCACGCTGAAGAGCAGGCTGTTCGTCCCCGCGCCGAGCGCGAGTGTCAGCACCGCCACAGCCGTAAAGCCGGGGCTGCGGGCGAGCTGGCGGAGCGCGTAGCGGAGATCCTGCAGGAGGGTGTCCATTATTCGTACCGCAACGCCACCATCGGATCCACCCGCGTCGCGCGCCGCGCCGGGAGGTAGCTCGCCAGCAACGCGGCCCCACCAAGCACACATGCCACCAGCGCGAACGTCGTCGGATCGGTTGGGCTCACTTGGTACAATAGCCCGCGCAGGGATCGCGTCAGCGCGAGCGCCAGGCCTGCGCCGGCGAGCACCCCCACGACGGCAAGCACCGCTCCTTCACGCATCACCGTCCAGAGGACGTCCCATGTTTGCGCGCCTAACGCCATGCGCACCGCCAGCTCCCTGGTGCGGCGATGGGCGGTGTACGCCATGACACCGTACGTCCCGATCGCGCCGAGCAGCAGAGCCAGCGTGCCAAACGCAACGAGCAGCCCCGCGGCGAAGCGCGGCTGGGCAACCGAGTCCCCGAGCCGCTGCGTCATCGTGCGTTCGTCGCTGACCGCGACATCGGGGGCGAGCTCGCGCACCGCCGCGCGAATCGCGCCGAGCGCGGCCGCGGGGTCGGCCGCGGTTCGAGCCACGACGGTCATCTGCGCCTGGGGATACTGCGCGAACGGCACGTAGAAGGTGGACTGCGGCTGGTCGGTCAGATCATTGTTCTTTGTCGTACCCACCACGCCGACGACAGTGAGCCAACCGGGCCAGGGGTAGCGGATCCGGCCGCCGATGGGATCCCTGCCTTTCCAATAGCGTTGCGCGGCGGTCTCGTCGATCAGTGCCACCAGGGGGGCGTTCGCCTGATCTGCATCGCTGAGGGCACGGCCCCTGACAACCGGAATACCCATGGTGCGGAAGAAGCCCGGCGTCACCTTCCGGCCGTTCATCGTCTCGAGCTCATTGGGGTTCGTGGTGTAGCCGTCCACCCACATCGCGCCGAACTCGTTGGTCTTCTCGAACGGCGCCTGACTCGTGATGGCGACGCTCCTGATTCCCGGGGAGCCACTCAGCCGTTCCAGCAGCTGCCGGTAGAACACTCGCTGCCGTTCCTCCATGGCCGCGGATGGCGCGGCGAACCCCGGGTCGGACCAGCGAGCCTTGGGCGGACTGATACGTGCGGTCACGAGGTGCTCGATGCGGAAGCCGGGATCCACCGCGAGGATGCGGGCGAAGCTCTTGAGCAACAGCCCCGCTCCCACGGCCAACACCACGCCGAGCGCGATCTCGGCCGCCACGAGCACCCCCGCCAGCCGGCGCTGGCGCGGGCCGCTGCCGCCTCGACTCGTCCCTTCGCCCAACGACCCCACGAGGTCCGGGCGCGACAAGCGGAGCGCCGGCACCAGGCCGAACACGAGGCCCACACCGAGCGCCAGGACCGCGGTGAAGGCCAGCACCGCTCCGCTCACGGAGACGTCGCCCAAGCGAGGCGTGTCCGGCGGCAGCAAACCGACCAGCGCGCGCACGCCGCCAAATGCGAGCGCAAGCCCCGCAAGTCCTCCGGCGGCGGCCAGGAGCACGCATTCCGTCACCAGCTGGCGGACGAGGCGCGAGCGACCCGCGCCCAACGCGGCGCGCAGCGACAGCTCGCGCTCGCGGGCGGCGCCGCGCGCGCTCAACAGATTGGCGACGTTGGCGCACGCGATCACGAGCACCATCCCCACGGCGCCGAGTAGCACGAGCAGCAGACGGCGGGTACCGCCCTCCACGATGCGCTGATCGAGCGGGATGACGTCCAGCCCGTTGAAGTAGTAGCGCTCCGAGGGCCTCCATACCGGATTCTCGATCCGCAGCCGCTCGGCGATGGCCCGCACATCGGCGCGAGCCTGCCGGCGCGTCATGCCGGGGTGCAGCCGGCCCACCATGTAGTAGCCGCCCGATCCCCAAAACTCACCGGACCTACTCCGATCCAGGCGGACGGGCACCCACAGCTCGGTCTCACGGCGCGGGAACCAGAACCCCGGCGGCATCACGCCGATTACCGTACGAGCGATGCCGTCCAGATCCAGCGTCCGGCCGACGATGGAGCGGTCGGCGCCGAATCGCGCGCGCCACAGGCCGTCGCTCAGCAGCACGACCGCGTCGCTGCCGGGCTGGTCTTCGCCGGCGGCGAAGGTGCGGCCCAACTCGGCGCTCACTCCGAGCACGCGAAATAGGTCGGCGCTGGCAAGCGCACCGGCCAGGCGCGCGGGCTCGCCGGTCCCGCTCAGACCGATGCCCACACGGTCCATGTACGCGGCCACGCCTTGGAGCGCGTGGTTGCGATCGTGCACTCCGACGAACTCAGCGAGCGAGCGGCCACCCCATACGCTGACCAGCGACCACGGGTCGGCGTACGGCAGCGGCCTGAGCAGCACGCCGTAGACCACACTGAAGATTGCCGTATTTGCCCCGATGCCGAGCGCCAGCGTGAGCACCGCCACGGTCGAGAACCCGGGGCTCCTGGCGAGCTGGCGCCGCGCGTAGCGGAGGTCTTGGAGCAGGGTCTCCACGTTCAAGCTCCTCGTTCACGGTATCCGGTATCCGAGGTCCGGTGTCCGGCGGCGCACGCCCGAACCCCGGATCCCGGACCCCGGATCCCGTCATTCATACCGCAACGCCACCATCGGATCGACCCGCGTCGCTCGGCGGGCCGGGAGGTAGCTCGCCACGAACGCCACAGCAAACAGCACGCCCGCGGCCCCGCCCAAGACCGCGACGTTCGTAGGGGAGATGCCATAGAGCAGCGAAGCCACGACGCGCCCTGACAGCAACGCCGCGCCGGCACCGAGGACGATGCCGATCTCGGCGACCAGCAAGCCCTGTCGTACCACGAGCGCCAGCACGTCGTGCCGTGCGGCGCCGAGCGCGATGCGAACGCCTAGCTCTTGGGTGCGCTGAGTCACCACGTAGGCGAGTACCCCGTAGAGCCCTACCGCCGCCAGCACCAGCGCCAGCGCGCCGAACAGGGTGAGCACCGCTGCCCCCAGCCGCCAAGGTTTTAGTTGCCAGTCGAAGAGCTGCTTGATCGGCTGCACGTTGGCGAACGGCAGGTCGGCAGAGACCGCCTGGATCTCGCGGCGCACGGGGGCCACCATCGCATCCGAGGGCCCGACCGTGCGCACCAAGAGCGCGGTGACCGGCAGGAAGAAGGTCGAGTCCGTCTGGTCGAGCGGCACGTAATACTGCATCGTCGGCCCTTCGGTCAGCTGGTTGCGCCGCACGTCTTCGACCACGCCCACGACCGCACTGCAGGGAACGATTTTCTTCCTGAACTCCTTGACGCCGATCTTGAGGCACTTGGTCAAGGGATCCTCGGCGGGCCACAGCCGGTGCGCCATCGTTTCATTCACGACCGTAACTCGCGGGGCGCCGGGGCCGTCGGCCGGCGTGAATCCACGGCCACGCCGGACCGCCGTTCCGAGCGTCGCGAAGTAGTCGGGGCTGACCACTTGGATGTAGGGTCCGCCCTCCTTGCTTTGGAGGACGGAGTCCGCGACTCCCGGGACCTCGAGATCGATCGCGAGGCTCACCGCAAAGGGGCTACCGACGGCCACGCTCGCGCCCGCCACACCCTGGAGACGCACCACCCGTTCGCGCATCCGCTCGTACAACCCATTGATGCCGGGGTTCTTGTAGCCGAGCTGTCGGAGATCCACGCTGGCTGACAGAAGGCGGTCGGCGTCGAAGCCCAGCGGGATGGCCGCCACGTTCCGCAAGCTCCTGATGAAAAGACCCGCTCCGACGAGCAACACGAGAGTGAGCGCGACCTGACTCACTAGGAGGACCGCGCGCGTCCTCGAACGCCGGAACGTGCCTTCTCGCACGCCGGATTTGAGGGCGGCAGTGAGGTCGGGAGCACTGGCCTGTGCCGCCGGGATCACGCCCACCAGCATGCCTGTGAGCAGCACGACCGCCGCAATGAAGACGAGCGCGCGTAAGTCGTTGGCAGCGGCCGTCCCAAACGGCAGCAGGTACGCCGCCAGAACCGGCCCGCTCCACAGTGTGAGCAAGACCGCGGCGCCGCCCCCCAGCGCTGACAGGAGCAGGCTCTCCGTGAGCAACTGCCGCACCAACCGCGCACGCCCCGCACCAAGGGCGAGCCGAATCGCGACCTCCCGCTGGCGTTGCACCGCGCGGGCAAGCAACAGGTTCGCCACGTTGGCACACGCGATGAGCAACACGATTGCCGCCACCACGCCGAGCCACAGCGAGAGTCTCGCGTTGGCAGAGGCGTTCGGTCCACGCGCCTCCTGGATCGGACCCAGTATCACTGTGCCCGCAGAATCCCCCGGCGCCGCCGCACTTCCGGAGCGGTAGATCGCCGTGGCCTCACTCGCCGCCTGCGCCGCCGTCACGCCCGGCCTCAGCCGACCCAGCGTCGTGAGCCAGTAGCAACCCGAGCACGCCAACGGTGACGCGCCCTCCGACGGGGCCGCACTAACTGGCACCCACACATCGACCGGTTCGAAGCCTGCGCCTGTGAACCGGACCGGAGCGACGCCCACCACCGTGTAGACGTTCTTACCAAGCGGAATCGTCCGCCCGATGACGGACGAATCGGCCGCGAAGTGGCGACGCCAAAAATCGTGCGTCAACACGACGACGTGCTCGCCCCCGCTCTCGCGATCTTCGTCAGTGCTAAAGAACCGGCCGAGCGCGGGGCGCACACCCAGCAGCGGGAAGAACGACGCGGTAACCGCGGAGGCCCTGACCTTCTGTGCGTCAGTGCCCCGGCCCAAGCTCATCGTCACCGGGCCGTAGGCCGCCAGCGACGCGAATCCCCGAGCATGATCCCGCAGATCGGCGTACTTCGGGTACGGCGTGACGGTGTTGGTTCGTAGCCCGAACGGAGGTCTGTCTTGGGTCACATACAGGCGCACCACACTGCCCGGATCCCGGACGTAGGGCGGCGCTTGGAAGAACAGGCGATCGACAATGCCGAACATCGTCGCGTTGGCGCCGATGCCGAGCGCCAGCGTGACGACCGCGGCGACGGTCAGCCCCGGGCTCCTTGCGAGCGTGCGCAGTGCGTAGCGGAGGTCCGCGAGCAGAGTGTCCAAGCTAGGGCCTCGGCGCTCGCGGCTCGCGAGTCCTCACCCCCTGTCCCCCTCTCCGTTGCGGAGAGGGGGGACGTCCAGAGTTCCCCCTCTCCCGCAGGGAGAGGGGGTCAGGGGGTGAGGACGATCGGTGCATAAGACCTACTCCCGCAGCGCCACTGTGGGGGCGAGCCTGGAAGCGCGGCGTGCGGGCAACCACGTTGCGAGCACGCTTGCCAAGCCTAGCCCGCTGATGGCGAGCGCGAAGGATGACGCATCCAATGGCGTCAACCCGTACAGCAGCGCCGCCGCATACCGTAGCGTCACTGCAGCGAGCACCACGCCGACGGCGATGCCGCTGGCTAACAGCACGCCGCATTCCGCGAACATCATGCGGATGACCGTGCGCGGCTCCGCGCCGAGCGCCATGCGAACGCCAATCTCGATCCGCCGGCGCGTCACGAGGTAGGACATCACGCCGTACAGCCCGATCGCCGCGACCAGCACGGCGAGGACACCGAAGAATCCGGACAGCCAGGCCATCAACCGCTCCGTGACGAGCAACCTTTCGATGTAGTTCGTGACAGCGTCGTACGAGACAGCGGCGGCGGGGGCGACGTCGGTGATGGCGCGCGTCAGCGCGCGCGTGAGGGACGCCGCGGGCACGTCGGAGCGGAGGACAATCCGGAAATCCGGAGGCGGCGCGCTGTCCTGCGATACCGCCAGGTAGGCCATCGGCAGGAACATCGCGCTCGATTCGTTGGCCGAGAATCGGTAGACCGCGGCGGTGCGCTCCTCCCGTACCTGGAGGTATTTCGCATCCCTGACCAGTCCGACGATGTGGTACGTGGGCTGTGGGCCGCCGGGCGGCTGCTCCATCTGAAATGTCTTCCCGATAGGATCGGCGTTCTGGAAATACCGCCGTGCGAACGTCTCGTTCACGATCGCCGCCTTCGCCGCGTCGGGCCGGTCTCGACTGTCGAACGTCCGGCCTGCGAGGAGCGGCGTCCCCATCACACGGAAGTAGTTGCCGCCGACTTCGTTGAAGTGCGCATCGCCGTCCTGCACCGCGCCGCCCGTCACGATGCGTCCGTTCCAATCACTGCCGCTGAGCGGCACGATCAATGTCTCGGCGGCGTGGCGAACGCCGGGGACCTGGCGGAGGCGCGTGGCGATGGCGGCGAAGGTCTGCGTCCGCGCCTCGGGCTGCACCGCGGTTCCGCTCAGGTCCACAGCCACGACCACCACGTCAGGGTCGAAGCCCAGTTCGACCGCGCCGAGGTTTTTCAAGGTGCGGCCGAAGAGCAGCGCGCCGACCACGAGCACCATTGAGAGCGCGACCTGCACGACGACTAGCCCGCGCCGCAGCGCGAGCGCCTCGTGTCCTTCGGTCGACGATCGACCGCCGGGCTGCATGGCATTCGCCAGATCACGGCGAGTGGCCTTGAGCGCCGGGCTGAGGCCGAACAGCACGCACGTGCAGACGGTGACCGTGGCCATGAACGTAAACACACGCCAGTCGGGAGTCAGGTCCACGAAAATTCCGCCGCCGCGCGCGTTGAGGAACGTCACCAGCGTCTGGCTCATCCAGCGGGCCAGCAGCAGCCCGCCCGCGGCGCCCAATCCAGCGAGCAGCACGCTCTCGGATAGCATCTGACGGACGACGCGGCGCCGCGACGCGCCAATCGCCAGACGCACGGCAACCTCCCGACCGCGGGCGGAGGAGCGCGCCAGCATCAGGTTCGCGAGATTGAGGCAGGTGAGTAGCAGTACGAGGCCGGTGGCGGCAAGCAGCGCCCACAGCTGAGTCGCATACCTGCTCCGCAGGTTCGACACGCCGGTAGCGGCAGGTCGCGCGGTGAGCGTGAACGACGCGTAGTTCTTCGCCCAGTCGACGGCGTATGTCGGCGGCACCGTTGCCTGGAACACCCCGGGTGAAATGGCGGCGACCTGTGCCTGGGCGCGCTCCACGGTCCAACCCGGCTTCAGACGTCCCATGATGTCGAGCCACCAGACGGCACGCCGGCCCGTTCCGGCCTGTTGACCGCGCAGCAGCGCCTCGGCGCAGAGCGGGAGTGCCACGTCGAACGTGCGGCCGACCTCCACACCGAAGAAGCCCGGCGGCGTGACCCCGATCACCTGGAACGGCCGTCGGTCCAGCATGATCGTCTGCCCGATCACATCCGCGCGGCCTCCGAGCCGGGCCTGCCAGAACCCATGCGACAACACCACGCCGGGCGAGCCGCATCCCTTTTGATCGTCTCGCTCCGAGAACAGACGACCGATGTGAGCGTGCACGCCAAGCGCGTCGAAGAAACTTCCGCTGACGTAGAACCCATTCGCAAAAACGGCTTCTCCTCCGCCGGAGAGATCCCATATGCCGTTGCCCCAGGCGAGCAGCGATGAGAAGGCCTGCTGCTGCGAGCGAATCTCCTGCCATAGCGGCTCGGTGAAAATCGAGCGGCCCGGATATCCCCTGCCCACCCGTCCCTTGGCGTGCTGGTCGATCCCGATCGACACGAGCTCGTTGGGCTGCTCGACGGGAAGCGAGCGGAGACGGAGCGCGTTGACGAGCTGGAAAATCGCCGTGTTGGCGCCGGTGCCGAGCGCCAGAGCCAGGATCGCCACGAGCGCGAAGGTCGGGTTTCTTCGAAGGATCCGCATGCCGTAGCGGAGGTCCTGCCCGATCGTGTCCAGGAACGAACGCGCGTTCATTTCCGCGCTCCGGTGTCAGGGGTGCGAAGCTCTCGCCGAATCCGATTCTGGCGTTACGATGAGATTCCGGAAGTGAGCGACCGTCCCCGCCCCGATCCACAGCGCGACAGCGCCCTTTCGGTTCGCACCCGACTTCACGTCGTTGACGATGAGCGCCGGCTGCTGCTGGACGTAGAGGCGCGCTCGTTCGCCGCGCACCTCGATCCTGATTTTCGTCCACCTATCCGCCTCGACATCGACGTACGACTCGTATTTGGACGGGGTCTCCTGGCGAAGGCGGGACCATGGCCAATCGGGATACGATATGTACTGAGTCGCGTGGTTGCGGCGCTCCTGATCTTCGGCACGCCCATTCGTGGGCCGTAGATAGAACGCATCGTACGTCGCTTTGCCTTCGGTCTTGTTGTCTATCTGCAACCGAAAAGCAATGCCCACGAAGCCGCGTGCTCCCGCGAAGGCGCCCGAGGCTGGGGCGCCGGCAACTTCCGCTTCGATGATGCCGTTCGAGAAGTCCAGACCCTCGATCCACGCGAGCATTGGCGGCTCGACTTCCTGGCGCGCTGCCTCGGGCGTCGCGGTGACGCGAAGCCCTCGCTTCCCTTGGAATGTCGCTGGCTCGGCGATGACGTTGTGCAGCCGCAGATTGTCAACGGATTCGAGTGAGTAGCGTTTGGCTTGCGCCACGGCGGAGTCAGGCACAAAAGCGCCCAACGCGCCGGCCAGCACGGCTGCTACGAATCGAGTCATTGTTTTGTCCTCTCCGCTGACCCCTGGCCCCTGACCCCCGACCCCTGCTCTTCCACCACCCGGCCATCGAACAGCTGCACAGTCCGATCCGCATGCTGCGCGTAGCGCGGATCATGCGTGACCATGCACACCGTCGCCCCGCCGCGGTGCAGCTCGCGCAACAGCTCCATCACCGCTTCGCCGTTGGTCGAGTCCAAGTTCCCCGTCGGCTCGTCGGCGAGCAGGATCGCAGGATCACCCACGACGGCACGGGCGACCGCGACGCGCTGCTGCTGGCCCCCCGAGAGCTGCGCCGGATAGTGCTTCGAGCGGTGCGACATTCCCACCCGCTCGAGCGCCGCCTGCGACCGCTGCTTCCGCTCGGCGCCAGCCATGCCGCGGTAGGTGAGCGGCAGCTCGACGTTCTCGTAGACGGTCAGGTCGCCGATCAGGTTGAACGCCTGGAAGATGAACCCGATGCGCCGGTTCCTTATTCTCGCCCGCTCGGCGGCGGACAGGTTCGCAACCGGTCGGTCTTCGAGCAGGTAGGTCCCCTCCGTCGGCGTGTCGAGCAGGCCGAGCAGGGAAAGCAGCGTCGTCTTCCCACACCCCGAGGGCCCCGCGATCGAGACGTAGTCGCCCTGCTTGATCTCGAGATGCACGTCCGCGAGCGCATGCGTCTCGACCTCGTCGGTGTAGAAGACTTTCTTGATGCCTTGGAGCTGAATCAGCGGCGCACCGTTGCTGGACATCGGCTCTCCTATCTCTTGATCCTCACTCGGTCCACGTTGTCCCATTGCGACATGTCCGACAGGATCACCGAATCGCGCACGTTGAGGCCGCGCATGACCTCGATCGTGTTGACCGAGCTGCGCCCCACCTGCACCTGCACGCGTGTCGCGTAGTGTCCGTCATCGGTGAGCTTGAACATCCCGATCGTGCTGTTCGGCTGGCCGTAGGCCGGCCGCCCGGTGTAGAGCACGTGCTCCAGCCGCTCGATCTCGATCGTCCCGTCCACGCTCAGGTCGGGCCGCGCCCCCGGAGCCGTGCCCTCGAGCGCCACATCCACCGCCACGGTGCCGTTGATCGCGTTGGGATCGCTCCGGATCACGTGACCGGGAATGATCCCGTTGCGCGTGTCGATCGCCGCCTTCTGGCCGATCGTCACGTCCTTCGCCTGCGTCTCCGGGATCTGGAGCACGGCCTTGAGCTTCCCAGGCTGGACTACCTTGGCGAGCATCGTCCCGCCGAGCACGTATTGGCCGAGCTGCAGCGTCAAGTCGGAGACCACGCCCGAGTCACCCGCCCGTACTTGGAGCGACCGCAGCACATTCTGCTGGAACTCCGCGACGGCGCGCAGCCGGTCCACCTGCGACCGCTGCACGGCGAGCTGGGAGTCGATCGTCTCGGCCATGAGTGCCAGGCGCTGTTGCTCGATGCCGTAGCGCGTCTCGAGTTCCAAGGCTTTGTCCTTAGCCAGCGCGGCCTCGTTGCGTGACATGCCGCCGTGCGCGCCGAGCGACTCCGCGACCTCGGCCTCCCGCTTCGCGTTGAGGTACTCGGTGCGCGTGGTCGCGACGAGACCCGTCTGAGTAAGGCGCTGATTCTCGAGATTGGTGCGCTGGCTCACCAGCTCGGCGCGGGCGGCCGCCAACTGCTGCTCGGCCTGGAGCGCCTGGATCTGCACATCGGGGTTGGAGAGGTCGAGCAACACGGTCTCCGGCTTCACATGCTGCCCCGGTTGGGCGAGCACGCGAT
>Ga0209058_1001493_pt1 | contig 19948 bp, 21 predicted proteins | sample GraSoiAngelo_147_FD_185904 | JGI IMG/M metagenome (GOLD analysis project Ga0209058, IMG submission 185904) | Grasslands soil microbial communities from the Angelo Coastal Reserve, California, USA - 14_1009_05_40cm (SPAdes) (version 2) | ecosystem: Environmental > Terrestrial > Soil > Grasslands ... | reverse complement strand
CAGAGGTAGAAACGAGGGATCGAGATGCGGGTCGGCTGTGGTCTGCGGGTGCGTCGGATCGACGGGAACGAGTACCTGTACTTCTGGCATTATGAACGGGAAGGCGGCCGGAGCGAACGCCGCGAGGATTATGTGGGCCCCGTCCGCGAGGCGAAATCCAGACAGGAGGCCGCCCGCAAGCTGCTCGCGTTCCACCGGCGGGTCCAGCAAGATCTTGGGGCGCGCATCGCGCGGCTCGAGCGGACGACCTGAGGTCATCGGGAAAGAGTCCGCGCCCGACGGAATCTTACCTCTGAACAGAGGCAGAACCCAGAGCTCGGCCAAACGCCTCCATGGCAGTACCTATATCCGCGGATCTCCCCTTCGGCGGCTCCGGTGGCCCTCGAGGCGATCCCCCAGGCCCTGTGGTTCTTCCTTCCCGCGTTCATCGCGAACCCGATGGCGGTCGTCTTCGGCGGAGGCCCGCCGATCGACCTGGGCCGGAGCCTTTCCGATGGACAGCGAATCTTTGGGGACGGCAAGACGTGGCGAGGTCTGGTCGGCGGTACCCTGGCCGGGGCGATTCTGGGGCTCCTCCTATCCCTGCCGTTCGACCTCCTTGCGCCGTCCTCGTCGTGGTCCTTCGGTCCTCCGGCGGTGGCGTTCGTCGCCTCCGCCGTCCTCTCTTTGGGTGCCCTCCTCGGCGACCTCGTCGGCGCGTTCGTGAAACGTCGGATGCATCTGCCGCGGGGCGCGAAAGCCTCGGGCCTCGACCAGTACGATTTCGTCGTCGGCGCGCTCCTCCTGAGCCTCGCGATCCCGTCGTGGTCTGTCCCCCGATTCTTCTCCGGGGACGCGCTCTTGGGACTCCTCGCCATCATCGTTATTACGCCCGCCCTGCATCGCGCCGTGAACCTCGTCGGCTATCGGATGGGGAAGAAGCATGAGCCCTGGTGAGATCGACCGCGCGCGGTTCATCGCCTCGTTGAAGGCGGCCGGGGCCCTACAGTTCGGGACCTTCACGCTGTCCAGCGGCCGGACCTCCCCGTACTACGTAGATATCAAGAGGGCGGTCACGCGACCGGACCTGTTGCGCACGATCGCGGACGGCATGGCGCCGTTCGCGCGGGACTCCAACCGGATCGCGGGCGTCGAACTGGGCGCGGTCCCGATTGCCGCCGCGGTGGGCCTGGCCAGCGGCAAGCCGTACATCATGGTGCGCAAGGCTTCGAAGGAACACGGGACGAAAAAAGAGTTCGAAGGGGACTTGAATCGCGGGGACCGGGTCCTCTTCGTCGAGGACGTCGTCACGAGCGGTGGCACGCTCCGAGGCGCGATCGAACGGCTCCGCGGACACGGGGCCGTGATCAAGGACTGCGTCTGCGTCGTCGACCGAGAGGAAGGCGGCAAGCTGTTGCTCGCCGAAATCAGCGTCCGACTCCACGCGCTTCTCTCTTCGAAGGATCTGCTCGACCGGGTGTAGACTGCGGTCCGTGCACTTTCGGCCACCTCCCCCCAGCATCCATTCATACCTTCGGGTTTGCGTTTCCCGATGATGGACCCTATCGCCGTCCCCTGGGAACCGAGGCCGGGCGTGCCGGCGGCGATCACGGTCTCGCAACTCGCCCGACTCATGCGCGAGACGGTCCGCTCGAACCCACTGCTCAGCCGCATCCTCGTGCGCGGAGAGGTGAGCAACCTCCAGACCGCGCCCGCGGGCCACGTCTTCTTCACGCTGAAGGACGCGACGGCCCAGGTCTCGTGCACCCTCTTCCGCGAGGATGCCGAGCTCTTGGGATTCGATTTCGAGGACGGCATGGACGTCGTCGTGTCGGGCGACGTGGACGTGTTCCCGCGAAAAGGGACCGTGCAACTGCTAGTGCGGGCGGCGACCCCTGCGGGCGTCGGGGCCTTCTGGGCCGCGTACCAGAGGACGAGGAAGAAACTGGCCGCCGAAGGCCTCTTCGATTCCGCGCGCAAACGTCCCCTCCCCTCGTTCCCACGCCGGATCGGTGTGGTCACCTCGGAGATCGGCGCGGTCGTCCACGATATCGTGACGATTCTTCGGCGGCGCTATCCGATCGCCCACATTGTCGTCGCTCCTGCTCTGGTCCAGGGACCGGGGGCACCCGCGAGTCTGCGTCGCGCCCTCGCGGTCGTCGCCGACCGGGTGGATGTCGTGATTCTGGCGCGCGGAGGCGGATCCCTCGAAGACCTGTGGTGTTTCAACGACGAAGGGCTCGCGAGGGCGGTGGCCTCGTGCCGCGTGCCCGTCGTCAGCGCGATCGGCCATGAGACGGACGTGACGATCGTGGATTTCGTCGCGGACGTACGCGCCGCGACCCCGAGTGCCGCGGCGGAGCTCGTGTCTCCGAATTCCGTCGAGTTAGTTATCCAATTGAACGAGACGGGCCGTCTCTTGGCCCAGTCCATCCGAGAGATCGTGTCCGATGCTCGCGAACGGGTGAAGGGCCTGAGGGAACGGATGTCGCCGCGCGGGTTGCGTCGAAGTGTCGAATCGAATCGCGAACAGCTCGAACGCATGCACGATGCCCTGTCGGCCCTCAGCTCTCGCGAGATCTTTCGACTTCGGGAGAACCTTGCGGCCGTCGGCCGCCGGCTGGACTTGCTGAGTCCCCTCGCGACCTTGCAGCGCGGGTACGCGATCGCGGAACGGGAGGACGGGCACATCGTCGCCCGGGCGACGGAGGTCGAGGAGGGAGACGCCCTCGCGGTCCGCTTCCAAGACGGTCGGATTCACGTTCACGTGAAGGGAGGAGGGCAAGCGGTATGACGGACGACCCGACGTTCGAGGAATCCCTACGAGCGCTCGAGGAAAGGGTGGAGGCGCTCTCCCGCGGCGACCTGCCGCTCGACCAGGCTCTCGCCGTGTTCGAGGAAGGCCTCGCGTTCTACCGCCGCTGCCACGCGATCCTCGCGGATTCGGAACAACGCGTGACGAAGCTCGTCGCCGCGGCCGAAGGGCTGGCAGAAGAGCCGTTCCCCGTCGAGTGATCTCGCCGCTTTTCAGAACTCCGCGGGAGTTTCCTCGGTCGAAGCCTCGTCGATGACCCGCCAGGGCTTCTTGTATCCAACGCCGCCGCGAGCCTTGCTGCGGCTCTCTCCCGCCGACTTGTAGTCTTCCTGGATCGCGATCGCTCGCTCCGACATGTTCGTGATCGACAAGTCGGACAGGTCCTCGCACATGGCGAACAGCTTGTCTTCCGTGTACCCGAAGGGGGCGAGGAGCGTCTGTCCGGATCGACAGAGGAGCTTGATGTATTCCCACGCGTCCGGCGTCTCGTCTCCTTGGAGGAACTCCGCGACGCGCACCTTCCGCTCCGAGTCTCGGGCGCGAGCGTCCATCAGGACGTATCGCACGGATTCGCCCGGCTCGACGGGGAAGCCGCGTTTCTCCATCTGCTTCAGGGCCGCCGCGGTCGCCGTGAGGACGACGTACTCCGGGAGGGCGCGGGACACGCTCTTCGTGAGGATGAACTGGTGGACCGGGATCGCGCGGTCGAGGACGCACTTCGCGGTCCAGCGGAGGATGTCGACCGCCTTCGGGATCCGCTCGCGGAACTCCGCCGCGGTCGACGCGAGGCTGAGCTCGCCGAGCATCGCCTCCTGACAGATGTTGATGAACTCGGGGGTGTCGTGTTTCCTGAGTTCGATGCCGCGGAGCTTGAACTCGTCGTCCTGGAAGAGGCCGTAGTAGCGGTTCAGCGCGCCGACTCCGGTCGTCTTGCACGGGAGGAACACGATCCATTTGTAGCGGCCCTCGAGTTCGATCGGGAGGCCGATCGATCCGGCGATGTGCTCGCGGACCTTCTCGATCGGGTCCGCGTTCGGCTTGGGCCGCAACCAGACGGAATCGACGATGCCGTGGACCACTTCGTAGCCATGGGATTCCGCGATCTCCATGGTGTGGACGAGGATGTCTCGGGCGTACGCGTTGATCGCTTCATGGCACTCGATGCGGCCGAACCGGGCATTTTTATATCCTTGGTACCCAAACGAGTTCGAGGCATAGACCATCCCTTGCACGAGAAACCCGTTTGGCGGTCCCGTAACTTCGAAGCAGTAAACGTAAGGGCCAGTCGGAGCCACTTTTTCGATCTTCTTCACGCTAACAAAAGAAACGTCCGATTGAGAAGGAAGAATCCTCGGGCACCGGAGCAGTTTGACTCGTGCTTTGTGTCCATTCTTCAACCAGATGCCAGTGAGGAATATTGCTGGAAGATAGAGCGAATGAATCGGGTGGGTGTGAGGACGAGAGGAATATAGCTGGCTCGGAATCCCGAGGCTGCCGAGAAGTAAGCGAACTTTCTCGAGGAACTCTCGCGACGCGCTGGAAATAACTGCCTTTCCCTTAGGATGAATTGCCCCATCACTAGCGATCAGGCCCGAGACAAACCCCTTACGAACGTCTTCACTCGCGTTTAAAATCCAATCAGGGACAACAAGTTTCTCTTTGTCGGTCGATTCTCCGACATGGAGTACATCGCGAAAAATTCGTTTCAAAACACCGCTGTTGAATTGCACAACCCACATTCTTGCATGCTTTTCCTTACGCGCGACTCCCTCGATACCGAATTTCCTTCGAACGATGCTCATCAGTTTTGCGACTATTTCGGATTCGTCCATCCCGACGTATAACCTGATCATGTTCCCTGTTCCACTGCCGTCGCCAATGTAGAATCCAACGAGGAACGCTAAGTCAGCGTCGACGGAGATTCGTGCACGGAGGAATGGTATCCGTCCTCCATTTCGACGGCCGTGTCCTACTTCGAGACCATTCCATTCCTTCGGACGCAATGTGAGCAGAGGGAGGAACCGGAGAGGCAGTTGACCAGTCTGTCTCCAAATGTGCACGGATCGCTCGATGTAAGCTGCATTCGTGGCGTGACGGTAAAGAAGCCGAAAGCCTGACCTGATGTGTTTCTTCAAACCCGGCCCTCGAACCCTCCAAAATTCCAAGTCTTTCTTGGAGAGATTTCGGAGAAGAACCCTGGCAGCATTCAGCGAAACTGGCGGCTCATTCCCGTCAACCTTCCATTCTGTCGCAACGGGGATTTTGTGACCGATCCGAAGCGCATCGGCTCGCTTTCTTGTCAAGCCCGAGGCCGTCGATACGAAGAACCTATGATTAGGTGTAACGAGAAGATTCCGACCTCCTTGAAGCGAGATTTGAAGGAGGGTCTTCGGAGCGAGCGATTTGATGAGTTTGCGGATCGGTTTTTCGACCAGCCGCATGCGGTTGTCAAAACCAACTGCTCGCAAATCCTTCGGGACGGAAGCAATTCCGGGCCTATCGGGTAAGTGTGGGTCAACGACATCTGCGATGCGCTTGATTTTCGCGATACCATTTTCCTTGATTGGAACCAGGGTGTTGCCATCGTAACAGGTTACGAGCGTCCACTTGAGAATCGTGTCTCGCCCAGTGTAGACATCTTGCAGCGGGCCGAGTTCCTTCTTCATCTTCTTGTAATACCGTCGTCGCTCGATCAACGGTTTCAGCACACGACCAACAATCCCAACTCGCCGTGTGCACATGTGGTACCGCAACTCGGGGACAGGGAGGCCATCTGTGGGACAGCAGGCGCAGTCGAGCGTCTCCGCGGAGATGTTGTACTTCACCATGATGCTCGGATACAAAGAGGAAAAGTCGAGCTCGTAGAGCCCCTCGTGAACGCCGACTTCCGGCTCGAACGTGAAGCCGCCGCGATCGCCTCGCAATAGATTCTCAGCATCCTTGAAGTCCTCGGGCCGGTTCTTCTTCCAGACGACCAGGCAACCGTCCTGGTATGCCAGGTTCGTCTGCATCGCGGTGAAGGCGGTGCCCGGCGTGAGACGCGCCTGCTCTTGGGGCGTGAGCGTCGACAAACGTGACAGCTCCGCGAGCCCCGCGAAGTCGCTCTCGCGCATCGCGAAGTGCCCGCGGTCCAGATGAAGCCGTCCGCGCAGGATGTACTGTCCCGGTTTGAAGACGATCTTGCCGTACGTGAAGTACGATTTCCCCTTCCGCTCCGCGAACTTGTCCGGGTCGCGGCCGAGTCGCATCTCCACGCCGAGTTCAGCCGCCTTTCGGGCCAGGTACGGCATGACGAACGCGTCGCCGCCATCCGTCATCAGGATGTCCGGATCCTTCGATGTAACGAGGTCCTCGATCCCCCGAAGGATGGATTCCTCGGATCCGTCGAGCTCGACGTCGTCGATGCGCGCGCCGAGGAGCTTGTCCTGCATCCGCGGGATGCCCGCGGGATTGTCGACGTGCAGGTCGAGGAGAGCCCTCTTCAACGGCGGCAGCGGATACTCGAGGGCGAAGTGCTCCTCCTCCGGGGTCCAGATGCCGTTCCCGTACCGCACGAGGCCCATCGGGAAGAGCCCGTGGTCCATCGCGTATCGCTGGGAGAAGCGCAGGTCCACGTTGTACAGACGGTGGTCGATGTATCCGCCGTTCGAATCGAGGATGTGCGCGAGCTCGCGGATGTCGCGGTAGTGCCGCGGGACGATCTCCAGGACGGACTTCGCCTCGTCGTCCTCGAGGGCGATCCGGCGGGAGACCTCCCGCACCTCGCGGACGCCGTCCAGGATCTCCGTCCGCCGGCGGATCTCCGGCAGCTCGGCGGGAGCCGCGTGCAGATAGAACGTCGGCAGGAACCGCGGATCCTCGATCCGGTGCGCCCCTCGCTCGTTCCAGAGCCAGAGGACCATCGAATCGCGGTCGTAGTCGCCGTAGGCATCGATGATCCAGCCGTGCGTGGCGGACTCCCCCCGGAGACGTACGCCAGGCGCCTCAGGGTGCTTGAGGGTCCCTGGGGGAGGGGTCGGTGAAAGTGCGTACCATGAGCGCCTCGTGGGGCGCAAGCACCATCCGCAGCTCGACGGAGAGGCCGCGCCAGCCATACCACCGTCGGAGCGCTCGGCGGGGTGCCTTCTCGAATCCGAGGGAACCGAACAGACCGAGGGACGCGTCGTTCTCCTCCGTCATTGCCGCGAACACGCGCGTTGCGCCCCGTCTCGCGAACCGGTTCAGCGATTCGATGACCAGGGTCCGCGCGATTCCCTGTCGTCGGAAGTTCGTGTCGACCGCGATGAAGTACACGTATCCGATCGGAGGCGTGCCATCGAACCATCGGCCGACCAGAAAGCCCGCGGGGACACCGTCTTGGTTGGCGATGAGGAACGGCCATGCGCCCCGTATTCCGCGGACCGCGAAGAACGCGTAGACGCGGTCGAAGGACGCCCGCGCGATCCGTCGCAACGTGGCGAAATCGGCAGTCGTTCCCTCACGAATCGGCACGGAGCGAGGAGAGAGGCTCGACCGAAGAACGTTCCCGTTTCAGTGTCTCGAGCTCCCGCTCCATTTCCAGAAGGACCGACAGGATCGCCAGGATCGTCGGGTCCATGTGGGCGCAATAACTCGCGGCACTCGCGTGTTGCCGCGCCTTCGAGACGACGCGATCGAAGGTCTCCCGGTCTTTCTCCCGTAGTGCACGGCGGTAGTCCATCCAGTCGTTCAGAATCGACTCGAGGTGCAGGCGGTACGTCGGGATTGTGCGGCCCATAGGATCCACACGATGAGCGAGGACCCTAAGGCGCCATGCCGAGGAGGGGTCAGTGAAAGTACGTCACTTACGGCGCGTCCTCGCGCGTCCAGCGTCGCATCTTCCGGAGGCACGCCTTCTTGTCGTCCGGAATCCCCTTGAAGATCTCGAGGGTCGCGTAGCCCTCGTATCCGCTCTCCTTCAGGGCGGTGACGTCCCGTTCCAGGTCGATCGTCCCTTGTCCGAAGGGAAGGTGCTCATCCCCCGCCTCTCCCTGCCCGCCGTGATTGTCATGGATGTGCGCGAGGCCGAGTCGGTCCCCCAAGACCGCGAGGTACTTCCGCGCGCCGTCGGCCCGCTTGTCGAGGTGGGCGTGCCCGACGTCCAGGCAGTACCGCAAGTCTGGGACGGCGTCGAGGACCTTTCGCAGGACTTCCGGTGGCTCGTCGACGTTCTCGACCGTCACGACGACATCCCGGTCCGTCGCCGCATCGACGAGGTCGGAGAGCCAGGAGGTCTTCGCCTGCGCCGCGATCCGCGGGGCCGAACGTGCCTCGAGGAAATGGGCGTTGAAGATCTCCGTCCCTACCGGCGCGAGGGCGTCGATGAAGCCGACGAATCGCGCGAGGTCCGCCTGATGGAACTGGGACGGCGGCAGGTGCGCGGTCCGGAGCGGGAGTCGCTTGGCAAGGGCGTCCGCCTCGGACCGGAGTTTCTCCGGTTCCCACGTGATCCAGGTCAGGTCCAGCTCTGCGTAGTCGAATCCCGCCTCACGGACCTCGTCGACCTGTTTCGGGAACGGCTCCCGGCTGTACGTCGAAGCGCCGATGCGCATCGGCGCGTGCCAAGGTCGCGGTCGCTATAAGGATTCCCGCACCACTGAAGTGTCGTGGCGCGATGGCGGAGTCGTGGTCCTCGAGATCCTCGCGACGGTCTTAGCGGGCATCGGCATCGGACTCTCCCTCGGCGCGCCGCCGGGCCCCGTGAACGCGATCATCGCTTCGCAGACGGTGACGCGATCGTGGCGAGCCGGCTTCCTCGTCGGGGTGGGCGCGACGACCGCGGACACGATCTTTCTCGCCATTGCGTTCCTGGCTCGCACTGCGGTCGCGGGCATCGGACCCTACGTGCCATTCATCGCCCTGCTCGGGGCCGGCGTCATGGTGTACTTCGCTTGGGGCGCGGTGCGTTCCTGGCGGCGGGCGCAGGAAATCCTTGAATCGAAGCCAGACGAGCACGCGAAGTCGTATATGACCGGACTCTCCGTGAACATCACGAGCCCCTACCCGATCCTCTGGTGGTTGACGGCGGGGCTTGTCCTCATCAACCAGCTGGGCCCCGCCGTCTTGGTGGGATTCTTTGCGGGTCTCCTCCTGTGGATCACGGTCTTCCCGCTCGCCCTGCGGGAGGCCCAACGGCGCATCGCGCGCACGTACCAGGCGGTCCTCGCGTTCTCGATCGTGTGTCTGTTGGCCTTCGCCGCGTGGCTCGTTTGGTCGGCGCTGACGGCCTGGGTTTGAGTGGACCGTGATTGAGGTGGCACGTCTAGGGATGTTGCTCCAGGTCCCGCATCATCTGGTCGAACTGGTCCTTCGTGATCTCGCCGCGCGCGTACCGGGTCCGGAGGATTGCGTGCGCATCATCTCCGTACCGCCAGTAGCGGCCTCCGCGGCCGTACCAACCCCAGCCCCAGCCGCCCCACCATCGCATTCCCCAGAAAAAGAGGAAGAACAGGAGGAAGAAGACCCAGCCAAACCCGAAGAACGGGAAGAAGACGAACCCGCTTCCTGGTCCGCGGAACGCGTAGGCGGCCAGGGACGCCGCAATCACCAGGCCGATGACCACGAGGAAGCCGATGACGGGCCACGCGAAGGCCCGTCGGGGAACCGACGACGAGGGCATGCTCATGCCCGTCCCCCTCCCTCGGCGACGGCCATGAGCCGCCGGGCGATCTTTTCGATCGCCTCACGGTGCGGTTGCAACTTCGACACGTCCGAGGTCTTCAAGTCCTCCAGATAGGACACGAATCCGTCCATTTCGCTCAACATCTCCTCAATCCCCTGTGGCCGACGCCGGCCGACGCCCGGAATCCATTCGAACTCGTCTCGGACCTTTGGGTTCAGCTCATACCGCCCGTCGTCCCGCTTCTGGACGAGCCCCTCTTGCTGCAGCTCCGCCAGGAGCGGATAGATCGAGCCGGGGGACGGTCTCCACCAACCCTGTGTCATCTGTTCGATGGCGTCCACTATCTCCGCCCCGTTCTTCGGGCCGCGAGCGATCAAGGAGAGCGTCCACATCCGCAGGCCTCTCCGCCCGTGCATCTTCCATCCGAACGGCCACATGGGTATCGACAAAGCGATATTGGAATACCGATATTTGAACTTGTGGAGGGATTACCGATCCTTCCTGCCTTCCTTGGAGGCTAGTTGCTCAGGATTTCGCCGGAACGCGCCCGAGTAGCTCAATCCAGATTCCATCGGGGTCGCTGACGAACGCGAAGGCGTATCGGGATTCCCGGAACGGTTCGACCTCTGCGCGGGCCCCCTTCGCGGTGAGCTCTTCGAACGCACGGTCCACGTCGGTCACGCGAAATGCGAGGTGGTCAAGTTCCTCTCCTCTTCGGTACGGTGTGTGGAACTTGGAACCCGGAGGATACCAGTTCAGTTCGAGCCGCTGGGGCGATCCCGCGCTCTGCAACTCGACCCAGACGCCGCCGTGGCTCATCGTCCCCCGTCGCGAGATCTTCATGCCCATGACCTTCCGGTAGAACCGGATCGAGGTTTCGAGATCTCGGACTCGAATTCCCGCATAGAGGAGTTTCATCATGCGCGTGTCACCGAGCCCTCCGTATTTACTCTGCGCGGCACCTGCGCAACGGGGTCGGCTCACCATCCGAGCCGCAAGTGGCCCGCGGCCCGGATCCCCCGCCATCCGCCGTTCGTCTCGAGGCCGAGGATCCGCGGTTGGGTGTGGTCGAAGTCGTCGAGGGTCATCTGGTCCGGCGGGACCGCCGCGTACCATTCCGACGTCCCCGTGTCGAGGCGATCGATCCGGATGCCGCCCTTCCGGTGCGTGACGCGGATCACGCGGTCCGCGCTCTCGTACAGCTGTCGTCGGATCGAACGACGTCGGTTCAGTTTCGCCAGGCCTGCGTTCGTCACGAACCCGACGACCTCGCGGTCCCCGATCGTCTGGCGGGCCGCCCGCATGGACCGCTGGAACAGCTGGTGGGCCTCGGGCAGCTCGACGTCCTCGTCGAGGTACATCGTCGGGAGGCAGGCGAGGACGACGAGACCGGCCTGCGTCTCCTCGATTTTTTTATCCAGCATGTCCAATATTAATGTGGTCATCTGATGGCAGGTGAAGGCCCGGGCCACGTGCACCCGGGGCAGGATCTCCTCCCGCGTGAGCCCGGCCCGCTTCCCGAGGGCGACCATGCCGTGCGGGTCCACCGAATTCCCGCCGTCGAGGAAGACGACCTCGTGACCTTCCATGACCGCGCGCACGCAGAGGAGGGTCGTCAGGTGGAACACGAAGTCGGAGCCGCTGTCGATCAGGGTGACCTTGCCCGCGTCGAAGGACCCGAGGATCCGGTCCAGGGTGGGCACGGAGGTCGTGAGGGCGGGCCGCGAGATGGCCCGGAGCTCAGGGACCGGTTGGACCATGGCGGGCTCGATGACGAGCGCGATGGAATCCTCCCCGCGATTCGATGGCGATGGCGGTATAAAGTCGGAGGCCGGGGGGAGGGGTGGGCGAAAGTGTCGAGGGACGTATCGCGGCGGAGTAAGTCCTATCTAACCGCCTGCGCGATATGTCGAGCGGAGATCGGATGCGCGGCGAGCGGTACCAGAATGCGATCGTCTTGCTCCTCGCCGTCCTCGTCTTCGCCTCGATCCCTCTCATCGTGAACCTCGCGGGGATTTGGTTCCTGTGGGCTCCCCTCCTCGCGGCCCTGGCGGTCCTCCCGTCTGCGTTCCTTCGGGAGACAGACCTTGCTGCGGGCCTCCAGGGGCCCTCTCAGGTCCGCGACGCGCTCGCGGCGGATCTGCGCCAAGGCGGGATCGCGGTGACGCCGGAAGCGGACTCCCTCGTGGGCCGGTTGGGTGCGCTGTCGGCGGTCTCCTTCCGCACGCGAATCACGGACCAGGGGACCGTCCTATCCGGCCGACTCCGGGCGACCCCGATTGGGTGGTTTCTCGTCGTCGCCCTCGTGGTCTCCGTCGTCGGGAGCGGGCCGGCGGCACTTCTTGTCCTGGCCCTCTTTCTCCGCGCGACCCGCTTCGCTCGGTCCCATGGCCCCTCTGCATTCCGGGGCCCTATTCCCGGCCCGTCGATTGCCCGCCACGACGAAATCCACGGCATGCTGATCGGAAGTCTCTCGACTGCCCTCGGAATGTCCCGGGACGCGTTCGAAGCCCAAGGGAAGGCGTACACGGATGCCAAGTCGTATCTCGTGATCACGGCCTTCGTCGTCTGGCTCGCGGTCCTGGTCGCGCTTTTCGTCGCGCTCAACGGGTTCAACCTCGAGACCGGGGTATGGGATCTGCCCATCGCCGCGGCGTTCGGGGCCGCGCTCGCCGTGGGCGTGGGCCTTTTCCTGGTCCTGCGGCGTCGGTTCGGTCCGAGGCTCGCTCGCTATCGCACCTGGAGCGCCCGACTCAGTAGTGCTTTGGAGGGCGAGATGTCTCCCACGGATCGGCAGCCACCCGAGACAAGCACCTTCGAACTCCTCGCCGAGGCTTCCATGCAAGTCCCGGATTGGCTCGAGGCCCAGCGGGTCGCGGGTCTCAGCGGGGATCCTGGGAGTGCGTTCATCGTCCTGATCCTCTCGAACGCCTGTGCATGGTTCCTCCTGAACGGGATCATTACCGGCCTTCGCGGCGTGTTCGTCTCGCTCGTGGCGTACTTGGGTGCCGCGGCTGTTCTCGCGGCTTTCGCGGCCCGATTCTACATCCGGTGGAAACAGAGGGAAGACGCGAAACTCGAACAGTCACGATCGGCCTGGGACGCCCGCCTGCACGCCCTGCAAGCCCGGATGGACCGCTTCACGGAGGAGATGTGACGGTGGCCGGGTCTTCGTCGCTCGACCGGCCCGACCTGTACGTGGTCGCGCGTCTCCTCGAGCGGCTGTGGCGCGAGGAGGCACCGATGTTGAAGACTCGCCTTCAGGTCGCCGCGAACGTGAATTACGACGTCTTCAGCCGGTACCTCGACTGGATCCTGTCCCGCGGCCTCGCGTCGATCGAGAACACGGCGGACGGGCACGACCGGATTGCGCTGACGCCGAAGGGGCACGAGGCGTATCGTCGCCTCGTCCAGTGGGTCAACGAAGTCGTCCATGAGCGAATGCCCGCGAGCTAGAATCAGATGCCATCGATGCACGACGGGGGCGGGATCCCTCTCGTAGATCCATATTAGCCTACTCTATCGGTGGCGGCGGGGGCGGAGGCGGGGTCGCCGCGGCGCGCGTCCGAGCCCGTTGTTTCCTTTTGATTGTCGCGGTCTGCACAAGTGCCCCGAGCAGGAACACGCCAAGGCCGGCGAGCCCGGGGGTCACGATGGTGTTGGTGAGGAGGTAGAGGCCGAGGGCGAGGAGGAGCCCTCCGATTGCAGCGGTAATAATCCCGATGATGTCATCGATGAAATAGTAGGAGATCCCGAAGACGACGATTAGCACGAGGATCGCTCCGACGAGGGGCGGGTCCATCTGGCCCGTGAAGTTCGCCGACCCGCGGAGCAGCCCGTACACAAGGGCGGCCGCCAGGAGGCCGACCAGGAAGGCGAGGGCGACCTTCACGAGTTTCGTGAACAGGATGCTCCCGATCACCGCGCCGACGAGCGCCAGGACGAGCCCGGCCACCACGCCGCCGAGGGCCGCGCCGAACAGGAATCCGACCGCGCTCCCGAGGAGGGCGCCGATCATGGACATGACGGTCGTCCAGAGGCCATGGCCGTAGAACGCGAGGGCGAGGCCCGTGATGATCAGGATCGCCGCGAGGATGTACGTGACCTCGGGTCCGAAGTTCAACCCGGGGATGGCGGCAGCGGCCATAGCGGTTCGATTCGACTCGCCCTATAAATAAACAGCGCGGGCGTTCTCTGGCGCCGCACGAAGGAGCTAACCGCGGCCGAACACGTCGTCGGCGCGCTTCGCGATCTCCTGGAGTCGGCCTTCGTCGACCACCCCGGCGCCGAGGATGTGCTCCCGCACGTTCTCATTGTCGTAGTCGAGGACGTCGATCACGGTCGGGATGCGGATCGCGTCGCCGATCACCGCGACCGTCCGCAAGGGCAGCTTCGCGATGATGTTCTCCCACATCTTCTTGTCCGGCACGCCGGCGAGGGCGGCTTCGACGTCGGAGGGTTCCTTCAGGGACATGACGAGGCGGTTCGCGAGCTGGCTGCGCACCTCGTCCGAGATGCGGGACGGCCGCTGGTCGACGAGGGCGAGGATCAGGTTGAACTTCCGCGTCTCCCGGGCGAGCCGGCTGAACGTGTGCGCGTAGGGCGCGATCTCCGGGCTCAGGAATTTGTGGGCCTCCTCGAGGAACAGGACGAGCCGCGGGAATTCCTCATTCCGTTCCGTGTACAGGTCGAAGAGACGGCGGGAAAGGATGTTCGCGACGAACAGGTACACCATTTGGTCCGTGCCATAGTCCCCGAAATCGAGGACGACGCTCTTCCCCTCCCGGATCGCCGCGAGGATGTGGTGGAACGCGTCCTTGCCCTCCTTCGTCTCTTTGAGGAACGGGAGGCGGTCGAGGCGACCGATCCGGCGCTTGAGCCCTTGGAGGGACATCTCATGGGCCCGCTCGGACCCGAGGACCTCCATCGAAGACTCCTTCACGGTCGAGATCAGGTCGCGGCCGGCGCGCCCTTTCGCGATCTCGTAGAGCGTGTCGACCATGGGTGCCGTGAGGTCCTGCAGGGCGACGATCAGGTCCTCCGGCGTGATCTCCCGCGGATCGAGGACGAAGGGCCTCGCCTCCTTGTTCTTCGGATCGAGGGAGAGGATCTCCACCTTCCCCGGGAAGAAGAACTTCAGGCCTTCCGTGTTGTCCGTCGCGCTGAAGACGCCGTATTCACCATGCATGTCGAAGATGAGGACGGAGCCGGCGTCGCGCGAGATGATCCCGGCACACACGAGTTTGTTCAGGATCGATTTCCCCGTGCCGGTGCGTCCGAAAATCGCGAAGGGTTTCTCGGCGAGCCTTTTCATGTCCAGTTGCACATGGAACGGCTCAACTCCCGTGATCGTGCCCAAGGTGGAGGACGTGTCCGTGATCTCGTAGATCCGTTCCACGTCGGCTCGGGTCGCGTGGCGGCATGCGGAGAAATACGGCGGGATCGTCTGCGGCTCGCTCATCTTCTTCGTCTCACGGTCCACGAGCTGGATCATCCGGAGCTTCGCCTTGCTGTAGAAGATGGGACCGCCATACCCCTCGTGCGTCTCCGGCCGCGGCACGATCACGTCCGCGATCGTGGAACCCGCGAGCTGATCGGCGATGTCGCTCTCCTCGTTCAGGACGTCCTCGACGAGGCAGTAGAAATCGTACCGGGCGCCTTCGACGATGACCGGGAAGGCGATCTTCAGCTCCTCGGGATTCCCGAGCTGGAGCTTCGCGACCAGACCTTCGATCACGGACGCGGCGACGATCTCCCCGATCTTCATCGCAGGTCCCTCGCGACCTTGTCGAGGTATTCGTGGAACGCGCTCCGCTTCCGCCCCTCGACCTGGGTTAGCCCGTCCAGGATCGTGCGGACGTCGAGGCCCATGCGGAGGGCCATCTTCAGCACGCTCTCCTGGTAGACCGGCTTGAGTTGCCGCACGGTCACCGCCATACGGTGCGCCTCGATGAGGGGCCACGGATATCCGACGGACACGAGGCTCTTCCCGTACGCCGCGAGCTGGCCGAAGGCCTCGTCGGGTCGGTCGCGGAACGTGCCGAGGTCCACGCGGAACCACTTCCGCGCCCTCGGATGCAGCCGCGCGTAATAGATGTCCCCATAGAGGAGGCCCTCCTTGAGCGCCTCCGCGGCCTTCGGCGCACGCGCATACGCAAGGGCGTCGTGCGGCAGCCGGTTCTGGCAGCGGGCCATGAGCTCCTCGTCCGTCAGCGTGTGTCCGAACGCGTGGAGTTGGCTGTCCTTCGAGATCCCGACGAGGAGATGCCCGCGTTTCTCGCACACCTGGAGGAGCCGCTCCATCACGGAGAACTGCTTCGGGAATTCGGATAGGGTGCCGTCGACCGCGACGATGCAATTCTCGAGGTCGTCCGCGAAGTTGATCGCGGTCTGTCCTTCGATCAGCCGGCGGTATTCGTTCACCATGTCCCGCGGCTGCTCCTCCCGGCGTTCCTTCGTGAATTCGAACAGGGAGCGGTGCAGCTCGTCCTGGGTCGCGACGAACTCCTCGAACGTCGAGACGCCGACCATGCGCTGCACGAGCCGCCAGTCTTTCCGCCGGAACGCATGGCCGTCGAACGCGTACCGCAACAAGCCAACGGAGATGAGGGCGAGCCACCAGCTCGAGAGGTTCAGCAGGAAGGAATAGGAGCCATCGACCGCGATCATCTCCTTCGCAGGGTCGGCACATTGGAAGGTGCGGAAGTCCGGGACTTCCTCCGGCGGCAGGGGCACGTCCCGGTGGTGCTTGACGAGGAGCTCGAGCTCCCGGCGCATGTCGTCCACGTAACTCATGCGAGGACTTCCGCCCGCGACTCCTGGTTCGGCGTCATCGTGACGCGGATCCGGCCGGGGAACTTGTCCGCGACCTCGGCGAGGTGGGTGATCAGGATGACCTTCTCGAAGACCTCGCCCATCCGCAGGAGTTTCTGGACGAAGAGCTCCCGCGAGACCTCCGTGTCGAGGGAACCGAGGTCTCCTTCGTCGATGAACAGCGTCTTCATCCGACCGAAGGTGCGGCCGATCTGCGGCATCGACGCGAGTTCCCGGGCGATCGCGAAGCGCAGGGCCGCGTTGATCTGCGTCTTCTCGCCGCCGCTGAACTCGGCCACGTCATGCCACTGCCCATCGACGCCCTGGACCAGGATGCGGATCCCATGGCCCCGTCCTTCTTCGTACGTCTCCAGGCGGATTCGCCCGAACCGGCTGTCGGTGAGCTCGGAGAGATTCTTCGACGCCTCGATCTCGAGTTCGGGGAGGAGCTGATCGACGGCGTACATGACGACGCCACGCTTGTGGAAGACGCGATTCACGAGGACGTCGTAGATCTCGAGTTCCCCACGGAGCGACTCTCGCTGGCGTTCCGACTCCTTCAGTTTCTTCGCATCCGCTTCCAGAGCCGCGATCTGTTCCTTCAGCGCCTTCGCCTGTCCCTCGAGGAGATGCCACGCCTTCCGTTCGGCGTCGAGTTCGCCCTGGAGGGTCTCGAGCCTCGCCTTCGAGGCGACGAATATGTCCTCCGAGGACCGGAGCCCCGCGAGGTCCGTCTCGAGAGCCGCCCGCTCCGTCTCGAGCGCCTTTCGCTGCAATTCCAGATCGGCGAGTCGAGCGCCCACGTCGCCAACCTGGCGCAGGAGGATCGCGAGTTCATCGAGCCGCTTTCTCTTCGCCGCCTTTTCGAGGACCGATTGACCGATCATCTCCAGGCGCTTCTCGTTCTGTTCCGTGAAGGGCACGGCGTCGAGCTGCCGCAGCGCCTCGATCTTTGCATCGTCGAGAGGCTGAATGAGGCGGTGGCTGTCGTCCGCCTCCTGACGAAGGTCGTCCTTCAGTTGCTCCAGCTGTCTCTTGTGTTCCGTGAGAACAAACGAATCCTGATCGATCGAGGCGACCTTCTCGTGGACTCGAGCGAGGGCCTTCTCCGCGCGGGCCTGTTCCTCGCTCAGCTCCCGTACCAAGTCCTTGCGGTCCACAAGCCACTCGAGTTCACGGGCGATCCGCATCACCCGCTCCTCCAATCGCCCCTCGTCCCGGAGCGAGCTGAACGCGGTCTCCCGGTCGATGTCCGTCCGAAGCGAGGCGATCTTGCGGTGCAGCTCGTCGATCCGGTTCTTGATCTCGTCCCGCCGCTTCTCGTGCTCCCGCTTCGCGAGTTCGAACTCCCGCTCGGCGGCGCGGGCGGCGGTCTCCCGCTGCTGGTGCGCCGCTTTCGTCTCCTTCAGGCGGTCCAGTTCCTCGCGCAGTCGATCCAGATCATCTGTCTCCTTCTCCAGGAGGGTCCTTTCGGGCTCGAGCTTCGCGGCGATCTGCCCTTGGTCTCGGACCTCTGCCACGCGGGCCTCGAGAGCCTTGAGCCGTGTCGTGCGGTCCTCGAGAGCCGAGGACGACTTCACCCAGCGTTCGTGTTTCGCCTCGAGGTCCTTCATCTCCTTCGCATGGAGTTCGAAGTCCGTCTGGAGCTTCGACACACGGCCTCCGCGGACCTTGCGTTCCTCGTCCAGGCTTCCCAGTTGTTGCTGCAAACCGGGAAGGCGACCCAGCGCTTCCTCGCGGGCGGCGATCTCTGCTTCTTTCGCCTGGATGTCGGACTTCAGGGACGTGAATCGTTCCTTCGCCCGCTCGAGCGCCTGTTCGAAGATCTCTAACCGGAAGAGTTTCTGGAACACCGCGAGGCGTTCCGATCCGCTCGCGGCGCCGAGCTCCTTCATCTCCTCCTGGCGGACGAAGGTCGAGTTCCGGAACCCGTCGTAGTCGAGGCCGACCACGTCGCGGATCGTCCGCTCCTTGTCCGGGATCGTGCCCTGGACGGCCTCGACGTCCCGTGTGACCTCCAGGTACGATTCCTTTTTCGTCGTGAAGCCGCGGGTGACTTCCCACCGCTCGTCCCCTTGGTGGAACGCCACGCGGACATATCCGTTCGGCCGACACACGTCGGCGAGCTTCACGCTCTGGATGTCCGTGCGGGTCGTCTTGCCGTACAAGGCGAACGTGATCGCGTCGAGGATCGACGACTTCCCCGATCCCGTGCGGCCCGTGATGACCGTATATTTCTCGGGAAAACGGAGGGGTGGGATCGTCTTCTCGAGGTACCGCATGAACCCCCGCATCTCGATCTCTTCGAGGACGAACCCCTCCGGTCCCGGCGTGGGCTCGAGGTTCGGGACCGCGGCCGTCTCGATCTCCGCGGCGTCCCTCAGGCGAGCGCCTCCTTCAGGACCCGGCGGGCCTCCACTTTGATCGCCTCCCGCTTTGGATGATCGGCGAGGACCTTGTCGACGTAGTCGGAGAGCAGGCGGCCTGGATCCAACGTGAACTCTTCCGTGACCACGCGGGGTCGACTCGACGAGATGAACTTGACTTCGTAATGGAACGCGTCGCGCAAGCGGTCCGCGAGGCGCTTCTCATCGAGGCGGTTGCGAAGTTCGTCGGGCAACGTGATCTCGATCCGAACGAGGTGTCCGCCCACTTGGGGTGGAAGGGCCGCGAGGACTTTCTCCGTCACGTCGTCACCCATGCCGACGGCGGCCTCGACCTTGTCCATGGGTCGCGCCGGCAGCTCGATGAAAGACCACGTGCCCTCGGGTCGGAGGGCGAGGAATCCTTTCGGATCGAGCCTCTCGCCCCAATCGATCCGCTCCGGTGCACCGGCGTACACGATCTTCCCCCCGATCGTCTGGTGCATGTGGATGTGGCCGAACACGACGAGGTCGACGGCGTCGGGGACCATCTCCGGCGTGAAGGTGAAATCGTTCGGGACGACTTCCGAGGGCGCGGTGCTCGCGTACCGGACGCCTTGGAATTCGAAGTGGCCGAAGAGCACCCGCACGTCCACGGCGCTCAGGTCGGTCGCCCGATTGTGGATCCACTCTTTCCAGGTCTGCCGAGCCGCCTCGTACGCCAACTCGCGGGGGACCTCTTTTCCCAAGGCCTGCCGTACCTGCTCGACGACTTGCTCCGGATGCATGTACGGGATCAAGATGAAACCGATCTTGCGCCCCTCCACCTCACGGATCTCGACCTTGGGGCTGCGGAACACCTTGACGTGCGCGTACCCGCGGTAGTCGTCCAGCGACGTGGACCGCGCGGTCCTCCGGGGCTCATCGTGGTTCCCCGCGAGGATCCACACCTCGATGCCGGCGGCGCCGAGGGGCTCGATCACGTCCTTTCGGACCATCTCCCGGAAGACGGGTGCGACGTGCGCCCGGTCGAACAGATCCCCGAGGATGCAGAACAACGACGCCCGGTGTTCGATCGCCCACTGCGCGGCCTTCGCGAAGTTCCCATGGAGGTCCAGCGCGCGCTCCGAGATGCCCGTCTCCGGATCGATCCGGAAATCGAAGTTCAAGCCCTCGTGGACGTCGCCCACGCAGACGATTTCGTGCATCCTGGTTTGCGCAAGGGCCCCGTTCTACTTATAATGTCTACGAGACGGTCGGCGAAAGTATCGAACGATTACGCGACCCCTCGCGGCACCGGAGTAGCCATGGACCACTATCCCAAGCCCGCGGGTCGAG
>Ga0209058_1001492_pt1 | contig 19954 bp, 24 predicted proteins | sample GraSoiAngelo_147_FD_185904 | JGI IMG/M metagenome (GOLD analysis project Ga0209058, IMG submission 185904) | Grasslands soil microbial communities from the Angelo Coastal Reserve, California, USA - 14_1009_05_40cm (SPAdes) (version 2) | ecosystem: Environmental > Terrestrial > Soil > Grasslands ... | reverse complement strand
CAGAGGCCCTGAAAATAGCGCAAGGAAAACACTCGCAATTATCACGATAATGTTTGCCAAGATGCCGAATTCCCGGGCCCATTCGCATCCGTTCCAAGAACCGACTCCGGTAGACAGGCTGAAGATTCCCAGCGCAAGAGTCCACCAAGGATGCCCTTCGATGGTTATACTTATCAGCGTGAGAATAGAGAGTGAGGGAAGAAGCATACGAGCCGCTCCAAGTATGATAGCGAATCCTACGGCCATGAATAGAGCCGATAGCGCTTGAATCCCGAGGGGCCTCGCTGTGATCTTCCGATGAGACTTCATATATGCTGGGATTCTGACGAATACTGTTGGAGTTGCAACCGCAACCCCCGCGAGACCGAATATGATAAGCGGCCAGAATTTCTGCCACTGGGTTGGAGGAGGCTGCGCGGCGGTGGATTCGGGTCCATTCTCCTGGGACCAGCTGACCTTGCTAGTTGCCAGTAGATCGTTCAAGCAGCATGCGGTAGGTTCGCCTAATGTCACTGTTGCAGAGAACGAGAATGTGACTGTGCGATTTTCAGGAACGCCTACCTCAGCTGCGAACTGAGTGTAGTCGTTGAAGATAGCATCATAAGGACAGTGAATGTCCGACGCGCACTCATGCCAGTTGACAGAAGTGTTGAATGTTCCTAGGTCCACTGGTGCCTGGACACAAGCGTTTACCGTCTTCACGTAAAGAAAGACCGCCCCTGAAAAAGGATCCACCTCTAGTGGAATAGAGGAACCATTCATGCAACCTGCAGGAATCCACATGTCAAGTGATTCATAGCCAGGAATAACCAAGTTCACGTAGTCCTCGGTAGCATAGGTGTGAAGAGTCAAGTTCTCAGTTCTAAGTGTCAGTAGAATCGCGTAGATGGTGTAGTAGCCCTGAGGGGTGCTAACGTGTTCCGACAGATCGTACAAGTCGGCGCTCGCGGAGAAGCATAGCAAGATTCCCCTTCCCTGGTTGTCTCTTCCGCAGGAGAGAATGTCGCTAAAATGCCGGACGAGTCTTGCTGAAGAGCTTTGGGAGTGAACTGGAGAGGGAAGAATACCGACGAAGCTTAGAGAGAACAATAGAATCAGAAGCAGTGTCCGGAACCGAGTGCGACTCGGCAAGGACCGTCGGTCGATCAACGTGCAGCTCGAAGCATATATTGCTACTCATTTCTTGACTGGGTCTCCACAATCGAGCAAATTATCTTCTTCGAGAGACCCCTGACTCATTTCAGCTGATCGAGTAGATCAGCTTCTCTGAAGATATTTCGCGAGGGTCTTCCAAGTGAAAGAGTCAAGATTCCGGTTGAAGGCTGCGCCTGGATACTCCCAGATGTAGTCTTGTAGTTCGTCATGGTCGAGCTTGACCTCTTGGTCATTGACCTTGCATAGGAAGTCGAAGAAGATGAAATGCTTCTTCTTCCAGAACTCCTTGGCGAAGATTGCCTCCTGCATTAGAAGGAACTCGACAACCTCCACGTCAAGCCCGACCTCCTCCTTGACCTCGCGCTTCACAGCCTCCTTCATAGTCTCCCCGACCTCAATGTGTCCTCCTGGGAGTGTGTACTTGTTGAACCATTTGTGCGACTTGGCTAGTAGTATCTTCCCTTCTGGGTTCACAATCAATGCCCCAACGGTTGGTTCAGGATAGACCTGTTGTTGGGAGGCACGCTGCTCGACCGATGCTGACATTACTTTACACTCCAAATCGGGAGAGGGTTAGAGCTTTTCGGCAGACAGCATTCTACTGACCGTCTAAGACTCGGGAGAGAATTTCGCAATTCCACCCGCTGACGCACTAAGGTACACGGAATAGTCGCATCAACTTCAACCTCTCCAGGATTGCATTATTCTCGGCCCGAAGACTAGATCCTCGTCCGTGAAAACCTGATTAGCTAGAGGTGCGAAGTTGGGCCGATGAAATTACCAGGTCTGGACTGGCTCTTGGAGAAAGAGGACCCTCCAATTCGATTCTTTGCTCTTCGGGACATTCTTGGACGATCTCCTAGTAGCAAGGAAGTCTTAGAGGCCAAAGCACGATTCCGAAACTATTCCCCGGTACGAAAGGTTCTGAGGGCTCGGACAAAGGAGGGATACTGGCCACCAAAGGAGACGTTCTACACTCCCAAATGGACATCCACGATTTGGCCCTTGATGCTCCTCGGTGAGATGGGGTTCACTCCAGACGAGGGCGTTAAGCGCGCCTGCGAGGGATTTCTAGACCTCCACCAGCTGGACAACGGCGCCTTCACGTGTCCCAGCCCTATAGAGGTGCAGCGCTGGAAAAGGCGGCACCCTGGGAAGAAGGCCACACGCTGGGAGGAGCCCTGCCTCACTGGCAACATGATCCGGACCCTGCTCGTGTTCGGGTACGGAGAAGACAGGAGGGTGAAGAAGGCGATCGATTGGATGCCGGAGCATCAGCTCACGGATGGGGGCTGGAACTGCAACTATCCCGAGAAGAAGGTCAAGCACAGCAGCTTCATGTCCACCATAGAGCCGTTATGGGCCTATTCAGAGATTCCGCGTGCAAAATGGACCCGGAAGATCAAACGGTCGGTTGAGCAGGGTGCAGAGTTCTTGCTGATGCACCGAGTCTACAAATCTGACCATCATCACTGGAAGCACAGCCTACCATTCGCCACGGCGCTCCACTTTCCAATGTACTACTATTACGACGCCCTTCACGGACTAAGGGTCCTCGCAAAACTTGGATATGGGGACGACGAGCGTGTCAGGGACGCTGTCCACCTGATCCTGTCGAAGCGTTCCCCGGACGGGAAGTGGCTGTTGGAAGGCGACTGGTCTAGAGAGCCGGAGGCGCAAGCGAACAAGAGAAAGGCCTTGGTGGATGTCGAAGAGCTTTGGACGCCTAGCAAGTGGGTCACGTTGAACTGTTACAGGGCCCTTACTGCAACTGGAGATTTAGACATCTCAAGAAAGTAGCAAGGCCCTTCTCAAATGAGAAACGACGGGTCAGCCGAACTAGCCACTGTTCATTCGGAAATCATGGGGTGCACCAAGTGCGAGCTTCACAAGAACAGAAAAAAAGCTGTTCCAGGAGAGGGTCCCATAGACGCCAAGATAATGTTCGTAGGCGAGGGCCCAGGCCTGAACGAGGACGAACAGGGCAGACCCTTTGTGGGAGCCGCCGGGAAACTCCTGACTGAACTATTGGGGTCCATCGGACTCAGCAGATCTAACGTATTCATCACGAACATCGTCAAGTGCAGACCACCGAACAACCGCGCGCCGAGAAAGTCTGAGATAGAAACATGCAACCCATATCTTATCTCGCAGATCCGACTCATCAAGCCTCAGATAGTCTGCGCTTTAGGAACTCCGGCAATAGCAACACTGCTTGGCGAAGAATACTCAGCTACAAGAGTTCATGGAAAACCATTGGCAAAGGGGAACGTCACAATCTTGCCGATGTATCATCCCGCGGCCGCTCTATATGACTCGAGCCTTAAAGAAGTCCTCGCATCAGACTTTAGGACTCTCAAGGAACTACTCGAAGCCAAGGCGACACTGGACAAACCCGCTCAGAACGATGACCATGCGAAGGGACGAGAGACCTTGGAAAAATGGGTATGACCCGCTAATCCGAAATCTCCCATTTCGAGGACATCTAATCGCGAGGCTTATATAGTTATTACGTAATAACAGGTTCAATGTCTCGTGTGCTCACCGGGAAGATCAGACGAGTAGGAAACTCCATGGCAGTGATAATCCCGAAGGAGCTACTAGAAGCATCAGGCGCGAGCGAGGGCGACACCATCAAGCTATCGCTATCGATTCCGACGTCCAGGCGCGGGAACACGCTGGAAAGTATCGCGGGCCTTGACAGAAAAGCCCTACCCTTTGCCAGAGAGAAAAGGGATAGATTCTAGTTGCTCGTCGACACCAGTGCCATCATCGAAGTTCTGAGGCATCCTAAGACCTCGAAGGAGTTCAGAGCAATCCAGAAACAAATAGGAGAGGAAGAACTGTACGTGCTGATAGTCCAACTCGCCGAACTATCGGACTGGTGCATTGCAAACAAAGCACCTGTCAAGGAGAGGATCGAAGAATTGAAGAAGCTTGCAAGCATAATCCCCCTCGACGAAGACATTTGCCTAGAAGGATCAAGGATCAAGAATGAACGACGCAAGAAGGGCTTTGGAAACTTCGGTATACTAGACGGGCTACTCCTCGCGGGGGCTAGGTCAGTAGGCGAACGAGTCCTAACCTTCGACCGGGACTTTGTCGGAGAAGAAGACTGCCTCGTCCTCCCCCAGAAGGTCGAAGACGAGTCCTTACGGGACTAGAAATGTTCGAAGAGCGGCAGAGATATCTTGTTGGTCAACTTGAGTCTGAGAGTTTCTTGGCGGCCTTTCTCCAACTCCGCACTGCGAAACCGTTTCGCTCAAGGAGACGCTTGGAAGGGGCATTGTTGGGATTCAGACTCGTGTAGAGCATGTTGCAACCGTGATGCCTCGCCCAACTCTCAACTTTGGAGAGAAGGGAGCTTCCGATGCCTTTTCTTCGAAATTTCGAAAGGACGGCGATGTAATCAAGCCAGAGAGTTTTCTTCTCCCCATCAGCGAAAAACATTGGCTGACTGAGAACGAAGCCCACAACGTCGCCGTCAACTAGTGCAGCGAAACTGCTTTTCGTTCTGACATAGTAATTGAAGTATGCGGGTCGAATCCCTGGCGGTACTTCATCTCTTTCGCCTGTTCGTTTCAAGTATTGACGATATTCGTCTAAAACGGCCTCCTCGATTCTCATTACAGCCCTGTAGTCAGAGGACCGGAGCCGACGAATCTTCAATCGAACAGGCAAGTCAGTTCAGAACCGTTCGCCATGAGTCCGAAATGGGGAATGGATCGAATCGTCCCAAGATTAACCAAGTCTCCCTCCGCGAGCAATGTCACTCTTCGATGTTCTTCGGAAGATTATGGTAACTCTGTCCTTAGGGTAATCGAGAGTCTCTGACACAACATCTGTAAGCGATTCTGCCAGCAGTCGCTTCTGTTTCGATGTAATCTTCGAGTCCAGAAGATCAACCGTGACGGTAGGCAAGCTTCAGCCTCTCTCTGTGAACGGGGTCCCCGCCCTGCTCACATTCTCGGGCTTACGCTCTATGATGTTCACCACGACTTCCTCAGGGAGGCAGTTGAGAATCTTCACCACCGCTTCCGTAGCTCTCTTCATGAATTCCGACTTCTGAGCCACCGAGTGTCTGCCTTCAATGGGATGGATCTCAATAGATACTCGATTGGTCATCTTGATTCTGGTCGTTCTCCCAGTCTCGAATCTATATTGCTGTTAAGATCGAGCTTTCTTGCAGCAGATATGAAAGTCCTAGTCAGTGGAGGAGGCGGCTTCATAGGTTCCAGACTGGTTCGTCGGCTCTTGAAAAGAGGACATCGCGTGAGGGTTCTCGATGTTCAGACTGGACGTCTCGAACGTATGGACGATCCCAACTTAGAGTTTGTTGGATTAGGAGATGACGCCTTGCGTGGCGGAATCTTCGATCGACGCCTGGTCAGGCGAGCTGTTCAGGGCGTCGATGTGGTATACCATTTAGCCATTAATTGGGACGGGCATAGCTGGCGGGGAAGACTTCCAATACCCGAACTCTTCAACATCAATATTGAGGGAACCTACAACCTTCTCGAAGCCGCAAAGTCTTCTGGAGTGAAGCACTTTCTCTTTTCAAGCAGCATCGCAGTCTACGGAAAGAGGAAGTCTCCAGTTATCGACGAGGAGACTACTTGTCAACCTGAACTGTGGAAGGGCGGCCCAGGACCCGCATACGCGATCGTTAAGCTTGCCACCGAAAGACTCTGCCTACTGTTCTACCACGAGTACGGGCTGCCAGTCACCGTTTTCAGAATCGACGTTGTGTTTGATCACAGCGAGTATCAAGACCTTGAACTAGAAACGATTCGGAAAGCGCGTAAGGGAGAGACCATTGAAGTGGCTAAGCGAGAAGGTGGGGCGTGTATACACGTCGATGATGTTGTCCAGGCCTTTATTCTGGCTACCTTGAACAGGAAGAGCTCCGGTCAAGTCTTCAATCTGTCAAACCCCGCGGCTTACGTCTCGGACCTAGATGTCTTTCGGATAGTCGTCAAGTCCTTAGGTTCGAAGAGCAGAGTCAGACTCGTGAGAGGACCAGCACTAACTGGTCCCACAATACAGTCCGTACGGAAAGCAGAACGAGTCCTTGGTTGGAGGCCACGGAAGACGAGAGAGGACCTCGAAACAACAATTGACCGAATGGTGAGAGGTTCCTAGGACGATATTGCCCGCAGACTCTGAGAATAGGCAGATTTAGACCGTTTGAATTCAAATCTCTAGGACATGGAAAAAAGGATGTTTCAGGAAATATATGCCGGCTCCCATTCTACTGTTCACCATAGTAGCCGATCGAAGTGAACATGCTGATGATTTCCCCGAAACGATCCTCGTCGTTCTTGGAAAGGATGGGCGGCCATTTCCCGCGAGTCTCCTTGGTAGAAACGAATCCTCGCCCTAGCTAGCTATTTGGGAGGACCGTCGGGGACATTCAGGATTCTCTTGAGATAACGAGTGTGTTGTCTCTCGTGAGTAACCAGTCGGTGCACTACCTTAGTTGCAGTCCAAGGCCAAGTGCCGTCTGACCATTTGCTCGGATAGAATACTTGGCTAAGTTGTTCAGCTGTAAGGTTTGGAAGAGTTTCTTCGACCAGAGACCGAGTGTACTTCAACCATGTGAGAAGATTCCTCCTTTTTGGTTCGTCTAATGGTGGGTCAGCATTGATTCTCGAAAGATACCAGACATCAACATCGGCTATGTGTCTAAGCGTGTTACGCACACTCCGGGGCTCACCGGTTGGCTTGAAGCTGAAGGCTGCCTTCGGCAACTTTGTAATCACTTGGTTTAGGTCGTCGCGAGTATACTTGAGAAGTTTCAGACAACGTTCTATGTCGTGATTGGTCGCAGGAGTCCTATCGCAATCACGCAGCGGGTCCGGCCCGCCAGCACTGCCAGCACTTCCTCTTGTATCGACCTCTTCAACCACAGTAAGCTCTACGTGTTTTGGAATAGTAGTGCTTTCTCCATGTTCGGCTAGCCACTGATGGTATTGAGGTATTACTGTAACGAGTTTTTCTAGAGCCCTGTTCTTTGAGCGTGAAAGCGCAAAACATCCCATCAGCTCATGAACATGAGCCATAGTGCTCCCATCTTCGCCAATGACCAGGCTGACTCGATGGTTCAGCGTGATCACCTATGGTCAAGCTGAAACTCGAGCGTTATTCGAGAAGACTGGGCCTCCTGCAACCTCAGTCCTATTCCTTTTCTGATGTAACATTCATCGTCGACATCCTCGCTGGGACTCCTCTAGAATCAGTCTAGTCGCTCTCCGAGGGTCTAGCTGTCCGAGGTGAGTGTTTGAATTTCTTTCTTGAAATTCTCCAGTTCAAAAATGGAATGCTTCATTGGATGGCCGTTGACGTAAACACACGGAGAAGTAATCCCACGGGTCTTTGCCTCGTCAGGGTTCTCCCACATGTTGATCCTCTCCACCAGGATTTCCGGATTCACGCTTCGGATAGCTTCTTCCATCTTGTCATTGAAATGGTGAGTGTAGATGCACGTGGGTGCGTAGAATATCTTGGCTCCCCGTTCGTCAACGCTCCTCGGCTGGCTGTGCTGAGGTGCTATAGGCTGGCCATTTACTACGTATTCTAGCTCGTTCGGTTGCCCGTCGGGCCTCTGTTGGAAGCCCATCTTTTTCCAGAACGTTGTCTGGGGGAAGCCGCAGCCAGGAGGGTCGAATCCGAGGGTCCCGATTCTGTCGAATCGCCCCTGTCTCTTCACATCCTCCAAGAGGGACTTGAAGAGCGCACTTCCGCAACCTTTGTTCTGCAGGGCGAGGCGGACGAAACTACACATTACATGTAGAGTCTTAGGGTCTGGATTCTCCAGGTAGGGTATGGATGATTCTGGGTAGAACTGAATGTGTCCAACAGGCTTGGAATCGACATAGGCCAATTTCGAGGGAGGACCATGTTCTCCGAGCATTTTCTGAAGCCAGTGCTTCTTCTCCTCTATTCCCCGGCGAATCGACGGTGAGTCTGGTTGGTATTCGCCGCAGACAGAGATTCTGTCGTCTAGCGACCTTTCGCTCAGGTTCTCGACTTGGACCTTCAACCCAACTAAGCTTCGAACATCTTTGTCTGATTCGTTTCTCAAGCTCTAACCACCTTAGAATAACCTTGTTACCCGTGTTAACACTGACGAGGTGAGGTCAATACGCTTGACTTCTGACATCGACTATCTTTATGCTTGACGGCGGACCCTTCAAACTGTGCAATCTGCAAGACTGAAACCAGTGGAACTAGTATTTCTCGGGACAGCAGGAGCGGAGACCACCCCAAAGGTTGGATGCTTATGCCGAGTCTGTCAAGAGGCCCGGCTTAAGGGAGGACGATTTGTCCGAAATGGACCTTCCGTCTTCCTGGCTGGTGCAAGCGTTCTGTTCGATACACCAGAAGATGCTGACAAGAGCCTTGAACGTGAAGGAATCCACGAGGTTCGCCACCTAGTCTACACTCACTGGCACCCTGACCATACCGCAGGTAGAAGAGTGCTGGAACAGCTCAATATGGACTGGCTAGACCGTAAGAAGAGACGGGTAACGGATGTCTGGCTTCCAAATTGGGTTCGCGAAGACTTTCGCAAGAGACATGGCCTAGAGGAGAACCTCGAGTACTTCGAGAGAGCAGGTATAGCCAGAATAAATGAGGTGGGGGAAGGAGAACCGTTTCAGTTAGACGGCATAACTGTGCGTCCGTTTAGGATGGCCCAGCCTGGCTTGACCGCATACATCCTAGAACGAGGATCTAGAAGGTGGGTATTCGCGCTCGACGATACGAAAGACTGGAAGCCAAGCACTGAGTTCTCGGACCCCGACCTTCTGGTGCTAGAAACCGGATGGTTCGAGCGGGACCCAGAGGGCGGCATCATCGTACCCTCAGGACATCCGATTCGCAACGAGGAAGCGTCATTCGACGAAACCCTCGACATAATCGACCGGATCAACCCTCAGAAGGCTGTACTGACCCATATAGAGCAACTATGGGATCGCTCCTACGAAGACTATCTGGAACTTGAGAAGAAGCACAATGGCCACAAACTCGAGTTTGCTTACGACGGACTCCGTATCAATCTCTGACCACGTGTCCAACTGATCTTCCGAAATGAAGTAGACTTGCAACTGCCAAGCAGAAACCAGCCCAAGAGATGTGGCCACTTTGAACAGGTGAAGGTCGGCTCAAAATGGAGATGTGTCGCATGTGGACGAATCCTAACCGTTGCCGAGAGTATTCAGAACTCTATCGAATTGTCCGATGTGATGAGATCGGCAATCGAAAGTAGAAGACCCCTAAGCGAGAGCCTGGATGATTTGTTGGGTCGTAAGGAGTGGGAAGAAATACGCGCAAAGATTCCGAGTAAGAGGGCATCGAAAAGAGTACGCAAGTAGCTGATGGAAATGATAATTGGAGCTTCTAAATCCCGGACATGGTGCAAGGTCAGAACGTCGAATGACGAGTACAGCCCCCCAGACAACTAAAGCTGCTTGGGTCTTACTCCGATTCCCAACCCTAACACCGTTAGTATCAACCCCGCAACGACGGAGGTTGCTCCTCCAAGCTCCTCACTTTGACCTATGCGAAGAGTTTCTCCCTCACCCGCGGGGCAAGGGCCCCCGAGCACTCTGCAGTCCCTTGACACATCAGCAATCGTCATCGCTCCAGTCAGATAAGCGATAATTCCCCCGCCAAGGAGACCTATTCCAACAGCCAAGAGAACAAGACCAAGTCTCGACCCCAAAGAATGCAACCAAATTCATCTCGCCGAGTAGGTATTTATCGCCTCTTGGATCTCCCAACCACCAGCTCCTCGCTCGCTTGCATCAAAGTAGGATTAGTCGCCCTTTCTGCAAGAATCTCCTTTTTGGAGAGGAGAGACCCGCCGAATACGATGACGACCTCGCCGATCATGGTGAGCTGGGTGGCAAAGAGTCCTTTGCCGTGGATTGAGGACGGTCCTAGTTCATCGAGGGTCCAGCCAGGTTCTGTTTCGATATCGAGCTGTCAAACTTGCGCGTCCGCCGATAAATAGTCATGAAACCCTATGACTTCTTCTTGTCGTTTCGCAGGAGGACTGTGATGTGCTGAAGGATAGTCAGGACGCTTATGGCCATCAGCTGTACGACTCCTACAAGGGCCGTCAAGTTGTTGAGGTCGTGGAGAGAGACGACGGCCTCATAGACCCGAGCGATACGTACCCGAAGTACTATCTGTCCGAGTACAAGGACTGGTCTCTCCGAGAGAGACAAGCCGCACGATATGTGAGAGGGAGGGTTCTTGACATTGGCTGTGGGGTGGAAGATGGTCCCTCTATCTCCAGAAGAAGGGCCATGATGTCCTGGGGATTGACATCTCACCCTTAGCGGTGAAGGTTTGCAAGTTGAGAGGACTGCGCAATGTGGGGGTCAGGTCTATTTCTGAAGTTAGCTCCAGGCTGGGAAGATTTGATACGATTCTGATGATGGGAAACAACTTCGGACTCTTCGGAAGGCCGAAACAAGCACGACAACTATTGAAACGGTTCTGCGATATGACAAGTCCAGACGCTGGTATTATCGCTGAGAGCTTGAACATTTACAGGCCCCCCGTGGACCCGGTGCACCGACGGTATCAAATGCGAAATCGCAGACTGGGCCGCATGCCGGGACAAGTACGCATGAGGATTAGGTATAGTATCTATGCCACGCCATGGTTCGATTACCTGTTGGTGTCGAAGCTAGAAATGATGGGAATACTGCGAGGAACGGGCTGGAAGATAAAACGATTCATAGAATCAAAGAAAAGCCCGGCATACATTGGAATCATCGAGAAAGAGAAAGCCGACGCTTGATCGACCGACGATCTACCGCAGACTTCTAGTATTAGAATTCAGGGTCTGAGGACTGCTCTCCCTTCTATCCGTCCTTCCGCTAACATTTTCAAGACCTCGTTGACCTCTCCTAAAGGATACGCCTTCACCACAACTCTAAACCGCTTCTGTCTTCCCAGTTCCATCAGTTCTCTCATTTCGCTGAGGGACCCTGAAATGGACCCGTGAACCTCTCGCCCATTGGTTGAGCCGCTATCCATTTTCAATTGGCCTCCAGCTGCTCCCACGACTACGAGTCTACCGCCTGCTCTAAGCATCTGGTAGGATGAGTTGAGTGTCGATGTCGACCCTACGAAATCGATAACGGCGCCGACTCCCTTCTTTGCTACTCTTCGGACCTGCGTGGCCATGTTCTTTCCGGCGAGGATGGTCTCATCTGATCCGAGCTTCTCGGCGAACGAGAGACTTCGCCGTCTCACATCAACCGCCACTATCGAGCATGGGCTCAGTTTCTTGAGAAGTTGAATCGCTATGTGTCCGAGTCCGCCGACACCTATTACGACAACATAGTCTCCGGCGTGGAGAACAGGCAGCGCCTCTTCCTTGACTGCGTGATAGGCAGTTATCCCGGCACAGCCGAGCGGGGCTCCCTCCTCAAGGCTCAGTCCGGATAGAGGAAAGAGGTAGCGAGGCGACTCGACCAATAAATATTCGACATATCCTCCGTCCTGGTCGAAGCCAATGAATTTCCCGTCCTCACAGTGATTCTCTTCTCCTTTGAGGCAGAACCAGCATCGTCCACAACCGCGTGCCGGATATACAACAACAGGCTGGCCCTTCCTGAGGCCGGTTACGCCCTCTCCGAACTCGAACACATAACCTGCCGGTTCGTGGCCGAGGATTATCGGATACTTGACTGATTCGAACTCACCTCTCGCAATGTGGAGATCGCTGTGACAGACTCCCGAGGCAACAATCTTGACAACAACCTCACCGGGACCCGGCTCCGGCCTCTCAGCATGAACTACGGCAAACTGCTTCCGTGGACCCGCGAGCCTCGCAACTTTCATCTTTTTCGTCGACAACAGGAGCACAGGTAGAGAGATAAGATTCTTTAACGGAAGGGACTGTCTTTCCATGATCAAGACGCCAGCTAAGGCCCAGTGACGGGAACCAAGTGAATTCCGACTAAATTTCTGGTTAGTAGTCAGCATCACACTTTCATGATCTCAAGAGGAGTCTGTAGAAACAAGCGTCAGTGAATGAAGTTCAGAAGTTCGCTCAGCGACTTTATTCTACCATCAGGCTTAATCCCTGAGTTCGAATCGGAGGCTCTTGTAAGGGCAAGGAGGGAAGGTTGCTCTCTGAAGCCTGAAGGAACTTCATACTCGAACAGTAGTGTCTTCATGCCTGCGCTTTGGGCTCCTCGCACATCATTCTCAATATTATCACCGACATGCAGAATATCGCTAGGCTCTAGTCCGAGCCTTTCGGCGGCTGTCAGAAATATTCGAGTGTCCGGCTTTCCGTATCCAACCTCGTCTGAGAATATCGTTACGTCAAAATAATCCAAGACGCCTTCTCTCCGCATAAGTTCTCGAAGAGCATGGCCCGGGCCACGACCAGTGTTGCAGATCAATCCTATCTTCAAACCACGCTCACGGAGTCGTTGAAATACTCCCGGAGCTTCGACGTTCAGTTTAGCAGGCGCTGTGAGGCTTGGACTCCAATAGGATTCTTCAAGCCCCATTAAGGCCTTTGGATCAATGGGAAGAATAGCCCGATTCTTTGTGGCATGGTTGACGATGTAACGAATCTGTTCCAGTGTCGATACTTGCTCGCCCCTCTTCCATATGCTGGCAAGCCACGTCGTACTCTCCCTGAAGCCATCTACGAGATCCTCGATTGAGACATCGACGCCCAGTTTCGCAAGATCTTCTCGCAGGCCTTGGCATCTAAGTTCGTCGCGTCGACGGTCCAGCTCGGGAGTATCCATGAACAAAGTCTCCCAGAAGTCGAAGGTCACACCAGCCACTCTAAACTTAGGCGCCAAATCGACACCGTCCTGGGCTAGACCTCACTTCCACACCGTCGTGCAAACTTAAGCGCTACTCTATGCTTGTATGTTCCGTATGAGGGCCAAGACGGGCTTCTTCGACGTCGGCAATACTCTATTCTACGCCTCGCCCTCACGCAACGAAATTTGGCTAGAGTTCTTGGCGACCGCAGGGTTCCAAGCCCAGCCTTCAATTCTCGAACAGGCCTTGAACGAGGCAGACGCGTTCTATGAGGCTCGGTTATACGATTACCATGGACGGATGGAAGAGCTCTGGACCCTGTATGATGGCATAATCTTCAGGAAGCTTGGCATCGCGGACAAAGAAGGATCTCTCGTCAAAGAGGTCAACAAGTGGTTCTACCGGCCCAAGTGGTATCGCCTCTACCCAGAGACGAGAGAAGCACTCCAAGCCTTGAAGAACCATGGATACGAGCTTGGAATCATCTCCGGCAACAACGACGACCTTCTCAGACAGCTCAAATGGCTAGGACTCTCCGAATACTTCGATTCCATAACCTACTCTCAAGAAGCGCGAGCGAATAAGCCCGAACCGGCCATCTTTCAACTAGCCCTGAAACGGGCAGGGTGCTCTCCACATGAAGCAGTACACGTAGGCGACAAATACGAGTCGGATGTTCTCGGAGCTCGGAAGATGGGGATTACACCGATCCTGGTTGACAGGGATGACCGTCACTCTGACGCCGATTGTCTGCGCGTCAGAGACTTGCGTGAGGTGGAGGCTTGCGCGACGCGACTGAAGTTGGATGGGTCTAACCCCAGAGAGGTGAAGGATTGAAAGATCCCCATACAGCCTCTGGAATAAGAGGAATACTCTTCGATATGGACGGGACGCTATTCAGGACTCAAGACCTCATCGTCCACTGTGTGAACGAGACCTCTCAGAAGTATCTCAAGAGGAGCTTACCTCGTGAAGATAGCCTCTGGAGTTTCGGGCCACCAGTCCGGAACATCATCCGTCAATTAGTCGCCTCAAACCCTGGTAAACCCGTTAACTCAGCCGTAGACTACTATGACTCGCTCTACCGGAGCAACTTTCGAGACATGGCTGTTGGTTTTCGAGGCATACCGGAATTGTTGCAAGGATTGAGTAAATCGGGGAAGTCTCTTGCAATAGTAACCTCGGAAACTTCAGCGCTCTCAGACTACGCGTTGAAAGCTTTCAGTCTACACGGTTATTTCGACGCCTTGGTCACGAGCGATGACGTCTCGAAGAGAAAACCAGATCCCGAGGGCGTTCATTTAGCACTCAAGAAGATTCAGCTAGGCCCCGAAGACTGCATGTTAGTTGGCGACTCCGCCGTGGACATAGCGGCCGGAAAGAAGGCTGGATTAGTAACCGGAGCCGCCCTTTGGGGCTCCGAAACATGGGGAGACCCGAGAATAGCGAGCCCCGATCACTTATTCTCGGACGTTCAAGAGCTATCGAAATTCTTCTTGACCCAGTCCAACCTGTGGCGAAGATAGCATAACCTGTGGTGAATATCGTCCGTACTCTGGGGAAGCGGGTCAGGGGTCAATTGACCTGGAAAGCTTCTTCAACCCTCTTGGACGAGAGCGAGAACACGGCACTGACCCAAGGTGCGTACTTACGGTCAATTGGTTTCCTTTTCAAGTCTGTCCGTGAGTCTTTCGAAATCTCCGTGATCTCAACCCACCGCAGCTCGTAAGCGCTCTCTTTGTTCATGTACAATGGGCCGTCATGCTTCGCGACTAGAATGTACAATAGCTCGTTCTCGCAGTATCTTGAGTCGCGCGGATCTCGGGCAGAATACGGTATGCTGAGCCTCTGGGTCCAGTTCTTGATCACGACTCCAAGGTCCTCGCTTGCACACCTTCTTGCAGCCTCCGAGAGGCTTTCCACTCTCCTGTTTCCGTACCTCCTAGGGTGAGTGTCGCCGGAGAGGCTCCAGACCCTGTCGAATATCCTGTGTCTCCTGTGCTGAGTGAGGATTCTCCCGTTATCGTCTAGGCACGCGATGGTTATTCCTGTATGCTTTTGTCCGAGAATGGGACCGTCAGGGCCAACCCTAACTCTGTGGCTCCACCATCTATCGCCGTAACCAATTGTCCTTCCAGATTCATCCAGAAGTGGAATCCTGTATTTTTCCACGGTTGGAACCACACTCCTATCTTGGAACTGTCATAATCTCAACGCTTTAGTGCTATGGCGGAGCAAGACGTGCGTTATGTTGGCCGAACCTCTGCGGACAAAGGTTTGGGAGATCGCAGACTCGTACTATCCCAAGCACGACTGGGCTCACGGAAGTAGCCACATTGAACGCGTTTTGAAGATGGCGATAGAAATTGGAAAACAGGAACGCGCGGATCTGGAGATTGTTGAGCTCGCAACGATACTCCACGATATCTTCCAGAACAGAGAGGCGCACGCCAGCATCGAAGGATTTCGGCACGAAACTGAAGGGTCGAAGGAAGCAAGGAAGATTCTGACAAAGCTTGGACTCGCAGATAGGACTGTGGATGCTGTATGTCATTGCATAGAATCGCACAGGAAGAGATCCGGAAGAACCGAACCCCAGACAATCGAAGCAAAATGTCTCTTCGACGCCGATAAGCTCGACTGCATAGGTGCGATTGGAACAATCCGAAGCGCCTTCGTATCATTCGACCATAAGCAAGAATTCTACAAAGAAGTAGATGACATTGAAGCTTACAGGCGTAGAAACATTCGACAGGACGGAACAATCATCGACCCTGCACTGCACTCGTCAAACTTGGAACACGAACTTAGCCTCAAGGCGGTTGCGAACCGAATGTACACAGAGACAGGAAAGAGGCTTGCGAAGGAGAGAGCGGCGTTCATGGACGCATTCTACGACAGGCTTGGAAAGGAACTGAAGGGAGAATTGTAATCGAACGATTAGGCGACCTATTTGCCTCGAAGATACTCCAAGACTACCTCAGCATTCTTCTCTGGCGGAAAGATGGGATAGAACACTTTTTCGATTCTGCCGCGTCTGATAACAAGCGCCAATCTCTTGATGAAAGTCTTGGACTTAAACTTGAACGTGGGTAACCGTAACTCATTGGTCAGTCTGAAATCCGAATCGTTCAAGAGCTCGTACGGAAGATTGTTCCGCTTGGCGAACTCTTTCTGTTCATCGAGGCTCTGAGCACTGATACCAAACACTTCGAAACCCAGTTCCCTAAACTCTCGATAGCGGTCGCGGAAAGAACATGACTGAGGAGTACAACCTCGGGCCCCGGGAATCTCATTCCAAGTTTTCGGAATCTGAGTCCCAGGCTTTCCCGTTTCCGGGTAGAAGAAGAACACCACTCGGCCGCTAGACGCACTCGCCAAGTTGACGTCTCGTCCGCTCGTCGATCGGAGTGAGATAGAGGGAACCTTCATCGCGCGAAGGTGGCGGCAGGCACCGTCATCGACAGGGACGGGTAGGTCTGCGGGAAGAAGGTATGGATCTGTATCGATTGCCTGTTTCATATTCAGTTGCCTATTTGGAATCCATAAGCCGGTTCTTACACTTAGCGATGAGAGAAGAGTCCTGGAGAATGTCGTTGGGGTATTTCCACTCGCCCAATTGGAAACCTTCAGGAGAACACATGTACCCTTCTAACCGATTCTCTCTCGGGTGGGGTATGAAGGTGAAGGACTTTATCATGCGGGTCCGTCCGAAAATTGTCGCTATTCCCGCTCTGTCCGGAATCATGGCTCCTTTCTTGATGGTATCCCTGTGGGCTATTGCGAGCCTGTTGAGACCCGGGTACGATCAACTTACCCAATACGGTAGCGAGTTGGGCACCGGCGATAATTCTGTTATCATGAACGCGAGCTTCCTCATAACAGGCATTCTGATTGTGTCGTTCTCTCTCGGCCTGCTCACCAGCATTCGCACAGGGTTCTGGTCTAGGGCTGGCTCAATATTTGTTGGATTGTTTGGCATTGGAGAAATCGCAACCGCCGCATTCCCGTGTGACCCCGGCTGCCCGTTGACCAATCCGCAATCACTTTCCCAGCAAGTACACAATGGAATTGCGGCAGTGGCATTCACGGCGATTGCAGTCGCCCCTCTCCTAGTTTCAGTCCGATTGAAACGTGACAAATCATGGAGAAGCTATCAGGCCTATTCTCTGGCTACCGGATTCGCAGCCCTAGGACTCTTCATCACATTCTCAATCGCCGCCCTGTATTCACTTCTGTACGTAGGGCTGTTGCAACGTCTCTTCTTGGCTTTCCCCTTCCTCTGGATAGAACTATTGGCAATCCATCTGCTAGCCATTAGTAAGAGGGGGAGAACCTCATGATCCAAGAATGTTCGCGATTGCAACCGTTCTTCTTCCTGCATCTCCAATGCCAAGTGTCCAAGTCATAACTTAGCTGCGATCAATCAAGATACTTGAACCGAGAGTGTACTAGTGCAAAGCTACGATGTGGTCATTGTTGGGGGAGGAATTGGAGGTCTCCTTCTTGGTTGCCGGCTCGCAAACGACAAGCGAGCTGTTCTGATCCTCGAGGCAAGACCCGGAATCTCGCCGTCTCATAGAGGTCTGACTCTTCAACCGAATGGACTGGAAGCATTGCAGAAACTGGCGCTTCTAGAGAGGACCCTTCCTACGGGCTCCAAAATCCACACTGTGGCATGGTATGAGATCAATGGGGGTCTACTTGCAAGCCTCGACTATTCTCTTTTAGATCATCCGCAAAATTACCTGTTGACTGTCGTCCCGAGCGAGTTGGAGCAGGTCCTTGGACACGAGTTCTCTCTGAGAGGCGGAGTAATCCATGAATCTACATCTTTTGAGGGGTTCGAGGTCCGCAAGGATCGTGTCCAAGTGAAAACGCAAAGCTACGGATCGACTGCTGAATGCTCCGCGAAGATCCTTGTCGGGGCCGATGGAGCAGACTCTAGAGTCAGAACGGCGTTGCACGTAAAAACAGAGACGAGAGAATGCCCGGACCACTTTCTCTTCATGCTCGTAGGCCCAGTCGATGCATTACGTCAAGAAGCCAGACAGTATCTATCACTTGGAAAAATGGCTGGATTCTTTCCAGTCCCTGGGGGAACGTACATCTTCTACTACCTCCCAAGAGGAAAGCTAAACGGTCTGAAGGCAGAGGGACTAGACTCGTTCAAGAACGAACTGCAGAAAATCATGCCCGACCTAGCTGGCTCGATCAACAACCTTCAATCCTGGGACGACATGACTTACGCCGCCCCCAAACGCATTAAAGTTCAGAGCTGGGTTGGCGACCGCGTCGCCATCATCGGTGACGCAGCTCACGCACTCGATCCATCATGGGCCCAAGGAGCGAATATGACACTTCAAGACGCGATAAGTCTAGGCGACACTATCGAAGGATCCTTTCAGTCTGATGATTTCAGCTCGGACAGACTGAAAACCTACGAAAACGCTAGACGCAAGCAGACGACCTTCATCCAGAAACAAGCAGACAGATCGGCCCAGCTTACATCCACAGAAAGCCGCTTCAACTCTTGGCTCGGAAAACGTGTCCTTAGAAAAACCGGAACGAATAGGCGCCTAATGCGGATAGCATTGAATGCATCCTGCGGACTCACGGACCACTTCACAATAGTAGAACAATTACGGTTCTTGCTCTAGCTGCGAGATTCTAGGCAATCGATCCATTGAAAGAGGAGGAATCGTGTGGGGTGAGAATCTGAAGGAGCTTTCAACACTCGACTGGGGCCCTTACCTTGTTGCTTTCTTTGCATCTCCTAGCACGAAATCGGCTGCTCTGTTCAACTTGCCCTCGAATCCGTCTGGATACTGATGTCCAAGACCCGGCTCAACAACCAACTCTCCATCAAGACCCCTCTCCACCATCAACGCATACAGTTGCTCGATCTTAGGAAAGAAGGGATCCTTATCCCCGATGATTATCGCTCCCCTCAGCCCTCGACAGTCGCTGGCCTTGACGAAACTTGCGAAAGGCTCGCTGAGCTCTTTCCTCTCTGTTGCACGCTTCTCTTCGAGCCGGACCCAGTCTGAGGGAGCAACCGCCACAAACCCCCGGCAGGGAACGAGCCTCTTCAAGACTGAATAGATCGATAACGCACCGCCCTGAGAGAATCCACCGAGGACGAGCCTGTCCAGGCTCAAACGATATTTCGAGCCCAACTCCTCGAACGTCCACTTCACGTCTCTCTCTGAGAGTTCCCAGTCGTCCCAGCAACGAACGTCTGAACCGACCACTTGCGATGACCACGGTGCCGCGAGAATCGTCCCAGTCGATACCACGGGAAGCCATTCTTCAGCCGACAATTCAGGACGTTCTCCACCACGCGCATGGAACACAACTAATGCAGGCCAATTCTCTCTATCTGAATAGCCGGTGGGAACTCGAACCATCAGCTCTCGTTTCCCTATCTTCGGTGCTTGCTGCTGGAGACGCCTGCAGTCATCTTCAACTGCTCTAAATTCCGGCCTATTGCGGATAGAATCCAAGTCGGAATCCTGAAGTGTACCGGGAGGCCACCAAACACCACGTTTCGTTGCTCTCTGAAGAGATTGAATCGCTTCATCATGATTGCCTAGACGATTCTCGAGACAGGCGATCCAGAAAGATGTCTTGGCGTCATAGTCAGGAAAATTCTTCGAAGCCTCCCTAGCCACCGCTAGGGCCTCTCTGTATTTCTTCTGCTCATAATACCGAAAGACCTTGCTTCTGTATTCTCCGAACTCGGTGCCTACTAGGACTGTCACGTCCGAGAATCCAACCTTCTTAGCGCGCCTCCTGAATCATCGGAGTTCGTTTGGGGGCTTCAAGATTGTCTATGTGTACTGGTTCTATCTGGTCGGCTGGCTCGAAGCCGAAAACCTTCCCGTAGAAGTAGAGTTCTGCCTCGATGGATCGTTTGATGTTTTCTGATTTTCTGAAGCCGTGCTGTTCTCCTTCATAGGCGAGGTACGCGGTAGCCAGTCCCTTG
>Ga0209058_1001488_pt1 | contig 19967 bp, 20 predicted proteins | sample GraSoiAngelo_147_FD_185904 | JGI IMG/M metagenome (GOLD analysis project Ga0209058, IMG submission 185904) | Grasslands soil microbial communities from the Angelo Coastal Reserve, California, USA - 14_1009_05_40cm (SPAdes) (version 2) | ecosystem: Environmental > Terrestrial > Soil > Grasslands ... | reverse complement strand
GGATCACTGGCGAAACGCTGGTCGTCTCCAGCGGTTATCGCTAATCAGAATCAATCTGGTGAAGGTAGGGACGGACTGCCAGGCCGTCCGCCGTTCGCGGCGCGCCCGGCGGTCGCGCCCTACCAAGTAGTTTGCGTTCCCTTATTACGATATGGGTCTCACGAAGCTTACCAACCCGTTCTCACTCGAAAGAGGGAGCATCAACCAACTCTTCGGTGGCATCGCAAAATCCCACACACGCGCATTAGCCGGAACGGAATCGTCATCGAGTGTTGAAGGCATGAAAGCCACTCACTCCCTTGATCGATTAGTGCCGCAGGAAGCATCGGGCCATTCAACAGTTCAAATCACAGACGCACACTGGCATCTGCGACGACGAGATGCACTTCCATTACGCGAGGCAATTCCGCTTTGGTTCGCCGTTTCCAGCCCTTTGATCGGTTTAATAATTGGATTTCTCGGCGCCTGGTTTGTTACATGGCTGACGAGCTAGGAAGCCAACAAGATAACAACATCCTCAAACAAGCTATGAACAAGGTAATCGAAGTAGACTTCCTTCCCAGGGACACGGATGTCGCTTTCTCCTGGCTAGATTCAATTGGCGATTCCGCGCGGCGGATTCTGATTGTTGATAACGACAAGAACACTACTCATCTTGTCAAAATTCTTCTCGAAAAGACAGGGCGCTATCTGGTCTTCGAAGAGAACGACTCTACGAGGGCTCATCAGACCGCCCGGAATTTTCTGCCGGATCTGATCTTCCTCGATATAGTGATGCCAGAGACAGACGGAGGGGATATCGCAGCACAAATTCGGACCGACCCCGAATTGCAAAACACACCCATCATTTTCCTCACGGCACTCGTTACGCCGACCGAAGCCAAGGCTGGCGTACACATCGACGGGCATCCATTTCTTGCCAAGCCAATTAGCATTCCAGAGTTGATCAACACGATCGAGGAGCATCTCTCCGCGCAGCCAAAAGCTTTTCGCTAATCGGCTGAATTACGAATCCTAACACGCACGCAGTCGTGTTCTCATTATTTTGGGTTTCGTCATTGATTCGGCATTCGTCATTCGTGCTTCGTCATTAGGTGACGTTACTCGCCGGGGACGATAATCCCATTCCGCGGCCTCCCCCAAAGGAGGGAGCGAGGCTCAACTCTTCCGTAGCACCGCAAAATCCCACCGAATCGCAATAGCAGCAGAGGGCATCGGCTATGATCTTAATGTCATGAAAACAATTACGCTATTGGGCTTAGCAGGTATCGCTTTTGTCAGCCTTAGTCAGCCAACGCGGGCAGATCCTCGTGGCGGCGGAGGCGGTTATAGTGGCGGCGGGCACGTTGGCGGAGGCGGCCGTGCCGGTGGCGGCTCTCGTGCCGCACCAGCCCTTTACGGTGGCGTTCGAGGAGCACCGGCTTTCCGGGGTGCATACTTTGCCGGCAGAAGTGTCGATAGACCAAGTGCCGCACCTCGATTCCAATATGGTGGTGCTCGCATGGCTGCCGTGCGGCCGCAGGGCATCGCTCGCTCAGTCGGTCGGTCCACAAGCCCATATGATGGGAGAGTGGTTGCGGCAAATCGCCAACCAAGTCGTGTGGGCTCAATCGCGCCCACGACAAACCGTCAATCAAATCGCGTTGGTTCAATTGCAGGGCGGAACCGGGGTTCGGATCCGCGGACTTCGGCAAACCGTCAGTCATTTCTCAGAAACCGCGCGTTTGCGCGGCATGACGCCAACTGGCATCGCGATTGGGACAGACATCACGCCCACTTTCATAACAACCAGGTGTTTGTTTTTGTTGACGGCTTCTGGTGGGGACTTTACCCATGGGATTACTATCCTTACTACGCCTACGACTACGGTTACCCGTACGATTACAACAGCTACAGTCCCTATGATTACTCTGGTGACTACTCTGGTAATCCCTACAGCTACTATAACTACTCCCCATATAGCGATGATGATCAGCCAGCTTATTCCGATTCGGGTCAGCCCGCGGCCAACGCAACCGTGAGCGCGGTTCAGTCGGAGCTTGCGAAGCTTGGCTACTATAACGGCGACATCGATGGAACCCTCGGCGACCAAACAGAGGCCGCTATTTCCCGTTATCAGGAAGACCGCAACCTGAGCGTCACGGGGACGGTGGATGCGGCGACGCTCCAATCGCTTGGAATCAGGTGATGACAACACACGTTCTCTTCTTCATAATCGGACGCGAAACAAATGGAGGTGGGCGCCACCGGTGGTGCTCACTTCCAGTTCGGTAATCCGAGGCTCAGAGTGACTCGGCCAGTTGTGGCCTAACAAAACGAAGACTAAGGTGGCGTTGAAATGGAGTTAGGGAAGACATTTCACCCAGAAGTTCGATAGTTACTGAACCTGTGAACCTGCAATTAAACGGAAAGAAAGCGTTGGTTACTGGATCGACTGCTGGTATCGGCTTTGCGATTGCTCGCACCCTGGCCCGGGAAGGAGCGTCCGTTGTTATTACTGGCCGTACTCAGAATCGAGTCAATGGCGCCGTCAAAACGATTCAACAGGAAATCGGCGACGCAAAAGTCAGCGGCATGGTTGCCGATCTCGCAACGGCGCGGGGCAGCGCGAAATGCATCGAGGCTCTGCCTTCACTACATATTCTTGTCAATAACATTGGCGTGTACGAGCCGAAACCGTTCGACAAAATCACCGACGACGATTGGCATTCCATCATCGAGACAAACTTTATGAGCGGTGTGCGGCTATGCCGGCACTACCTGCCGGGCATGAAGGCCGCCAACTGGGGTCGCATCATTTTCATCTCCAGCGAGTCCGCTGTGAACATTCCGGTTGAGATGATTCATTATGGTGTAACCAAGACGATGCAGGTGGCGTTGGCCCGCGGCTTGGCGGAAACAACTTCGGGCACTGGTGTCACAATAAATTCAATCCTGGCCGGTCCAACGCGATCCGAAGGCGTCGAACAATTTATCGCCGATGTTGCAAGAACGAAGGGGATCACGCCTGACGAAATAGAAAAGGATTTCTTTAGTTCAGTTAGACCAAGCTCGCTGCTGCAACGATTTGCTACAATTGAGGAAGTAGCAGCATTGGTTGCATTTGTGGCGAGTCCTTTGTCGTCCGCCACAAACGGCGCTGCTTTGCGTGTAGAAGGTGGTGTGCTGCGTTCTATTTTCTAGGTCACATAGATACTGTAGCCACAGCGCCGCTGTGTCGCTGTGCTGTCATGGGCGACACCGCAGGAGCTCCTCGACACAACGAGGCGGCTACTACAGGAGCTATCACAATTTTGCTCCTACCACGGCCGCCTTCGCCTTTTCTTGCGTTATGTGAACAGAGACACCCCTTATGATCCAACAGCAAGATTTCATTCAACCGGAGCAATTGAATTTTAACGACGACGGTATTTTCCCAAATAGTCGCCTGCCCTTGCTGGTCTATCGACACGCGATCACGACCGACGCCAAAGATCCTAGTTCTATTTTCGAACAACGTTTTGCCGGTAACGACTGGACCAACTCGTGGCGAGACGGAGTCTATTCCTTTCCTCATTATCACAGCACGTCGCATGAAGTGCTGGGTGTTTATTCTGGCGCTGCCACTCTTCGACTCGGCGGCGAGCATGGCAAGAACATCGAGGTGCATGCGGGCGATCTGATAGTCATCCCGGCCGGTGTGGCACACCAGAACGTTGGTGCCAGCGACGATTTTGGCGTTGTCGGAGCTTACCCCGAGGGTCGCCGTTGGGATTTACTTCGTGGTGCTTCGGGCGAGCGTCCGAAAGCCGATCACAATATTGCGGCCTTGCCAATGCCGGAGAACGATCCGATTTACGGCGCCGAAGGCCCGTTACGGAAGATTTGGAAATCCGCATGAAGCCGTAACACAGCCATCTTGGCTGTTAGGTCGAGCGGGCATCTTGCCCGCAGGCCTGGCAGGCTGGGAAGCCTGCGCGACGAATCAGGCTCGCCACGGGACGAGTCCGTCCGACTGGCGGACAAGATGCCTAAGTTACCAAACTCGCGCGCGAGCCGAAGTAGCATAAGATTTTCGACATGACTTCAGCACAACAAACTTCTGTCATTGAAAAATTTCGCGCACTGCACGAGTCCGGATGTTTCGTGCTTCCAAATCCGTGGGACATCGGAACGACGATCTATTTGGAACATCTCGGATTCGAAGCGCTTGCCACAACTTCAGCAGGCTTCGCTTTCTCACGTGGAAAACCCGATGGCGGTGTGCCGCGCGATGAAATGCTTGCCCACATCCGGGAAATTGTGGAAGTAACCGCGCTGCCGGTTAACGCAGACTTCCTGGCCGGCTACGCCGATCAGCCAGAAGACGTGGCGAACAATGTGCGACTTTGCGTTTCAACCGGAGTTGCCGGTTTATCAATCGAAGACAGTACGGGTCGCACTGACAAACCGCTCTACGAAAAAAAATTGGCTATCGATCGAATTCGGGCAGCGCGATCTGCGATTGACGCTTCGGAAAGCGGCGTTGTGCTAACCGGACGCTGTGAAGCGTGGCTGGTGCACGATCCCGATCCATTTCATACCGTCCTCGACCGGCTTGCTGTCTACGCTGATGCCGGCGCTGATTGCCTCTACGCGCCAGGCGTTAGTAAACCAGATGAGATTGCGCAGATCGTGAAGACCATCGCGCCGAAGCCAGTTAATGTCCTCGTCTCTGGATTCAATCATCAGCTTTCACTGTCACAACTGGCTGACCTGGGTGTGCGGCGCATCTCTGTCGGTTCCGGCCTTGCCCTCGCTGCATGGGGCACATTTCTGCGCGCCGCCAAAGAGATCAAAGCACACGGCACATTCAATCTTCTGGCGAACGGCGCTGCGTCTGCAGATTTGAACAAATTGTTTCAGGAAACATCGTGATTGCTGTCATACGCTGCGCCCGTCGAAGAGCTCACAAAGTAGACGTCCTGGCAAATTATCGTCGTGGAATTCTCGTGCGAGCCTTGAATCGATCCGAGTGCTTCAAGGCATACTCGGGCTCGCTTTGAGCCTTCTTCTTCGAAGCTCCATTGCACAAAGTGCGATAATGGTAAGCAGGTCGCTGATGATGTGGGTGGCTTTGACGCTTCCAAACGTTGCGGGTGTAAGAGTCGGCTCGATTAGATCGCGCACTTGCTTCGAGACCGGGACAGTCGCACCGGCAGAATCGAATTGTTTGATCGCCTCAATCGTGGCGAAGCGTTGCGCGGTTGTGTCTTTCATCGCATCGAGATTCTTATAGGCGAACAGGGCGAATAGAATGCAGACGAGGGCGGTCGTAATTGCAGCCGGCTGTTTGCGCAGCGAGGAGAACGCGAGGACGCCGCCAACGATGATGACGTAGAGATTCCAATATTGTTGCATCGCGTTCGAGCGCTCGAAGTAAAGCTGAATCAGTTCGTTGTAGTTCATAAGATTCTCGCGATTATGTAGGTGCGCCGTGATTCAAGGCGAGGAGAAAAGAGTCAGTGCTACTGGGGAATGACGAAGTCGAAGGCCGAATTCGGACACAGCGGAGATCACTTCGGGCCGAATAACAACGGACGGTCGAGCCCGGCGAATGATCGCGAATGCTTCTTTCGCAGTGTTCGCTGTCCCACTCATTATTAAATAAGCGGCGACCGCGGCCGCACTTCGCGAGTAACCGATCTTACAGTGAACATAGACGCCGCCGTTTCGGGAGTGGTTGCCGATGAATTCGGCCATCTCCGCGAGCTGCGCCTGAGTGGGAGCTGTTAAATCGAGGATGGGGATGTTTCGATAATTGATTTTGCGGAACGGTTTAGCTTCAGCAAACTCAGCGCTTAAATCGAGCACGGCGGTCACTCCGGAGCGCAAAGCTTTGTTCGCGAGGCGGGACCCTAGTTTACCGCCGATCCGGATTCGCGGCGTGACCTCATCCCAAGATCGACATCGGCTGCGGTAATACAGCAGAGAGAAATATTGACCGAGCAAACAAGGCGCCAGCACAAACCGCGTGCTCCACGGCAACTTGCCTTTCGTCTTGTGAAAAATGACCGGACCGGCTCCGAAGTATCCAATCGCCACCATGCCGAGCGCGATCGTTGGCCAAAGAAGCAGGGCTCCCCATGGCCAGAACATCGCGCCCATGAGTAAAACGACCGCCGCTCCTGCTGTATAGTAAGAACCGATGCGACGGTTCACCACGACTGGCAACACGCGCGAAGGCTCGCGAAAGAGGTAGAAGCAATACCCGGCCAGGACAAAACCACCGACGATATCGATGACGTGGTGTTGGTAAGTGAGCAACGGCGAGAGACCGATAAGAAAGAACCAAAGCATCGTCGCGAGCAAGAAAACGCCGCGAAGATTTCTCCCGTAGAGATCGATCAGGAGCAACAGCAGCGCTGCGTGCAACGACGGGAGAAGATTAAAGGGCGAATCCATTCCGCGAAACCAATCAAAGATCGCGCCGAGCCATCCGCTAGCATGAGGGCGCGGGAAAGCAAAGCGCAGCGGAAAAAGCAAAAAGCAAACGCCCGCAATGAGAATTGCGGCTACGACCCGCCTCGAAAAGATTTGTAACTCCTCGTCCGTTCGACAAAGGAACGGGGCCGCGATAAAGAAGAGGTCGATCGACATGTATGGGAGAATCATGAAAGGAACGAATGGGATGGCGCGCTCCCATTGAAAATAAAATGAGCCGACTTGGCCGCGTTGCCCAGTGATCCAATTGCAACCGCTGTAAACGACCAGAAACAGGACCGACAATCCCGCAGAAACCGCGAATGCTTTAAGGCGAGAGGCGCGCACGCGATGTTAAGGCTCCGCGCGCCGTGCGATTGACACGGTGAACATGCCCCACTGGTCCACTTCCATCGCTATTTTCCGGAAACCGGCCACGCACACCAATTCATCCATTTCGGCCGTTGTCCGGCGGCGCATGATCCAGGGTTCCCCTTCCCGATTACGTAACACGCGCGCAATGAATTCGACCTGCGGGTGCCAGGGTTGATTCGTGTAAATCAAATAGCCGCCCGGCTCGATGGCTCCGGCAAGCCCGCGGAGTGAATTCAAGACTGGTTCATTCCTGGGAAACAATTCGTACAGCCCGGACACGATTCCGATCGTTGCACGCGGTGCGATTGCGGCAATCGAATCGCGGTCGAATGCGTCGCCTCGCTCCACGATCACATTTTCCAGTCCGAATTCCTGCGCCAACGCTCGCGCGGCATCGACATTCTCCTGTTCATAATCGCGCAGGGTCGCATTTATCGAGATGTCTGGAAGCTCGTGCATCGTTTCGATCACATATCGCCCGGCCCCGGCAGCTATGTCCAAAATGCGAACCGGCCGCCCTTCCTGACGAAGCTTTTCGATTACGTTTCTCAACGCCTTCTTAAGATTCGCTTTGCGCTGCCGAATGCCACGCCAACCAATGCTGTTGAGATACGATTTGTCGATCAAACGACCGACGCCTAACGATCCGCGCGGTTTATTTTCGTAAACGTAATCCAGCGAAAGTCCCGAATCGAAGCCGTTCCGCCAACCGAGATCTACCCCGCGGCTCAACTGGCCAGCCGCTCTTAGTCCAGCTCGTGCCACGGCAAACTTCATTCCGCCGCGCGACTTCAGCCGCTCATATTCATCCCATGTGTAGCCAACCTGGTCCGCGTTCAAAAGCGAAGGCTGCGTAATCGGCTCGGCGAAGCGTTCGTAAACAAACTTACGCACGCGGTGCACAACCAGATGTCGATCCTGGTCATGAAAGATGGCGTGATAAGCGGCAGGATAAATCTCCATTTCCTTTAACGACGACGAAAGCCGGTTAAAAAATTCACGTTGCGCTTTGAGGCTAACGACCCAATCACGGCCGGCTCCGATCATCAACGTCGGTGTTTGGAGTGCGCCCGCGTCCGCAACCAATCGGTCCGCCGTATCGTTGAGATCAAGTAGAACATTGACCGCAATTTGACGGAAGATAAGCGGGTCGGCGTCGTACTGCGCAGCCTGCTCCTGGTCTCGAGTCAGGAGCTTCGATTTGACGTAACTCTTCACCTGGCCTGGGCCGAACAGTTTTTGTTTCATTCGCAGAAACGGGATGCCGAAGGGGACGTAAAGCTTCACGTGAAACGCAGCGGTAGCCAGAATCATCGCGCGAATCGGCGGTGCGTAATCGTGCACCCAGGCCGCGACACTGACCGCGGCAAGGCTGTGAGCGAGGACGATCACGTTCTCGATAGGAATGTAGTAACGCTCGGAAATATGGCGGGCGAAAGCGTCCACATCTCTGATTACGTCGGCAAAATTATTCGCGGCGCCGCGCTCGCCCGGGGATCGCCCATGCCCGCGCGCGTCCCACGCAAAAACCGCGATGTCTTGAAGCCCGAGTAAATCGACTGTCTGCTGCCACCGGCCCGAGTGCTCGTGGCCGCGATGAAAAAGTAAAATCGCCTTATCGGTCCTTTCGCAAGGAATCCACGCTCGATAGAACAGCTCGGCGCCGTCCCAACTCGTCATGGCATGCTCAGTCGCTTCCATTGCTTTCTCCCAATTCCTTCACCGCGCGATGCAATTCCGCTGCGATCGCACAGATCTCGATCTTGTTTGCGTTGCGCGACGAATAATTGCGAGGCGCGCCAACAATGAGTCTAACTTTTTTTGGACGCGGCAGACGTCGGCCCTTTGGCCACGCGCGAAAAGCGCCTTGCAAATAACAGGGAAGAACCGCGACGTCACGCCCGGCGACGAGGGCGCCGATTCCCGATTTGAACTCCCGGGTCTCGCCCGTTTCCGATCGCGTGCCTTCTGGAAAAATGATCAGGATATTTTCGGGATCGTTGAGGAGCTCCGAGCAGATGGAGAGGCTCCGGCGCACGCGAACTCGCCGCGCAAAGGGCAGCGCATTGGTAACCACGGCAGCGACAAGAGTGCGCGGCATGCTTTGGAAAAAATAATCCGCAGCTGCAACCGGGAAAGCGCGATGTAATTTGCGCAGGGGCAACGCGGCGAGAAGGCAGAGCGTGTCGAGATGACTGGAATGATTTGCTACGATAATGAGCGATCGGTTGGTCCGAAGATTCTGATGTCCGATAATTTCGAACCGGTGATAGATGCGCAGCCATCCGCGGATGATCAATGCGATCAGCTCGCGCACTCCGTAAACCAGCATGTCGGGCTCGCGCGGAAATCGGCCCAAGCGATCAACCAATGGTTGGTCGAGCTCGCAGGCGGAATCGTGATGCCAGGTTTTCATCGTAACCGGTAATAATATCCCGCCATGTGCATGAACAGCGGCACAACATAAATCAAGCTGTCGATGCGATCCAAGATTCCGCCGTGGCCCGGAATCGCCGCGCCCATGTCCTTGGTTCCAATGTCTCGTTTGATCAGGCTGATGGAGAGATCGCCCAGCAGTCCACCGATTCCGACGATCAACCCCGTAAGAATCAATTGTGTCGCACCGAAAAATGGAAACGAAAATCGCAGCACCCACGGCAAAACCATCGAAACCGCGAGCGCGCCAAGCGCGCCTTCCCAGGTTTTGTTCGGGCTGATTTCGCTGCGAAGCGGATGCCGTCCAAACAATCTGCCAAATGTAAACGCGGCGACGTCATTAAATTCGGTCGCGAAGACGATGTAACAAAGAAATCCGTAGGCATTCGTCGCGTTCGCGAGAAAACCCAAATGCCCGAACATCCAACCGATGTAAATAAACCCGATGATGCCCAATGACATTTTTTGCAGTTCGCCCCGGGAGCGGTTGCGCAGGATCGGAATGAGCAGGATCAATGCGATAGCGAAAACCGGCACGGCCATAAACAATCCACACCAGCCTGCACCTGGCTCTTCGCCGCGCGGGTGCGGTATCCAGGATGCAATGCCGACCGCAATGACGCCGGCGTAAACGGCACCCGTCATCCACCAGTCGCGATATAGTCCGGAAGTGCGCGCGAATTCCTTGAACCCAAAGATTGAAAGCAATGTCACCCCAACAATGACCGGGACGCGTCCCGCGAAAACAACCAGCAGCCCGATCGGCGCCATCACCAGCCACGAACGATAGGTTTTCCAGATCGCACCCAAATCCTTCTTCAATCCCAAATGGAGGAACCCGAGAATCCCGCCACCAATCGCGAGCGAAACAGGAACAATCACGAGGTACGCGCGAAACACTGAGTCGTGCAGCGCGGTCTGCGGGGACATCATCGCGCTCTATCTTGAAGCGCGATCACGATTCGTTTCAAGCGAACGATTATCGTTTGCAAACAGCCCGCGATTATTATCAGACATGTCCAATCGAGAATAGTCAGCCTGCCAAAATCGTGTAACCCGGCTTGGAACGATCGACACAAAAACATCGCCCAAGCCCCGAGGCTCAGCGCAACCATCCGCCACGGTTTCGACATGATTCCGCCAAATTCGCGCCCTCCTCCGATCGCCTGGCCGAAAAGTCCCACGTACGCAGTGAACAAGGAAACGATCGCCGTCCAATAGCCAATGAAAGGATTCGTTAAACCGCTGTGCGCAACGCCAACGAAAATAATCACATCGGAGATTCGATCCGGCAGGTCATTCACAATCTCTCCGCGCGCACTCGCCTTTCCTGCCGCGACTGCAACCATGCCGTCCAGCATGTTGAACCAAAGCCGGAGATAACAAAACAGCGGTGCAATAATCAGCAGCCACGCGTTTTTGCCTGATTTCCAAAAGAACAGCGCCGCGATGAGCGCGGCCAGCATCGACAAGTACGAAATCGCATCAGGAGAAATACCAAGACGTACGCACAAATTCGTCGCCCCGTGCCCCGTGCGACGGAACATCTGCGCGATCGGCCGGTGTGATCTCGGTAGGTATTCCGCCATCCATTACGCTTATCGAAAGGCCAGGCGCAATGCGCGACAAATCTGGCGCTCTTCAAATTCCGGACAGATCGGCGTCGTTCCGGAACTTCGGAATTGGATTTGCCGCTCAAATCAATTTACCATCGCCGTCATGAGAATCTTAACCATTATCGCCCGCGTCCTTCTGGGATTGATCTTCGTTTTCTTTGGTTCCAATGGATTACTGCATTTCCTTCCGATGCCGCCTCTGCCGCAAGGCGTGGCCGGTGAATATTTGCATGCGTTTTTTGCCAGCGGCTACGTTTACGTCATTAGCGGCTTCCAACTCATCGGCGGCTTGCTTCTCCTAATTGGTCGGTTCGTTCCTCTTGGGCTGACGATTCTCGGCGCGATCATAGTGAACATTTGGGCGTTCCATCTTTTGATGGCTCCCGAGCCTGCGGGGATGGTACCGGCATTCGTCGTCTCGATTCTTGAATTGTTTCTCGTTTGGCGGTATCGCGACGCGTTCGCGGGCATCCTGCGCGCCTGATCTGGAACCATGGCTACACAAAGCAACAACGAAACGGCGGCTGTCGTCGTTCGCGGCGACGCCAGCAGCTTCAAACAGGAAGTTGTTGCAGGTACGCATCGACTTCTCGCTGACGAACCGGCGAGCGCAGGTGGAAGCGATGCCGGTCCTGACCCCTACGACTATCTGCTCGCGGCGCTGGGCGTTTGCACGTCCATGACAATTGGCTTGTACGCGCGCCGGAAAAATTTGCCGCTGCAGACAATCAAGGTCTCGCTTTGGCAGTCACGTATTTACGCGAAAGATTGTGAGGAATGCGAAACGAAAGAGGGAATGCTGGACAGAATTGAAGTGGAGATTGAACTGACCGGTCCATTGAGCACAGAACAGCACGACAAACTGATGGAGATTGCCGCGAAATGCCCAGTCCATCGCACGCTGACATCCGAGATCAACATTCGCTTACGGGCTGCTCAGAAATCACCTGCGTCGTAAGCACCGCTGTAGCCGGTATCGTTGATGCCGGCTTGGTAGTTGCAATCCCTTTGGGCCGGGGTCACCGACCCCGGCTACAGTTGGCTCTCTTGAAAAATACGCGCGCAGCCGCGCCATCACACGAAGAGATAACTGGTTTTCGTCCGTATTTCGAGAGATAGAATTGGTTTTGAAGGAATCAGGCAGACCAACCATTATATCCAACAGATGAAATTCCTGACCGTTCACCCCAGCTGCCTGATGTACTCGAGGATTTATCTTCGGCTCGAACCACTCGGCCTCGAACTGGTTGCCGCTGCCGCGCGGCGCGCCGGTCACACAGTTCGTTTAATTGATTTGCAATGCGAACCGCACCAGAATTTTTTCCACCTGGTCAAACGATGGCAACCGGACGTCATCGCGTTCTGCGTCAATTACCTCGCTAACGTTCCTGAAGTCATCGATCTCGCTCGCTCTGCGCGGGCCGTATTGCCGGAAACATTCATCTGTGTCGGTGGTCACAGTGTTTCGTTTATCCCTGAAGAAATTTTGCGGCACGCTGGCGGCGCCGTGGATTGCGTGCTGACCGGCGAAGGCGAAACGGCGATCACCGGGCTGCTCGATGCACTAGGCAAGAATTCGCCGAACTTAAGCAATGTTTCCGGTTGCGTAACGGTCGATCATCGAGGCCCACCGCCCGCGTTCGTGAAATCGCTCGACGATTTACTGCCCGCCCGCGACCTGCTTCAACATCGTCACAAGTATTTCATCGGCGCGTTGGACCCGGCTGCTTCCATCGAATTTAGCCGGGGCTGCCCCTGGGATTGCGTCTTTTGCAGTGCGTGGACGTTCTACGGACGCAACTACCGCGTAAAGACACCCGAGTTCGCCGTTGAGGAGCTGGCGCAAATACGCGAACCCGGAATTTTTATCGTGGACGACGTAGCTTTCATTCAAGCCGAGCACGGCATGCAGCTTGGCGAGGCCATTGCCCGTCGCGGGATCCGAAAACGATATTACCTCGAAACACGAGGAGACGTGCTGCTGCGTAACAAAGAGGTCTTCCAGCTGTGGAAGCGGCTCGGCATGAGTACCATGTTCCTCGGCCTTGAAGCGATCGACGAAGATGGACTCAAGCGTTATCGAAAGCGTGTGACACTTTCAAAGAATTTCGAGGCGTTGGAGTTTGCTCGCTCGCTCGATATATCCGTAGCTGTCAATATCATTGCCGATCCCGCTTGGGACCGCGAACGATTCAAAGTCGTACGCGATTGGTGCCTCGAAATTCCGGAGGTCGTTAACATCAGCATTAACACGCCTTATCCTGGGACAGAAACATGGCGCACCGAATCGCGTCGGCTTACTACACGTGACTACCGGCTGTTCGACATCCAACACGCTGTGCTGCCGACCAAGTTGCCACTTCCGGAGTTTTACAAGGAGCTCGTCGACACTCAACGCGTCCTTTCCCGTAAACATCTTGGATGGGCCGCCCTTCGAGACTGTGCGCGCATCGTTGCGCGGCAATTACTTCGCGGACAGACCAATTTCATTCGGATGCTTTGGAAGTTCGACAGCGTCTATCATCCGGAGCTGCAACTCGCAGATCACCGTCAACCGGTGAAATACGAAATCAATCTACCGCCGCCTTCCGTCTCCACCGTGCAGCGAGGCGCGCTTTACATTCACCAAAATCGGGGGCGCGGCGGTCGACAGATCGATCATCCCACGGAAGAGTTTGTTAACGCGACGCGCATGGGGGTCGCTGATTGATCATCTCCTGTTCGTGAACAACACGAGATTCTACGTTCAGCCTTCCGGGTTGCTTGGCTGGCAAGCGAAATGCCCGTTCTACAATGTAATGAATCGATGAGTAAGACGCCGAAAAAATCATCGAAAACTCGCCGATGGTCGGCCCAAGTCACAAAGCGTAGCGACGCACTCGATCTTGAGTCGGATGTCTTCAAGGGGAAAGATCCGCATCGCATTGCGCTATCATTGAAACGTTCTGCCGAGCGGAGCAAAAGACGCAAAGGCACGCCATATCAATCGGCGATGTCGATGTTGAATTTTTACATCAACCGCGCTGGGAAAAATTTACCGCAGAACCGAAAGCGCCTTCTCGAGCGGGCTAAGGATGAACTACGTGATGTTTTTGGCCGAAAATGAACACGAGAAGCTCGATGAATTAAGAGCGGCGGAATACCGCCGCATTCCAAAACTTATCCACCATTGCTGGCCACCGTACGCGCTTGCGTCTTGGAGTGTGGCAGCGCCCTGCCGCTTCAATCCCACTCTTCAGTTAACAGAGCCCGCGTTTCTTCCACCCCTGTGCGCCAGACCTTCATCATCTCTTCGTCGTCGCGCTCATAAAGACCGCCATAGTTGCCGTCCTTTAGATACTCCCGCAGCGATTTTGGATCTAGCCGACGCAACTTATCCAAATCGCTCATCGGTTTCTGCTCACGCGGCATTTCGACCTTTTCCAAACGCGTCCACGGAAAATTTTCCATCCACGAGGCGTGCGACGCGACGGGATCGATTGCCTGCACCTGGGCCCAAACTTTCGGCGCGTTCCACCAGTTGTGAAATTTGATCTGAATGCTCGGATGATCCGCCATCCATTCGCCTATCAGTCCCTGGGCAGGCGTGTTGCCGCCATGTCCGTTGACGATCAGAATTCGCTTGAACCCCTGCTCTGCCATCACGTCGAGAATGTCGCGCAGGAGCGACAGATACGTTTCGACCCGCAGGGTAATGGTTCCTGGAAACGCGCGAAAGTACGGCGTGATCCCGTAGGCCACCACAGGAAAGACTGGTACACCTAACGGTTCCGCTGCTTCGACCGCCAGGCGTTCCGCCAAAATACTGTCGACGCTTAGGCTAAGGTATGCGTGCTGTTCGGTACTGCCGAGCGGCAACAGCGCTCGATCGTCACGCTTCAGATATTCTTCCACCATCATCCAATTCATTTCGCTGATTCGCATGCTGTAAGCTGATCCATTGATTTCATGAATTCACGCACATTTCGCGAACAGGATAGACGCGCACCGATCTCGAATTTCGCATTCGCACTTGAAAGCGTTCGCGGGCGGGCTGTTGCCGGTAGTGGATTCGTTAGCCGATGCGGACAACGCGGGAGTCGTCAGGTCCGCGTGTAGCGAATTCAGGAAATTCTTGTGGATGCAGGATTCCGGCGAGAATCTCGAGGCTGTCGACAATACGCGGCCCTGGGCGGGCGAAATAAGCGCTAGCGTCCACGAGATAAATTTCGCCGTCATGCGCGGCCGGAAGTGACTCGAAATCAGGAAAGCTCTGGAGCAACTCGTAATCGCGTCGCGCGCGACTGATATTGTAGCCGCAGAGAGCCAGCACCATGATTTCGGGACGAGTGTCGATTACTTCCCGCCAATCGATTTGCGCCGAGGGCTGATGCTTGCGCCCTAACGAATCATGGCCACCGGCGATCTCCACGAGCTCCGGTCCCCAATGACCCGAGCAAAATGGCGGATCCACCCACTCCATTAGGAAACAACGCGGCCGATGTGAAATGCGATCCACTCGGAGCTGCACGTCTTCAACCCGCTCCGACAACTTGGCTATGATGCCACGGGCGCGTTCTGGCACACCGCACGCTTTCGCGACGCGTCGAATATCATCGAATATATCCGAGAGGCTTGTTGGTTCGAGGTTCACTAACTGTGGCGGGCCTGGCAGAGTTTCGGCAAGTCGTGCAACCGTGCCATAACTGACGGCGCAGACGTCGCACAATTTTTGGGTGAGAATTACATCCGGTCGTAGCTCACGCAAAAGTTGCTCATCGATCGTGTAAATCGTCCCGTCATTACACAGCGCGCGGCGAACCCATTGATCGACTTCGCCACTCGTCAGGCCCGAATTGTGGACTGGACAATGCGTAATCCGTGGCCGCGCATTTGCTCCTTCCGGAAAATCGCATTCATGCGAAACGCCGATCAGCTGGTCCATTAACCCAAGCGCGGCCGCGATCTCGGTCGCAGCGGGCAAAAGCGAAACGATGCGGGGCACTTCTGATTCTACTCAGTTTCTGGCCCTCAGAACAGGAGAAGACCGAGGGGATGAGCACGGGTAAGAGCAGGAAAACAAAAACGCCGAGGACGCTCGAAGAATTTCAAAAGTCTTGCAAATAGTCAGGCTTGCGGAATGCCCTACAAAATACCAACGGCTCGCGAGATGAGTAACACAACGATACTCAGTGAGATGAAGATTTGACACATCGCGAGAAGCTTTGCCCAGCGCGCCAGCAACGGTGCGTCCGTTGGGCCAAATGTGGAGCTTTGCGTGAAGGCTACAAACAGATAATCGATGAAGTGCGGTCGCCAACGCGTGCACTCAAATCGGCCACGCTCATCATGCGGGATTTGCATCTGCGGAAAGAGAAAACTTGTGCTGCCGAATTTCTTTTGGTTGTGGCGCAAGGACGGCCCACCGCCGTCCAGTCGCCAATACCAGAGTGCGAACACGATCACATTCGTCAGCCAGAGGAGTCCCCCTGAGCGCAGCAGCTGCGACGGCGACTCACGGTGCGTTGGCAGTGCGCGCACAAGAAGGATGACCGAACCGATCAGCGCCAGAGTCGTGATTCCGCTAATAATAATTCCGAGCGTGCGATTCAATGACTGTCGGCCCATACGATGGCTCACGACGGTTGGCACAAGCAGAACGACAATTACAGCCGGCAACAACCAAATTGGACCAACAATGAGATCACGTGGCAGCGCCAAATAAATTGCGCCTACTGCGAGCAACGCAAGAATCGCCTGCCATCGTGGCTCGGGTTTATCAATGTGGTCTGATTGAGCTGCCATGACAGTTCGCTATAGCAACAATTGCGCAGCAAAATTATCTCACAAATAATGCACGTGCCGGCATCACTTTCGCCAGTGAATCTCGTGTAATCATCTACCCTGCTGCATAAACTTTTGAATCCAAAGTGGACAACCGTTGCATCCTAGTTAAGGAGGCGTTCCAACACTGGCGAGCACATGTTTAAGCGAATTTTCAAATGCTTGGGCGCAATAATTACCGTCGTCGCAATCGCGATTGCGGTCTTCCTTGTTAATCTAATTTGGTTCCGGCCATGGAGTCTGAATCTGTTTTACGAGAAGGTCTTTGCCGAAATTCTCTTCGATCACCCGGAGATACTCACCACGCTCGGTCTGGTGGAGCAATTCGGGATCACAGGTCACAATGGAAAGCTCGACGACGAATCGCCCGCGCATCAACAACGCGAATTCGACAGGTGGAAACGCGATCTGGCGCAGCTTCGCCAATATCCGCTCGATCGCCAATCGTCTTCGCAGAAGCTTTCGACACATGTACTCGATTGGTTTTTGCAAATACAAGCCGAAGGCGAGAAGTGGCAATGGCATGATTATCCCGTTAACCAGCTCTTCGGGGTCCAGAACCAGTTTCCGTCTTTCATGGCGAACACGCACCGGCTGCTGAACCGGAAAGATTGTGATTACTACGTCATGCGGCTCGATGCTTTGCAGAAGAAGTTCGATCAAACGCTCGACGGCCTGAAGGTCCGAGAACAAAAACAGATTTTGCCGCCCCGTTTTGTAGTTGAAGAAGTAATCAAGGAGATGACCGAGTTTATCGGCAAACCCGCTTCGGAGAATATTCTGGCGACATCATTCAAAAGCCGGGCTGCGAAGATTGAGAAATTAAGCGAGGCCGATCGCACCGAGCTTCAAGCGCGTGTGGAATCGGCAATAACCAACAAAGTTTATCCGGCGTATCAAAAACTGATCGATTATTTCCAAGCAATCCTGTCAAAAACGACAACAGACGATGGCGTCTGGAAATTGCCGGATGGCGACGCCTTCTACGCCTACAAGTTGCACGAGAACACGACCACCAAACTGAAGCCGGATGAGGTGCATGAACTTGGTCTGCGCGAAGTGGCTCGCATCGAAGGCGAGATGCGAGCAATTCTCGACACAAACGGCTTTGCAGGTCAACCGATCGGCGAGACAATGGACAAACTCACCAAAGATCAGCGTTTTCTTTATCCAAACGATGACAAAGGCCGTTCTGACGCCCTGGCGAGGTACACGGAGTTGATCACGGAAGCGACAGAACGTTCGTCGAAAGAATTGTTCCTTAGTACGCCCCATGCGAAGATCGAAGTTCGCCGCGTTCCTGAGTTCAAGGAATCAACTGCACCGGGAGCGTATTACGACATTCCCGCCATGGATGGCAGCCGTCCCGGTATTTTTTTCGCGAACCTGCGCGATATGAATGAAGTGCCAAAATGGAGCATGCCCACACTCGCATATCATGAGGGCGTGCCGGGACATCATTGGCAACTCTCCACCTCAGAGGAGCTCAAAGGCATTCCGCAATTTCGCAAAGTGCTGCCGTTCACCGCGTACATAGAGGGCTGGGCGCTTTACTGCGAATGGCTGGCGAAACAAGTCGGGTGGTACGACAACGATCCGTTCGGAGATCTGGGACGGCTTCGTGATGAACTGTTCCGCGCCGTCCGATTGGTCGTCGATACTGGCATTCACGCAAAGCGCTGGAACCGCGAACAGGCGATCGCTTACATGCGAGAGAAAACCGGCATGGGCGAGAAAGAAGTTAAATCCGAGATCGAACGTTACATCGTCGCGCCGGGTCAGTCGTGCGCCTACAAAATCGGCATGTTAAAAATTCAAGAATTGCGCGCGCGCGCACAAGACGAACTTGGCGAAAAATTTGATCAGCGCGAGTTTCACGATGTCGTGCTGAAAAACGGCGCGTTACCCCTCGAGATTCTCGAAGAACAAGTGAACGATTATATTCAACGAAAAAAGGCGTAACCTTTAGTCAACCGCGGATTTCGGGGATGACAGGATGAGCTGCTGTTTTTCGTTGTCATGTTGAGAGAACCGAAACATCTCTAGATCTTGTGCTTCCCTTTCGTTGGAACAACCTGTTCAGAGATTCTTCGCTGCACTCAGAATGACAAACCCCCGCAAATCTTATCCGTGAAATCAGCGTAAGTCTCCGGTGTTGAAAAGATGCGTAAACTCCTGATCACGCTAGGAATTCTCGTCGCGTTTGTTATTGCCATCGTAGCGAGCTGGATTTTCGCCGGTCGCCAGATTTCACTTTTTCTCGATCGTTTCGGGACCATTGAGATCACCTCAGCACGAATTAATTCGATCGTGTATGAAGGTCGCGGCACTGGTGGCATCCTCCACGTTAATGACCTCGCCCTGAGTCTGAATGACAGGAATGGTCCGAGTCCGAACATCGGCACAACGAAGAATGGTCAGCTTGGGCTTGCAGACGGTGGAAAGGTTTTCGCATTTGGTCCACCGCCATCAGAGGCAGAGAACCTTTCTACTGTGCCGCCAGCAGGCGACGATGCTTCCATCGAAATCCGACGGAGCGTTCTTAGCTGGCCAACACCATTCGAAGTCAATTTCATGACCGGCCATTCGCCCTCATGGAAACGCCATTTGTATTACAAGCTTCGCTGGAAAAAAACTACCGGCGCGACACTCGATATGATTTGGCGTTACGAGCAATTCTTCTACGGGCAACAGCTCATTCCAGGCAACGGCTGGGGAAGTGGATTCATGACACGCGAAGGCTCAACCGGTCTGATCCAGGTTACTATCAAGGAATGACGGCTTCGCTGCCGTCGCCTTTGTTTCGACAACCGCCAAGCTGTCGCTCCCTGGGTCGGCCTTGTCTGTCACGCACTTCGCTGCATCGTTATCGGGTGCGACTTTCGCGGAAATTTAAAAAACTGCTTTCGCTCGACGCAGGCCAAAGCCTGTGGGAGCACGTTTGCCGCTCCACTCACCCAGTGAGCGCTCGACGAATTCTCGGGACGATTGACCGGACCGAATTAGAGAGATTGCGTGACGGTTATCCCTACCGGCCAAATGCGCGCAAGATCAATGTTTACGAAGATGCAAAATACTGGATCGGCGTGAACGTTAGACGCGCGCAGGATCTTTGGCTCGATCGTTCTCCACCATTGCAAATTCTCGACCTCGGTTGCGGCGCCGGTTACTTTCTCTACCTCTGCCGGCTATTTGGTCACGAGGGACTCGGGTTTGACACGGATGAGGAGCCGTTCTTCCGCGGCACAACCGAGTTCTTCAACGTTCGCCGCGTGA